>Ga0172379_10003082_pt1 | contig 27453 bp, 22 predicted proteins | sample GrowelOW334metaG_FD_119756 | JGI IMG/M metagenome (GOLD analysis project Ga0172379, IMG submission 119756) | Groundwater microbial communities from an aquifer near a municipal landfill in Southern Ontario, Canada - Groundwater well OW334 metaG | ecosystem: Environmental > Aquatic > Deep...
GGCGGGCCGCTTTCCGGCGGCCCGCCTGTGGTTTGCAATTCTTCAGTTCAGTTTTTCTCGCCTAAAACTTTTTCAGTTTCCACAATACGCAGATGGAGGTCTTCCAGCTGGCGCGTGTCCACCCGGTCGGGCGCGCCGCTTAAGGGGCAGGCCGCCGTGGTGGTTTTCGGGAACGCGATGACTTCCCGTATCGAGGTTTCGCCGGATAACAGGGCTACCAGCCGGTCGAACCCTATCGCGATGCCGGCGTGCGGAGGCGCACCGTAATCAAGCGCGTTGACCAGCATGCCGAACCGTTCCTGTATGGCTTCTTCGTTGTAGCCCATCAGGCCCATTATTTTGCGCTGGATGCCGCTGCGGTGGTTGCGCACCGAACCGGAAGCCAGCTCCACGCCGTTGAGCACCATATCGTACTGGTGCGAACCCATGTTGCCGGGATTGGTGTCTAAGAGCGGGATTTCCTCCTCAAGCGGCGCCGTGAACGGGTTGTGGGTGGCGTCATAGCGTTTTTCCTCGGGCCGCCATTCGAGCAGCGGGAAGTTCGTCACCCAAAAAGCCGCCCAGGGCCGCGCGGGTTTGAGTTCGAGCCGGGTTATGAGGTCTTTGCGTATTTCGCCCATGATGAGGGAGGCTTTCATCGGCTCGTCGGACGCCATGAAAATCGCGTCCCCGTCTTTGGCGGAAAGTTTCGTTTTCAGCGCGGCCAGTTCTTCGGGCGTGAAGAATTTCGCCGCGGGCGATTCAACCGCACCGTCCTTCACCCGCATCCACACAAGGCCTTTCGCGCCCGCTTTCTTGGCGGTTTCGGTAAGCTTGTCCATATCGCCGCGCGTGAGTTTCGCGCCGCCTTCCGCCTTGAGCGCGCGTATCGCGCCACCTGTTTCTACGACTGAGGAGAACACCTTAAAGCCCGTGCTTTTGAAAACGTCCGTACAGTCGGCCAGTTCCAGCCCGTAGCGCAGGTCCGGCTTGTCCGAGCCGTATTTTTCCATGACGGTTTGGTAAGTCATGCGCGGAAAGGGAACGGGCAGTTCCTGGCCCATGGCGTCGAAAATTTCCTTCATGAGACCTTCCATGAGCGGGAACACGTCGTCTTCCTTGGCGAAGGACATCTCAAGGTCCAGCTGTGTGAATTCCGGCTGGCGGTCGGCGCGGAGATCTTCGTCCCGGAACGCGCGCGCCAACTGGTAATAACGGTCAATGCCGGAAACCATGAGAATCTGCTTAAACATCTGGGGCGACTGCGGCAAAGCGTAAAAATTCCCCGCGCTTACCCGGGATGGCACCAGATAATCCCGCGCGCCTTCGGGCGTCGAGCGGGTTAAAATGGGGGTTTCCACTTCCATGAACTCGCGCTTGTTTAAATAGGCGCGCATGAGCTGCGCCACCGTGTGCCGGCGCATGAGGTTGGCGGCCATTTTCTGGCGGCGCAGGTCCACATAGCGGTATTTAAGGCGTATTTCCTCCGTCACGTTCACGTGCTCGCCCAGTTCGAAGGGCGGGGTTTTGCTTTCGTTTAAAACGGTTATGCCGGAAGCGGCTACTTCTATGCCGCCCGTAGGCATGGCGCCGTTGGCGTAGCCGGCGGGCCGTGCGCGCACCGTGCCGCGCAGTTCGATAACGTATTCGCCTTTAATTTTTTCGCCGGTCGCGAAAAGTTCCTTGTTTTCCGGCTCGATGACGGTCTGGGTCAGGCCGGTCCGGTCGCGCAAATCTATAAAAAGTACGCCGCCGTGGTTGCGCGCCGAGTGGGCCCAGCCGCAAAGGGTTACTGTTTTGCCGATGTCTTCCGTACGCAGTTGTCCGCAATAATGTGTTCTTTTCATAAAAGTCATTTCCCGAGGAATGTTGTGATTTCGAGCGCGGGTATTTCCGTCTGCCCGCCCGTTTTAAGGTCTTTGACCATGCAGGTGCTTTTCAGGACTTCGTTCTCGCCGATGATGACGAGTTTTTCCGCACCCGATTTGTCAGCCGCGCGCAGCTGTGCTTTAAAGCTTTTCGCGAAATCTCCGCCGTCCGCCTTGACGCCCGCGCGGCGCAGGCCGCTCAGCAGCCTGAAAGCGGGCAGGTCCGCCGTGCCGCCCATGCTGATGACGAACGCTTTAAGCGGTTCCGCGGCGCCGGCCGCGGGCGGCATCATGGAAACCACGCGGTCCGCGCCGAACGCCCAGCCGACTGCCGGCACATCCGGCCCGCCCATGGATTTTATGAGCGAATCGTAACGGCCGCCGCCCGCTATGGAATCCTGGCTGCCCAGCAGGTCGGTTTTAAATTCAAAAACGGTTTTCGTGTAATAATCCAGCCCGCGCACCATGTTGCGGTTGACGGCGTAGCGCACGCCGGCGTCATCCAGATATTTCTGGACCGCGGCGAAGTGGTCCGCGCATTCCGGGCAGAGTTCCTGCACCGGCGCGTTCTGCCCCACGGCGGGGCCGTCTATTTTGCAGTCCAGCGCGCGCAGCGGGTTTTTGTCTATCCTGCCGCGGCAGTGCTCGCAAAGCGTGTCTTCGCATTTATGCAGGAAATTTATGAGGCTTTCCCGGTAAGCGGGGCGGCATTTGCCGCAGCCCAGGCTGTTTAATTCCACGGAAAAACGGGCGAGGCCCGCTTCCTTCAAAATATCGGAAAGCAGGATAATGGTCTCGGCGTCCGCCGACGGGGCGGCGTTGCCTATGTATTCCACGCCGATCTGCTCGAACTCGCGGTAGCGGCCTTTTTGCGGGCGTTCCGCCCGGTACATGCCGCCTATGTAAAAAAGCTTCTGGCGCGGGTTCACCGAGTTCAAATTATGCTGGATGTAGGCGCGCGCCACGCCCGGCGTGCCTTCGGGGCGGAGCGCCAGCCGGCGTTCCCCCGCGTCCTGAAAGGAATACATTTCCTTTTCCACCACGTCAGTCGTTTCGCCGGTGGATTTTACGAACAGCTCGTGCATTTCAACGGCGGGAATGCGCAGTTCGGAGTAGGAGTAAGTCCCGAACGCGCGCCGCGCTATGCTTTCCAGGCTGGCGAACAGTTTTGATTCCGGCTCGAAAATATCTCTGAATCCGCGTATGGATGTTATCATGGGTAGGTCGGGGCCATGCTTTCAAGGCGTTTGCGGTCCTTGATTACAATTTGTTTGTCCTCATAGTCGAGGATGCCGGCTTTCTTCATGACCGAAAGCGAACGGGACAGCGGTTCCCGCGTCGTGCCCAGCAGATCCGCCAGGTCGTGCAGCGTCAGGTTTATGTGGGAACGGTCCTTTTTTATGCCGTGCTCTTTTGACAGGCGCAGTATGGTGAAAGCCAGCCGGCCCAGCATGTTGTGGAAAAGCAGGGATTCCACGTCCTGATTCGATTTCCTGAGCCGTTCGGACATGGTGCGCAGGAGGCAAAGCGTGAAGTTGACGTCGGTTTCGATAAGCTCGTAAAAACTTTCCTTGTCCACCACCATGAGCTGGCAGTCGGTTTCGGCTTGCGCGGAAGCGGACCGGGTTTTCCCGCCCAGCAGCGCCATCTCGCCGAAGAAATCGCCTTCCACCATATAGGCGAGGGTTTTGCTCCGTTTCTCGCCGGTCGAAGTGTAAATTTTGACCTTGCCCGCCAGCACGATGAAAAAATTGCGGCCCACGTCTTCCTTGGAAAAAATCCTGTCGCCTGCTTTGAAAGACACATTTTTCGCTATGTCCAGAATCCGCTTAAGTTCGGTGATCTTCAAGTCCTTGAAAAATGACACTTTTTTTAGATATTTAACAGTCATACCCGCCTCCGCTCAGTTTGGTAAATTTTACCATATTCAAATTGTGTTTAACGATCGCAGACCAGCTCCTCTATCGCGTAGGCCAGCTTGTTTGCCGCGTCGAACGGATTGGGGAACATGGTTTTTTTGTACGCATGGCTCATCATGTCGAGCGTGCCCGCCACGTCCAGCATGCGGATTATCTCGAGATAGAGGTTTTCTGTGAAGGGCCCGTCTTCCTTCACCAGGGCGGCGCAGCCGGTTCTTTGCAGAATTTCGGCGTTCGCGTCCTGATGCGCGTTTGTGGCGTACGGAAAAGGGATGAGTATGGCGGGTTTGCGCAAAGCTATCAGTTCCGCTATCGTGCTTGCCCCTGCCCGTGTCACGGCGAGGTCCGCCGCGCGCAGGGCCAGATTCATCCTGTCGCAATACTCCATGACCACGATATTGGGCGTTTCCGAGCCGTAAATGTTTTTCATCTCGGCGTAATCGCGGCGGCCCGTAATGTGCAGAAACTGGATATCCTGCCTTAGGCGGGTGAGTTTTAATGCGCTTTCCGCCGCCGCCATATTGAGCTTTTTCGCGCCCTGGCTGCCGCCGAACATGGTTACCGTGGTCAGGTCCGGTTTGAGGCCCAGCTCGACGCGCGCGGTTTTCGGGTCGGTTTCTTCGGCGAATTCGCTGCGGACCGGCGTGCCCGGCGTTACGGTTCCTTTCGGCGTGTTTTTAGCCGGGTCGGTCAGGCCCAGGGCCACGATGGTGGCGTATTTCGCGCTCCAGCGGTTGGCCAGGCCCATGACGGCGTTGGATTCGTGTATTATCGAGGGGACTTTGAATTTTTTCGCGCAGTAAAGGGCGGGAAAGGAAACATAGCCGCCGAACCCGATTACCGCGTCCGGCTTGAAATCGGTGAACAGCCACGACGTGTGTTTTAGCGCTTTTAAAACCTGCAGCCCGAAGGAGAAAAGTTTAAGCGGATTTTTCCCGCGCGGCAGGCCGGAAAGCGGAATTTCGGCCCAGGGCAGGCCGGCTTTGTCCAGCACGCTTTTCGCGGGGTCGCCGGTCCTGACCAGAAACAGGGGTTCCCAGCCGCGTTTTTTCATTTCGCGGGCCAGCGCGAAACCGGGGTAAAAATGCCCGCCCGTGCCTGAACAGGCCACCAGAAGGCGCTGCGTTGTTTTAGCCATAAATCATCTTCTCCTGCCTTTTGCCTGGCCGACCGGACGGGCCGATATGCCCAGCAGAATTCCTATCATGAACATGGTGGACCAGATGGACGAGCCGCCGTAAGAGAAAAACGGCAGCGGAATGCCCTTCGTCGGCACCAGCCCGGCGGACATGCCCATGTTATAAAACGACTGAAAGCCCAGCTGCAGCGTTATGCCCAGCGCCATCATGGAATGGGAAAGCGAATCCGCTTCCCGCGCTATTTTAAGGCCGCGGTAAATCACGAAGCAGAACAGCGCGATGACGCACAGCACCCGGATAAGGCCCAGCTCCTCGGCGAGTATGGCGAAAATGAAATCGGTGTGCGGTTCCGGCAGGTAAAGCAGTTTCATTTTGGATGCGCCCAGCCCCGCTCCGAAAAGCCCCCCCGCGCCGATGGCTATGAAGCTCTGGTTCAGCTGGTAACCGGCCGCGCTTGCGTTGGCCTCCGGCGACATGAACACCATAAGCCGTTTTATGCGGTACTGGTACTTCATCACCTGGTATGCCAGCACGGGAACCGCGGCGGCTACTCCGATGAGCAGTACGCGCAGGCTCATGCCGCCCACGAACAGAAGGCAGAGGGAAACCAGAAACAGCAGAAACGGCGTGCCCAGATCCGGTTCCGCCGCGATGAGCCCCAGGGTGATGACAATCATTATCGCCGGGTAAGTAAGCGATTTGACGGACCTTTCTATCCTGCTTTTGTTCGCGTCCAGATATTTCGCGATGAAAAAAATAAGGCTTATTTTCGCGAATTCCGAAGGCTGGAGATTCATTATTTTAAGCGGTATCCACCGGTGCACGTTCGCCACCGGCGGGCAGAGCAGCACCGTCACCAGCAGCGCCCACGTGAAAACGAGCAGGCCCGTGGGATTGATGAGGCCGGACAGGCGGCGGTAGGTCCGCGCCAGGAACGTCATTATAACAAAGCCGGCGCCCGCGAACAGGCACTGGCGCTTGAAGAAATACATGGAGTCTTTTTTGTAAAAGTCGCCCCAGAACGCGCTGGACGAATACATGAAAATAAGGCCCAGCACCACCAGGATCATAGCCGCCATGAACAACTGAAAATCTATATCCACCTGCCGCGCCTTGGACTGCACGGCGGCGGCTGGGGCTGCTTTCTGCGGTCTTTTCCGCCCGGGTTTTTTCGTTTTCCAGAAAAACATTTCTTTACCTGAGTTTCAGCGAGGCCAGCGCCGCCAGCATGAGCATGATGCCTATTATCCAGAACCGGACGGTGACTTTCGTTTCCGCCCAGCCCTTCAGCTCGAAATGATGGTGCAGCGGCGCCATGCGGAAGATGCGTTTGCCCCCCGTCAGTTTGAAATACGCCATCTGCAGGATGACCGACATCGTTTCCGCCACGAAAATCCCGCCCACCACCGGCAGCAGCAGCTCCTGTTTAACGCAGATAGCCGTCACGCCCAGAATGCCGCCCAGAGACAGCGAGCTGGTGTCGCCCATGAAAACTTCAGCCGGATGGGAATTGAACCACAGGAATCCCAGGCACGCGCCCATCAGTGCGCCCATGAAAACCGCGAGTTCCCCCGCGCCCGGCACATGCATGATCTTAAGGTACGCGGCGAATTTCACGTTACCCGCCAGATAGGCGAAAACGGCGTAGGCGGCGGCGCAGAAAAGCATGTTCCCCGCGGCCAGTCCGTCGAGTCCGTCGGTCAGGTTAACGGCGTTGGAGGAGCCTACTATCAGTAGCATCGCCAGCGCGAAATAAAGCGCGCCCAGCCCCACCGCAATGCCTTTTGTGTAAGGGATGGCCAGCGCTGTGGCGTAGGCCCCGTTCGGAGGGCTGACCGCCAGATAGCCCACTACGGTGAGCGCGACCAGCAGCTGTATTATCAGTTTTATCCACGACGGCGCGCCCAGCGGGTTTTTTTTGACCAGTTTCGTGTAATCGTCGTAAATGCCCACGAAGGCGAGCAGGCCCGTAGTCCACACCAGCAGCCATATGAACCGGGAATCGGGCCGCGCCCACAAAAACACCGCCGCCAGCAGCGAGGCCAGGATCAGCAGGCCGCCCATCGTGGGCGTGCCGTGCTTGGCGAGGTGGGTTTGCGGGCCGCACTGCCTTTGAATCTGTTTTATCTTGTACTGCCTCAGTTTTTCTATCAGCCACGGGCCGGTGATAAGCGAAAACAGAAAAGCCGTTACCATCGCGCCGCCCGCGCGGAAGGTGATGTACTGGAAAACGTTGAGCGGTCCGAATGATTCCCTGAACAGGTGCAGATAGTAAAGCATAACTCTCCTAAAATTCCTTGAAGACGTTTTCGAAATTCATGGCGCGGGACGCTTTTATAAGGCACGTGCCCCCGCCGGAAAGGGTTTTGCGGAGTTCGTCCATAAATTCGCCGTACGCCGCGCGGTATTCCGTTTTTACGCCGGAGTTTTTCAGCGGTTCATACGCGGGTTCGATTTCCGGTCCCGCCAGGAAAACCGCGTCCAGCCGTTTCGCCGCAAGCCAGGCGCCCAGTTCCCGGTGCAGGGGTTCTGAAAATTTGCCCAGTTCCTTCATGTCGCCCAGCACGGCCACTAACGGTTTGGCCTGTCCGCTTTCCAGCAGCGTGTCTATTGCCGCCCGGACGGACGCGGGGTTGGCGTTATACGCGTCCAGTATGAAGTGCACGCCTTTTTTCTCCTCCGCCTGCAGGCGCATGGGCATGGGCGTGAAATTTTCCAGACCCCGCTTTATTTCTTCCGGCTTAAATCCCAGAAACCACGCCGCCGCCGCGGCTCCGCAGGCGTTAAGCCTGTTGTGCGGGGTCATGGCCCGTTCAACCTCAAATTCTCCGAAAGGTCCTTTTATTCCGAAGTAGCCGGGTTTTTCGACCGGCGACACCGCGCTTTCGTTTCCGCGCCCGAAGGTAACGGTTGTATCTTTATACTCCGTTTTGAGCCTGCGCAGGTATTCGTTGTCCAGATTATAAACCAGCGCGCCGCCCGGCTTGATGCATTTTGCTATTTCCGTTTTGGTTTTGTAAATGGTTTCGATATCTCCGAAAAATTCCAGGTGAGCCGGAGAAACGTTTGTTATGACGCCGACATCGGGGCGGACCAGAACGCCTATCTCCTCAATGTCCCCTTTCTGCGAGGCGCCCAGTTCAAACACCGCGTATCTGTCGTCGGGGCCCAGTTCGAGAAGGGAAAGCGGCGTGCCGTACTGGTTGTTGAAATTGCCTTTATTGGCGCAGGTTTTCGCCCGCACCGAAAAAATCGAGCGCAGCATTTCTTTCGTGGTGCTTTTGCCGTTCGAGCCGGTAACCGCCGCCACCGGGATCTGCCAGCGGTTCCGGTGCCAGGCGGCCAGTTTCTGCAAAGCCTTCAAGGTGTCCGCCGCCTCGATTATGTGCGGAGGTTTCGCCGCCAGTTTTTCCGCCGCGCCGGTTTCGGCGATTATGCCTTCCGCGCCCTTGGCGGTCACTTCTGCCAGAAACTCGTTCGCGCCGTGCACCTTGCCTTTAAGGCCCCAGAAAATCACGCCGGGTTTGACCAGGCGGCTGTCCGTTTCAAAACTGTCGAAAATATCCGAGCCGCGGCCGTGAACGAGCGTTCCGCCGCAGGCTTTGGCTGTTTGTTCCCATGTTATGCCCAGCTTCATAAATCAGTGTCCTTGCGCGGCGCGCCCGCGCTTAGCGTTTCTGCTTGCCTTTCCCGGTCCGGGGCGGCTCACGCCGTCTTCCGGGTCATACTGGTCCGCGATCGCGTTTTCATCTTCCTCGGGTATTTTTTCCAGCGGCGTGGTTACCGGGATTTTCTGCAAAACGGTTGTTATATGGTTTTCGGCGGCCTGTTTTTCCTCGGCCGCGGCCAAAGTCTTGTGCGCGGGCGGATACTTGTTGCGGAGCGCGTCCTGCGGGTTTGTCACAAGATAGTCTTTGGAATTGAGTTCTTCCGGCAGGTCCGGCTCTATGGTGTTGTCAGCCAGAAGGCCCTGCGCGATTTCCGCGAAAATGGGCGCCGCCGCCTCGCCGCCGGAAAGCCCGCCGCCCGGCTCGTCAATAGCGGCTAAAATGGTGAATCTTGGCTTTTTGGCGGGCAGGAACCCCGCGAAAGAGGAAATGTATTTCGACGAAGAATAGCGCCCGTCCACCAGTTTTTTGGAGGTGCCGGTTTTTCCCGCTATGCTGTAGCCCCGCAGTTTGGCGCGCCAGCCCGTTCCTTCGGTGATGACGCGTTCGAGCATGGGTTCTATTTTAGCGATAGTTTCGGGGGAAAGCACGCGCCTTATTTCGCGCGGTTTTTCGGACGAGAGCACTTTGCCGTACGAGTCGGTCACTTCTTTTATTATTATCGGCTCCATAAGCGTGCCGCCGTTTGCTATCGCGCTGTAGGCCGTTATAAGCTGGATGCCCGTGGAGGACAGGCCGTGCCCGTAGGCCGCGACGGCGAGGTCGAGGTCCTTCCATGTTTCGAAGGGGCGGATTATGCCTTTTGATTCGCCGGGGAAATTCAGAGTGGTCTTCGTTCCGAACCCGAACGCGCGGATATGCGAGTAAAACGCTTTCTTGCCGAGCTTGAGCGCGATTTTCGCCGCGCAGATGTTAGATGACTGGGCGAGTATGCCGCCGATATCCAGCACGCCGGTTTTATGGTCGTCGCCTATCACTATGCCGGGAATGATTTCCCATTTCCCGCTCGCGTGGCAGTCTATGGTGTCTTTGGGCTGGATGACTTTATCTTCCAGCGCGGAGGCCACGGAAATGCCTTTGAACGTGGAGCCTGGTTCATAAGTCATCTGGAACGGGAGGGACTGCCCGCCGTGCCGGGGATTGCTGGCGGCGGCCAGAATCTCGCCGGTATTGGGGTCCTGCACGATGGCGAAGCCGCCTTTCGCGTGAGTTTTTTCAACGGTGCCGTCGAGCGCTTTTTCCGCGTAATACTGGATGCGGGAGTCCAGCGTCAGCGTGATGTTTTTCAGGTCCACTTCGGTTTTTAGGTCGGGATTGTAGATTATCTGCCCGTGGCGGTCTTTATATGTCTGGTGTCTGGCTATAGTGCCGCGCAGGGTTTCGTCATACATGAGTTCCAGGCCGGAGAGTCCGGAGTGGTCGTAAGAAACCGTGCCGAGAAAATCCTTCGCCAGTTCGCCGTTCGGGTGGAAGCGCGTGTAAACGCGCGCCAGAATAACGCCGGTGAGTTTTTTCTCCTGCAGTTTTTTGCTGAGATTCTCGTAAACCGTCGGGTCTATTTCTTTTTTCAGATAGAAAAAATTGCGGGCTTTGTTCCACTTTTCCCTGATTTTCGGTTCGGGGATGGCCAGCTCTTTGGACAAAACGGCGATTACCGCCGCCTGTGAGTTAACGTCCCGTTTCGAAATGGAGCAAGTGTAGGTCGGCAGCGATTCGGCGAGAATATTCCCCTGCCGGTCGTAAATAGTTCCGCGCAGGCGGATTTCGGCGGTGGGCGCGCTGGTGGTGCTTTCGGCTTTTCCGGCCAGTTCGGTGTGGCGGAAAGTCTGCATATAAAAAAGCCGCGCGGCCAAAGGCAGCGCAGGCAAAAGCGCAATTATGCTGACGGCTTTAAGACGCTGTTTTGTGGTGTTGATCATAAGCCGCGGTTTCCGCGTCGCGTAATATTAATATTAGCATTAATGCGGACGGTGTTGCCAGCGCGGGCGCGCTGGGCGCGGTTCAGCGGGAGCTTGCCAGCAGATTGCCGCGCGCGGGCGTGCTTTCGGAGAGCGGCTCCAGCTTCGCGGTCATGCACGGTGACGGGTGCACCATGTTAAGTCGGGTTTTCGCCAGCATTTCCAGATTCGCCGGGGATTTCAGTTCCTGCATTTTAAAGCGTAAATGGCGGTTGCGCGCGTTTTTCTGGCTTATCTGGCCCCGGATTTTAGAAATGTCATAGCCGGTTTTCACGGCTTTCACCCTGGTCTGCACCAGCGCCATGGAAAACACGCTTGCGTAAATAACGAGAGCCACTACTTTTGTTCTTTTCATCTTAGCCACCAAAAATGTATTGTCCGGCGGGTTTGTGCGGGAAGAGGAGGATATCCCCGCCGAACAAATTTTTATATTTGCGGGATTTTTTCAATCACCCGCAGTTTCGCGCTTCTTGAGCGCGGATTTTTCAAAATTTCCTCGCGTGACGGCTGGACCGGTTTTTTTACCACCAGCGCCCAGTTCCCTTCGTCCGCCATTTTCCGAAACGCCTGCTTTATGATCCTGTCCTCAAGCGAATGGAAAGTTATAAAGGCCGCCCTGCCGCCCGGTTTAAGTATCTGGTCGAGCGTGGCGATCGCTTTTTCAACGTTTTCAAATTCATGGTTCACGGCGACGCGCAAAGCCTGAAACGTTTTTGTGGCCGGGTGCGTTCTGCCGTGCCTGCGCACGATTTTTTCAATGAATCCGGCGAGCTGCGCGGTGGTTTCGAACCGGGTTTCCGCCCTGCGCTCGACGACGGCTTCCGCTATCCTGCGCGAAAAAAATTCTTCGCCGTAAACCCGCAGTATGCGTTCAAGCTCGTCGTAGGATTCTCCGTTAATTATATCATTAGCGGTCAGGGGATTTCCAGAATCGAAACGCATGTCCAGCGGACCTTCCCGCTGAAACGAAAACCCCTTGGCCGGATTATCCAGCTGGTACGAACTCAACCCCAAATCGAACAGCGCGCCGTCCACCATGCCCGCGCCGAGCGAAGTCAGGATTTTGCGCGCGTCGGTGTAGCTGCCGCGCACGGCGGTAAATCTGGGGGCGAAGCCGGCGAGCGCAGAACTCGCCAGCTCCGCTGCTTCGCAATCCAAATCTATTCCTATAACGCGGCCTTTTTTCGAGAGTTTATGCTCGATAAAATATCTGCTGTGTCCGCCCAGGCCCAGGGTCGCGTCAAGATACGTCCCGTCCGGGTTGGTCAGCAGCAGTTCCGCTGTTTCCCGCAAAAGAACCGGTTCGTGGGACCATGTTGTCATATATCGTAAACTTTCGCGAAGCTGCCGGCGTTCGGCGTTATGGCCTGCGCGCTGTATTTTTTCCAGCGGTGCAAAGCCCATATTTCGGCTTTGTTGCCCACGCCTATGACGGCGGCCTCTTTTTCCAGTCCGGCGTATTCGCGCTGCGCGGATCCCACGAGTATCCGTCCCGCCGAATCAACCGGCGCTTCCTGCGCGTTTCCGAAAAAGAACCGCTTGAAAGCGCGTTCCTGCTCTTTGTCCGCGTTTTTGAAGGGCTGCATGTTGTTGGCGAGCAGCGCTTCCCACTGCGAGGGCAGAAACAGGTAAAGGCATCCGCCTAAACCGGTGGTCAGCATGAAGTGTCCGCCTTTTTCCTTTTTTAGGGCCGAGCGGAAACTGGAGGGCAGAAAAAGCCTGTATTTTGCGTCAAGTTTATATTCCGATATGCCGTAAAATACTGACATGGTGTTTTTCCTGAAAACAGGTCCCGCCTTTCCGTCGGAGAAAGTCATTTTTACGCTTCTATGACACTATCTCCCACTTTGCTCCACATAGGAATAGTATATACAACCGCGCGGGCAATGTCAACACGATTTTTCCGGGTGCTTTTTCCCGGCGCGAGCAAAGAAAAAAACGCGGCTCCGGGGCCGCGTTTTGCTTGTTTGGTGGGTTGTTTTAAAGCTGGTTTTCAGTTTGCGTCCGGTCTTCCGTCTGGGCTTTTTTCGCGGAAGGCGCGGCGCGCGCCACGGATTCCTTCCAGGCGTATTCCAGGTGTTTGAGGCTGTTGAAAGGCAGGCCGTAGGCGCGGTAGAGGCTTTGCGCGACTGGAACCCCGTTTTTGAGGTTTTTGCAGAACGCGTAAAAATTGTCGGTCCTGTTTATCTCGTCTCGCAGGAATCTCACCAGGCTGAAGGATTGCGCGTACCAGAGTTTTATCTGGGCGGAGTCCATCCCGTCGAAGTTGTCGTATTCGGTTATTTCCGCGAGTGGGAAGAATTTCCCCCGCCGTATCTGCGCGTCTCCATCCTCGATCCAGGCGGGCGCGAACCCCGTTTCTTCGGTTTGGGCCAGAATCGCCATGCCTTCGGAAAGCCAGAGCGGGCTGGGTGAGCCGGCGTCGAAAAAGCTGTCAAAATAGATATGCGTCAGTTCGTGCGCCAGCAGGTTCATGGTGTCCGGGCCCTGCACCGTGTATATGCTCCGTTTGCTTTTAGAACTGGTGGCGGCGGACCATTCGGGCCGGCCCGTGGCGGCGGTATAGGAAGCGGAGTCCGCGTAGAGATATATAAGCACTTTCTGGTTCTCGTCGGCGGTGTAAACGCTGAGGCTGTTCATGAGGCGTTTGTGCAGACCCTCCGAGGCTTGCTCTAGCTCGCCCGCGCTTTGCGCTATGCCGCTTTGGATATAGAGAAGAAAATGCTCCGTTTCCCGCACCGAAAAGCCCGGCGGCGGGGCCGGCGCCTGAAAGTGTTTGTTCGGTTCCGCCTGTCCGCGCAACACGCGTTCTTTCCGCGTTGAAACGTCGGGCACTCCGGTTTCTTCCGGCACAAGTACTCGCGGCACGGTTGTTATCGGCTGGCCGATGCCCGTGCGCGGCGCAACGGTGGCTACGTCAGGGGCGGGCGCCGGAGGCGTCTCCTCCTCCGGCTTCGGCTTTATGATGATGACCTTTTTTTCTTTTTTTGGCGTGAAGCGTTTTATGAGCGGCCCGAAAAAATTATTGTCTTTAAAAGGCAGGTCATTTGAGTAAAACTGGAACATGGTAATCCCCCACAGCAGGGTTACCAGTGTCCAGAAAAGCAGCCGTAATTTATGCAGAATGTCCATTTTTAAACACGGCGAAATGCCGTTTTTCTTTTCCGCTCGGAAGCGTATATTCCGTGAACTCCATCAAAGCCGTCGGCACGGACGCCTGCGCCGCCTGTTTTGTCGCCTCGCCGCCCTGATAAGCCGCGAAAATACCGTCCGGTTTTACCTGCGCCAGGCAGTTTTGCGCTATATCCGCAAGCTGGCCCATGGCGCGTTCTATCACGCAGTCGGCGTTGACTGACGGAGTGTTTTTTTCTAGCCTTTCCGCTCGGACCTCGAAATCCGCAAGCCCCAGTTCCGCGCCCGCCCAGTCGAGAAAAGAGCATTTTTTCCGCACGCTTTCAAACATATACATCTTTGCCCGCGGCGCGAGTATTTTAATGGTGACGCCTATATAGCCGCCGCCTGCTCCGGCGTCCGCGATGACGGGGTTTTCCGGCAGGTATTTGCCCAGCACGGACCAGGCGTATACGCCGTCCGCCAGGTGGCGGTTGAAAATTTCGGTTTTGCCGGACACGTTCGTGACGTTTAAAAAATCCCGTTTCTGCATGATAAGTCCGGCATATTTCTCAAAGGCGGACGCCTGCTCCGGGCTTATATTAACGCCCAGTCCCTGCGCGAACGCGATAAGTTTTTTCATTTTCCCCCCCGCGCTTTTGCCAGCCGGTGTCGCTCGATATAAACCGCCAGCAGCTGGATGTCCGCCGGAGTTACGCCCGGTATCCGCGAGGCCTGCCCCAGATTGTCAGGGCGCACCTTTAAAAGTTTTTGCTTGGATTCGGTTAAAAGGCCGGTCAGCGGCGCGATATCGAAATCTTCCGGAATGCGTATTTTTTCGGCCAGCGAAAGCCGCTCTGCGTCTTTTATGTGCCGGTCCATGTAACACGCGTATTTCAGTTCAATGCCGGCGTGGGCGCGCGCGTTGGCGGGATTCCACGGGCCGGTGTCCAGATCGTCCGTGCGGGCGGTGTGTTTTCCTTTCGTTTTTTCTTCTTTTTTGAACTCGTCTATGGCTTTCAGATAATTCCCGAACGGTTTCGCGTAATCGCCGGGCAGCGTGCCCAGCCGCAGCGCGTGTGGCGTGAGCCGGACGTCGGCGTTGTCCGCCCGCAGCAGCATGCGGTATTCGGCGCGCGAGGTGAACATGCGGTACGGTTCAGTCACGCCTTTGGTTACCAGATCGTCAATCAGAACGCCGATATAGGCTTCTTCCCTCTTAAGCACGAAAGGCGCTTCGCCTTTTATTTTAAGCGCGGCGTTTATGCCCGCCATAAGGCCCTGGCCCGCGGCCTCCTCATACCCGGTGGTGCCGTTTACCTGGCCCGCCAGATACAGCCCCGGCGTGAATTTGCTTTCCAGCGTGAAAGAGATATTCTGGGGATCAAAAAAATCGTATTCAATGGCGTAGGCCGGACGCATTATTTTCACGTTTTCCAGGCCGGGCAGGGTTTTGTAAAAAGCCGCCTGCACGTGTTCCGGCAGGCTGGTTGACAGGCCGTTTACGTAATATTCAACAGTGTTGAAACCTTCCGGCTCAAGAAAGATTGGATGCCGTTCCCGGTCGGGAAATTTTACCACCTTATCCTCTATGGAGGGGCAGTACCGCGGGCCTATTGATTTTATCATGCCGGAATAAAGCGGCGATTCCGAAATGTTCTCGCGTATAATCCGGTGGGTTTCCGCGGTGGTTCTGGTTATCCAGCAGGAGAGGAACTCGCGGTTTTCCGGCCTGTTGAAATGGGAAAAAGGTTCATACGGCAGGTCGGACGGCTGTTCGGCGCATTTTGAAAAGTCTATGGTTCTGCCGTCTATGCGCGCGGGCGTGCCCGTTTTAAGCCGCGCCGAAGTCAGGCCAAGGGAAAGGAGGCTTGCTGTCAGAAAATCGCTGGGAAAATGGTTCAGCCGCCCACCGCGGAAGGTTTTTTTGCCGATGTAAATAAGCCCGTTTAAAAATGTCCCGGCGGTGATGATGACCGCGCGTGAGCGGTAAAAGGTTCCGCGCGCCGATTCAACGCCGCACACCGCCTTGTCCGACGTGCGTACCGCGGTTATTTCATCCTGCGCCAGATCGAGGTTTTCCTGTTTTTCAAGCGTGTGCTTGAAAGTCAGCTGGTAGATTTTTTTGTCGCACTGTGCGCGCGGCGACTGCACCGCAGCGCCCCGTCCCGTGTTTAATTTGTGGTAGTGGACGGCGGCCCTGTCCGTGACTTTCGCCATCGAACCGCCCAGCGCGTCAATTTCCCGCACAATCTGGCCTTTGGCGATGCCGCCGATGGCGGGATTGCACGACATCTGCGCTATCGTGTCCAGATCCTGCGTTACAAGCAGTGTTTTAAGGCCCATTCTGGCAGGCGCGAGCGCGGCTTCGCAGCCCGCGTGCCCGCCGCCGACTACGATAACGTCATATTCGACAGGATGGGTATACATCACTTGTTCGCCTTTCCGGCGTTTTCCGTGGGCGAAGCCAGCACTTCGCCGGGGTCAAGACCGGGGATCGCGCCGGTTTTTGCGAAAGCCAGAAAAATCACGAACGCGCCCATAAAACCGGCGATCAGCACGGCCGCGCTTTTCGCCGTGCTTACGCGCAGGAAGTAGGCCGAGCCCAGAATTATAAAGCGTATCATCAAAAGCGAGAAAACGAACAGCACCGCCTGCGTGGCCACAGCCGAGCCCGTAAGCGCGGCTAAAGCCTGGCAGGGAATAAGCGGAATGGTGAACGCGTTGGAGAGCATCAGAACCGCCAGTATGCGTTTGACGGGTATGCTCCGGTCTCCCGCGAACTGCACCATTCCTCCGAAAACCAAAGCCAGAATGGCGAACAGCAGGCCCGTGGAGGCGGGCGTGTTGTTTTGAAAAGAAACCACCGCCATGAGCGGAACAAGCAGGGCCGCAAGGACGAAGAAAAGAAACGTCAGTCCGGGTTTTTTGCGCGCTATGGAGCCGAAGATGAAGACGAACAGCAAAGTCAGCGCGGTGATGATTATTTCGGTGCCGCACTGGATCAGCAGAAAAAGGTGGAACGGCTGGGTGATTTTTTCCGCGCCTGGCATATAGCCCTGCGGCAGGAAGAACATGAACGCCGATTCCAGCAGAATGCACGCTGCGAAAAGAACGGCGGACGCGGCGAACGCCTTTTCGTTTTTCTCTATGCAGACATAGGCCTCGCGCGTGTTCGTCAGCAAAAAAATGAAAAGCCGGTAAAGCGTTTTTATCATGGTGTCTCCGTTACTTGCCCACACAGAAGCGGCTGAAAATTTCCCGCAAAACGTCCTCGGCTGCGGTCACGCCGACAATGCCTTCCAGTTCGCGCAGCGCGCCGTTCAGGTGCAGGGCGGCTATTTCCAGCGCGGGTTCATCCTGACCGAATATTCTTTCCGCGTTTTCCACTTCCGTTTTGGCTGCCAGCAGGGCGTTTAAATGCCGCGCGGAAGTCAGTACCGCGGAGTTCTCATCCATATCATCCACGGGAATTTTCCCGGCTATTTTGTTCTTCAGTTCGGGCAAACCCTGGCTCGTGGCGCAGGAAACGAAAACCAGATCTTGCCCGTTAATTCCGGGCGGGAGCGTTTTGGCGGGGCCCGTGTCCGTTTTGTTTATGACGCACAGAAACGGTTTTCCCGCTTTCCCCACCAGTTCCCAGACTTCCTTGTCCGACGCGGAAAAACCGCTTTGCGCGTCCTGCACGAACAGCACCAGATCGGATTTATCGATAGCCCTGCGCGTGCGCCTTATGCCTTCCTGCTCGGCGGGGTCAAGCGCTTTTTCGCGTATGCCGGCGGTGTCGGTCAGAATAACCTGAAAGCCTTTTATGTCGGCGGTTTCCTCGATGGTGTCCCGCGTGGTGCCGGGCGTGGGGGCCACAATGGCGCGGTCAAAACCCAGCAGCGCGTTTAACAGGCTTGATTTGCCGCAGTTGGGCGAACCCACAATGGCGGTCCGCACTCCTTCTTTCATGAACCGGCCCAGCTCAAAAGTGGCGGCCAGCTTTGCCATATTGTTTTTGACGGACTCCAGCGTTCTGGCGACGGCGGCTTTGTTTATGGGCGGAATTTCTTCATCCGCGTCGTCAATGCGGGCTTCGGTTTCCGCCAGCAGGGCCAGAATCTTGTCCTTGATGCTCTGGAACCGGTCCGAAAGCGCGCCTTCGGTTATCCGCAAAGCCGCCCGGTGCGCCGCTTCGGTTTTGGCCAGGATGAGATCGCATAGTCCTTCCGCTTGCGCCAGATCCATTTTGCCGTTGAAAAAAGCGCGCATGCTGAATTCGCCCGGCTCGGCTGTCCGCGCGCCGGCGGCGATGGCGGCGGCAATCGCTCGGGCTGTTATATAAGGGGAGCCGTGGCAGGCGATTTCAATTACGTCGTCGCCGGTGAAACTTGCCGGGGCCTTGAAATATACCACCACCGCGCGGTCAATTAGTTTCCCGTCCGCTTCCACCCGCGCCAGAACCGCCCGTCTGGGTTCCGGGATGGAGAATGACCCGCCGCCCGGACTGCGCAGCAGTGTGCCCGCGATTGCCGACGCGCGCGGGCCCGACAGGCGCAAGAGCGAAAGCGCGCCCGGCGCCGGGCCGGTCGCGGCGGCGATTATCGTGTCCTGCAGGTTGTGCAGCGGCAGTGTTCTGTCCATATTGCCTTTATATAAATGCGCGCACGGAGACTTGCGTCCGCCGTGCGCGATCATGCTCCTGTTTGAAAAAAGCTCAGTGTTTCTTCGGACGCAGAACAACTTTACGCCAATTACCTTCGCCTTCGCTTGTCGTTTCCACGTCGGGATGGTCTGCCAGGTGTTTATGCACGAAACGCCTGTGCGCCGGATTCATCGCCGCAAGGCGGTAGAGCTGGCCAGATCTCCTCACGGAGTCTATGCCATAGTTAAGGTCTGAAATGATTTTGTCTTCCTGATTCTTCCAGTAATTAGCCGTATCGGCCTGCACCACGGCGTGGTGTTCGGTGTGCCGGCTGACGATGAGGGTGACAAGATACTGTATCGCTTCCAGCGTTTGTCCGTCCCGCCCGATGACAAGATTCGCGTTGTCGCAGTCGAATTTAACGAAAATGCGTTCCTGCACATTATCCCATTCGGCTGTCACGTTGGATACGGAAACGCCGAGCCCTTTGACTATATCCGTCAATGTTTCCGCGGCTTTTTTCGCCGCCGGCTCGAGCGCCGCGGGAATGGGTTCCAGCGCTCGGAGAGTGGTCTGTTCGCTGTAATGCCCGGAGTGCTCCGGTTCCGGGATCGGTTCCGGACGGGGCTGCGGCGCGCTTACTATTTCCTTCACGGCGCTGATTACTTTGCGCGCGCTTTCGATATCGTCCGTTTGCGGAGCCGGTTTGCTGTAACCCCGGTTTTCCTTCTGTTTCTGCGCTGGTTTTTGGGCCTGCGCGGTTCTGGCGGGCCTTTGCGCCGATGCCTGCGCGGGTTTTCTGTCCGATCCGCGCGAGCGGCCTGAGCCGCCTTTCCCGCTTTTCTGCCTGCGGTTGCTGTCGTCCTGTTCGGGCTGGGAATCGTCCTGCGCGGTTTTCCATATCCGTTCGGTGATTTTCACCACCGCCGGTTTTGCGCCCAGGCCCAGAAAGCCCTGGCTTCCTTCCGCTAGAACGGACACTTCCACCTGGTCTCTTCTCAGGCCCAGTTTGCCCAGTCCGGTTTCTATCGCGGACTGAACGTTCTTTCCTTCAAACTTGTACTCTTTCGCCATTTTCTGAAATCCTCCGGTTATCCTCCCGGACGGGGAGGTCTTAAGCCTTCAATGTTTTCTTCATCCAATACTGCTGGGCGATGTTTATAACGCTGCTGATTATCCAGTATACCACCAGTCCGGACGGGAAGGTCAGGAACATAAACGTGAAAATAAGCGGCATCCACTTAAGCACCGCCATCTGCGGATTGTTCTCGTCGGACGACATGGTCAGTTTCTGCTGGAGAAACATGAGCGCGCCGTTTAATATGGGCAGGATGTAATACGGGTCCTTCGACGACAGGTCGTGAATCCAGAAAATCCACGGCGCGCCGTGCAGAGACCAGGAATTGCGCAACGCCGTGAACAGCGCGAAGAACACCGGTATCTGGAACAGCATGGGTATGCAGCCGCCCAGCGGATTGACTTTGTGCCTTTTGTAGAGGTCGAACATCTCCTGGTTAAGGCGCTGCGGATCCTTTTTGTATTTCTGCTGGAGGTGCTGCATCTCCGGCTGAATCTTCTTCATGAGCATCATGGACTTCGCGCTCTTTATCGTGAACGGCAGAAGAATCAGCTGGACCAGCAGGGTCAGCAGAACGATTGACCAGCCGTAGTTTTTCGTGAAGCCGTAATTGAAATACAGCACCTTCATCGCCAGCTTGCCCAGAACCGAGAAGAAGCCGAATTCCACGGACCGGTCAAGCTCGTGCCCCAATGCCTGCAGCGTGCGGTAATCCTTGGGCCCGAAGTAAAACGAGAACGTCCACGTTTTTTCCTCCCCGCCGTTTATCACGGTGGGGTTGGCGTAGGCCAGAAGGGACGGCCTTTCTTCCTTCGCTGTCTTTTCTTCGGAAAACTTCAAATCGCGGAAAGGCCACTTGTCCGGAATGAGCGCGGCGAGGAAATATCTGTTTTCAATGCCGGCCCACAGCCACGGCCCTTTGGGAGTGTCGTCGGTTTTCTTGATCCGCTCCACGGTGGCGTGCTTGTTGCCCTCTTTTTTGTAAGCGTAAACGGTTTTCCACTCTTTCGGGTTTTCCTTGACTTCACTTTCCACTGTGCCTATGCCGGGTCCGAAGTTAAATCCCCATTCTGGAATTTCCACTGCGGACGCCAGGCTGTTTTTTACGGTGACTTCAATGCTGCCCAGCCCGTTCTCGCCGAAGGCATAGGTTTTTTTGATGCCGACTCCTTTGGAGAGTTCGGCCTCAAATCTGAAAATGTTGCCTTCCTGTTTCGCCAGATTGAAATAAACGCCCGGCATGGTCGCGAAAAAGCCGGGTTCCGGTTTGAGCACCAGTTCCGCCTGGTTGACCGGGCCGTTGTACTTGAAACTGCTGATGGCCGCGCCCATCCTGTTTAATTCTATTTCCGCCTTGCCGCAGGTGAACGGAATCGGCGACAGGTCGAGCTTCGCCGTCTGGGCGGAAGGCATCGGGGAAAGGCTTTTGGTCGCCGCCGCTTCCGGTATTTCATTTACGGCGGGGTTTGCCGCGGAGGTTGCTTCCGCAGCAACTTTCGCGGGGACCGGTTTGTTCTTTTCGGCCCACATGAACCAGCCGATGTACACTAAAAATGAAAGGGCAAACGCCAAAATCAAATTTCTGTTCATTTATGAAAATCCTTAAAAAAGTAAATTCTCCGCCTGGCGGGAAATCCGCCGCGCGGCTGCGGGTGTCAGGGCACGGGGTCCCACCCGCCGGGGTTGAAAGGATGGCATTTCGCCAGCCGTTTGGCCGCCAGCCACGAACCTTTCGCCGCGCCGTGTTTTTGCAGTGACTGCAAAGCGTACTGTGTGCAGGAGGGGTGGAATCTGCAAACCTGACCGCCCAGGAGAGGCCTGAACAAGGAGAATCCCCGCACAAGCATTTGGAGAAAACAAGAGGTGAAAATGGAAATTCTTTTAGTCATTTCCGATAATTCCGGCTTTTCGCCAAATATCTTTGACCGAGTTTTCGGCTGTCCGCAATCCGTCCAGCCTGTTACCCCGGCGCGGACAGAGCACCATATCCACCGGTCCGCCGATATTTCCGCTGTTTAACCTGAACACTTCCCGCACAAGCCGCTTAAGGCGGTTCCTGCGCACTGCGCCGCCCGTTTTTTTTGTCGCCATCACGCCCAGTCGCGGGATGGCGGCAGCTGAGGCTTTCCACCACAAAACAAAATCCCGGTTCGCTGTCTTGCGTCCCGTATCTAAAACGGCTGTAAAATCCTTTTTGAGGATCAGCCTTGCTTCGCGCGGAAAACCCGTCGTTGACTTCACGCCTTGGGAATGAGGTTGTGTCTGCCTTTGGCGCGCCTTCTGCTGAGGACTTTCCTGCCGCCGGCGGTTGCCATTCTGGCTCTGAAGCCGATTTTTTTTGCTCTTTTTCTTTTATTTGGTCTGTATGTAGGTAGCATAGTTGTTATATTATAATAAATTGCCGCTTAAATTGCTAAAATTACTTTAGCGCAGCAGTTTTTGCCTTGCGGTATTTTTTGCGGCTCCATATATTATATGAATTTTACGGATTCAGCAGTAGTCCTAATTAAACGCGACATTCGCGAGTCCGACCGGATCGTCTCCGTTTACACCAGAAACCGGGGCCGGATGAATATCCGTTTCCCCGGAGTCAACAAGCACAGTTCGCGCCTGAAAGCGTTCACGGAGCCTTTTGTCTGGGCCGATATGCGTATCTATATAAGGCAGGGCGCGGCGGTCGGCTGCGGCACCGGCGGAAAAATCCAGAGCGTTTTCCCGGGCATCCGCGCCGACGCGCGCAAAACGCAGCTTGCCCTGCATTTCTGCGAACTGATGTTCCGCCTTACCCCCGAACTCCAGGCCAACGAGGACAAATTCACGCTTCTGCTCCACGCGCTCAGATTCTTAAATAACAATTCCCCCCTTCCCTCCACGCGCGCGGCGTTCACGTTCCGGCTTATGCAGACCGCAGGCTTCGGGCTTTCTGAACCCGTGCTTGGCATAAGCGGAGAATTTTGGGATAAACTGCATCACTCCGCTTTTGAAACCCTTGCTTTCGCCAGCCCGCTGGAGAAAGAGGAACTGGCGAAATCAGAGTATGTCCTGACGCGTTTTTTCAGCAGGACTTTTGCTCAGGGCCTCAAAACCCTGCCGTCAATCACCGCCCCGTGAAACGGGTGCGCCAAATATGGTTTAATTGTATATATAAGTTTCTTGCCGCGAGGAGACAAAATGAATTTTCAGGACATGATAGCGCAGCTGAAAAATTACTGGAAAAAAGAAGGCTGCACGCTGATTGAGCCTTATGATATCGAAAAAGGGGCCGGCACCTTCAATCCGGAAACTTTTTTCGGCGCGCTGACCGCGAAACATAAAAAAGCCGCCTATGTTGAGCCGTGCCGCCGTCCCGCCGACGGGCGTTACGGGGATAATCCGAACCGGCTCGGCAAATATTTCCAGTACCAGGTCATTATCAAACCCTGCCCCGCGGATATCCAGAAAACTTATCTTGGTTCGCTCAAGGCCATCGGGCTCGACCCGAAACAGCACGACGTGCGCTGGATTGAGGACGACTGGGAATCCCCCACGCTCGGCGCGTCGGGCGTTGGCTGGGAAGTCTGGCTTGACGGCATGGAAATCACCCAGTTCACTTATTTTCAGAACATGGCGGGGTTCCCTCTTTTCCCCGTTACTGCGGAAATTACCTACGGGCTTGAGCGGCTTGCCATGTACACGCAGAAGAAAGATAATGTCTACGACATCATGTGGAACGACGAGGTTACCTACGGCACGCTGTTTCATGAGCAGGAGCGCCAGTTCTCGCATTATAACTTCGAGGAAACCAACGCGGAGAATCTGCGCCGTTATTTCTCCGAATACGAGGAGGAATGCCGCCGCCTGGCGGGCAAGGGGTTGTACCTCCCCGCCTACGACTGCGCGATGAAGTGTTCGCATTATTTCAATATGCTCGACGCCCGCGGCGCGATTTCGGTTACGGACCGCACCCGCCTGATAGGCCGGGTGCGCGGTATGGCGAAACTGTGCGCCGCCGCCTATGTCAGCGCGGTTGAGCCTCAGGAAAAACCCGAAGGGAGCTTATCCTAATGAAAGACGCATTGCTTGAAATCGGAACGGAGAATATGCCCGCGCGGTTCATCGCGCCCGCCCTGGAGCAGATGCAGGTTCTGGCCGCGAAACTGCTGGGAGCCGAACGCCTTGTTTATAAAGGAGTAAAGACCTACGGCACCTTCCGCCGGCTTGCCCTCGTCGTGGAAGGCTTGGAGGAGAAGAGCGAGCCTATGTCCGAACTGGTGTTCGGACCGCCCGCGAAAATCTGGAAGGACGCGAACGGGCAGTATACCAAACAGAGCGAAGGCTTCGCCCGGAAAAACGATACTACGCCGGACAAGCTGATTATCGCCCAGAAAGGAGGCTGCGACCATCTGGCCGTCAACCGCTGCATAAAAAGCGAGAAGGCGGAGAAAATCCTGGAAAAAGTTTTTCCGGAAATCATAAGGCAGCTGCAGTTTCCCAAGAACATGATTTGGGAGGAAAGCAAATTTCGGTTCGCGCGGCCCATTAAGAACTTTTGCGCGCTGTATGGCGCCAAAGTGGTGAATTTCGAGCTTGCGGGCGTCAAGTCGTCCAGAAAAACCCAGCCCTTGTGGGCGCTGGGCGGGGACATGATTTCCATACCCGAACCCGCCGCTTACGCGGAAACTTTAAGGAACCATCTCGTTATCGTGGATATCGCGGAGCGCAAAAAAGCCCTTCTGGACGCGCTGACCCGCACTTCCCAGATACTTGAAAGCCGCGTTGAACTAGACGATAGTCTCGTGATGGAAACGGTATTCCTGACGGAAAATCCGGTGCCCGTCACCGGCAGTTTTTCCAAAGATTTTCTGCGCCTGCCCAGCGAACTGATAACCACGGTGCTGAAAAAACAGCTGAAATTTTTTCCCGTGCTCAATGATTCCGGCGAGCTGGTGCCCGGTTTTATCGCCGTGCGCGACGGCGTGACCGAGAACCAGAACGAAGTCCGCACCGGCTATGAGGCCGTTGTGGTGGCGCGGCTGTCCGACGCGGTGTTTTTCTTCGACAACGACCTGGAGAAACCGCTTGATAAAATGCTCGGGAAGCTCGACGATCTGCTTTTCATAGAAAGCGTGGGCAGCATGCTCAAAAAAGCCGAACGCGTGGAACGGCTGGCGCTTTGGCTGGCGGACGAACTGGGCGGCGAAACTGGCCCGGATCAGGAAACCGTGCGCCTGTCCGCGCGATACGCTTACGCCGATCTGGGCAGTTCGGTAGTTTATGAATTCCCCGAACTGCAGGGTTATATGGGCGGGGAGTACGTGCAGGCGTCGAAGGAGAATTCCTCCGCGGCGCTCGCCCTGAAGGAATTTTATTATCCCCTGTCGGCCAAGTCGCCCATCCCCATGACGGTGGAAGGGGCGGTTGTTTCGCTTTCCGGAAAAATCGATACTCTGGTCGCGGCTTTCGCGGCGGGCATGATCCCCACCGGCAGCGAGGATCCCAACGCACTGCGGCGGCAGGCTTTGGGCGCGGTCAGGATACTGCTTGAGAAGAATCTGCTCGTCTCCATTCCCGCCCTGCTTGAAAAATCGTGGGAGCTGGTGGCCAAGGATTTCCGGGGCTGCCTGCCCGATAAGATCACGGTGCTGGCCCAGTTGGAGGATTTCATCCGCGCCCGCGCCGAAACCGTTTTGGGCGAAAAAGGCTTTAAATTCGACGAAGTGCGCGCGGTGTTCTCCGTGCAGTACGACGAATCGGGTTTGCCCGTGAACGCGCTGACGCTGAGCGATATCTATCGGCGGCTGACTGCTCTGCACACCGTCCGCCAGGACCCGGATTTTGAGGCCATCTCGCTGTTGTTTAAGCGCGTGGCGAATATCATCAAAAAAAGCGGGCGCGGCACCGGCGGCGGCGTGGACGAAACCCTGTTCTCTCCGGAGGAAACCGCGGAAAAGGAACTGTATCTGCGGCTTGTGACGGTGAAGGGTTCCATTTCGCCCCTGATAGCCTGCACCACCGAGCCTACCTGCGGGCAGTTTGAAACCGCGCTCAAGGAAATGCTGACGCTCAAACCGTTCGTGGACCGGTTTTTTGACGACATCATGGTTATGGTGAAAGACGAAAAAGTGCGCGACAACCGGCTCGCCCTGCTGGGCGAACTCCATTCGCTGCTTCGTTCCGTGGCGGACCTTGAGAAATTGCAGTAGCGATTCCGGTTAAAATAAAAGCGCCCGCCGGGGATTTCCCGGCGGGCGCTTGTTTTTACGGATTATTTATTAAAAGGGATAATCCACGTTGATGATTATGTTGTTGCCTTCTTTTCCGAACGCGAATTCCGCCGTGCAGACAACCTGCGGGCGGATAATGGCCCGAAAAGCCAGGCCGTAGCCGAGCTGGAATTCGTTGGCCTGCATCTGGTCCGGCGAATAGAAAACCGTGCCGTATTCGGCGAAGGGCGTCACTTCCATATCAGTGAAAAACTGCAGCACCGGCATGCTGAAAAGAGTGATCCGTTCTTCCAGATTGAACACCAGCTTGCCCCGGTCCACAAAGCGGCCGTCGCCCGCCGCGCGGAAGCCGGTTTTTTCGCCCAGTGTCGGCAGGGTGTAGAAAGGAAGATTGTTGCCCACCTGTTGCTGGAAAACCGTGTTGAACGCGGTTACGAAGCGGTTCTCCTGTTTATAGTTGTAATACTGTTTGAGTTGCGCGCCGTAGATCGCGTAAGAATAGTCCGAGCCGAAGCCGTTAACCCCCGCAGCGATCGACGCGCCCGCGTAAGTGCCCAGTTTCGGGATGAACGGGTGGTCCGTGGAGTCGTAAAACAGGGATAGTTTCTGCCGCTGGAAATTTTTCGCGACCTTGGTCTGGTCGAACACGTCGGGATACAGGGTTTGTAGCTGGGGGCTGGTGTCCAGAGGTCCTTTCGAGGTTTTGTTCCTGTAGAAAGACTGCATGAATTCCACATACAGGTTTTTGACTAGCGGAATGCCCAGCGAAACTTCCTCGCCCAGGGTGTCCAGGGCGAAGGTGGCCTTGTTGTCGTCGGAAGTGTTGGGGCCGACCCCGTAAAACGAGGCTTTGCCGTTAACCCAGTAGCGCAGTTCCGCGTTAAGGCGGTAATCCGTGCCGAACAGTTTCGGGTTGAAATAGCGGAAGAACAGGTCTTTCTGCACCACTTCCGAAATCGCGACGCGTCCCACAATGAGATTGTCGTTGCCGGGAAAATAGTAGTGCCGGTAGGTCAGCGTTGTTTTAAGGTATTTGTTGTAATTGACCGACGGCGCTATAACCGAATTGATGCTTTTAGTTTTCTGGTTGCGCATGGCCAGAATAGGCATCACTCCGACGTTGGGCCCCAGGTCCTTGCTGGAGTCAAGAATCGGCAGGATCAGCAGCGCGTTGTCACCCGGAGTGAAGACTATATAATCCAGTACTCTGTCCAGCAGGGTCTGCTCTGAATCCGGTTTCTGCGAAACGGTGGGCTGGGTTAAAGGTTTGGTTATGCGGGCGCGGTAATCCTGGGTGCTGTAGCGGAAGCCGGTGCAGCCGTCCAGGCCCGAGCGTTTGCATTCGTCTTCGTTCTGCATTTCATAGCGGCGGGATGTTTTGTCCGGAGTGAGCCGCTCCCCTTCCCGCAGCATTCTTATTGGCTCAAGGATAATATCCGTAAGCTGCACGTCGGAGGAAGCGTTCTCCTTTTCCGCTTTCGCGGCGCGTTTTTTGTCGGCCTTTTTTTCAAAAGGGCCGAAGAAAGCGTCTTTTTTTTTGTTCGTGTCGCCGGACACTTTGCAGCCCGTCGGATTGTTTTCATCGCAATCCTGCGGACCGACGTCGGCGTCCTGCGCCATGATGTGCGGAGAAGCGAGCAGAAACAGGGACAATGCGAGCAGGGGATATCGTGTCATAGATAGTAATTTTACCAAATACGGCGGCGGAGTCTTAGCGGTGATAGCCCCGCGCGACGGGCATTCTCCGTCCGGATCCGAACGCTTTTTCCGTTATTTTTATCACCGGAGGAGCCTGCTTGCGTTTAAATTCCGCGCGGTCCATCCGCGCCAGCAGGGACAAAGCCGTCCGTTTCGAGAAGCCTTTTCCGGCGATTTCATCCGGGGTAAGACCTTTCTCCAC
>Ga0172379_10003083_pt1 | contig 27445 bp, 28 predicted proteins | sample GrowelOW334metaG_FD_119756 | JGI IMG/M metagenome (GOLD analysis project Ga0172379, IMG submission 119756) | Groundwater microbial communities from an aquifer near a municipal landfill in Southern Ontario, Canada - Groundwater well OW334 metaG | ecosystem: Environmental > Aquatic > Deep...
AACGTATCGGCACATGCGAAGTTGCGCCGTTGTTTTATTGATTATTTTGTTAATATCGCATTTACTTGATTATATCACTAAGCTTGCCATTTCGTCAGCGCAATTTGGGTGAGGAAATTTTGCACTCCTTGGAATATAATTGAGCAAAATTTCTGAACCGCATGTGCCGTGTTGTGCGATGTAAATTTTTTATCTTGTTGTTTATTGCAATAATCCTAATACTACTAAAAGAAAATTTGATTTTTTTTAAAATCCTATCTTCAAACATCCTTCCTCCGTACAAACAACATGTTTACTTCCATTGGTGGTGTAAAAACAAAAATCTGGAGCGTTGTATGTTCCGCCACACGTTCCATTGGCGTAACCACCACATGAGCTTACTCCAGAAGACCAGTTATTTAAAGACTGTCGCGGATCGCACCAAGTAAAAGAGTTAGCCCATCCGTATTGAGCAAGATTAGGCCATACGCCGATTTGTGGTCCAGCAGTGGCGTTGGCACAAATATATTGGTATATGCCTGTCCCACCAACATATCCAAGTCGTTGCACCGATCCATCCGCGAGACATAGCACTGATCCAGATTGAACACTTCTTGTCACTGAAAAAACTGAATTATCTTTCGCTTTTGTCCTCGCGCTACTCAAACTCACCAAAACGATAGACGCTAAAATCCCAATGATTGCGATCACAATCAAAAGTTCAATCAATGTAAAGCCCTGTTGATTTGTTTTTGTTTTTCTCATTAGTTTTATGTTATGCGAAAAAAAATCAAATTTTCTTCTTTCTTAAAATCACTAAGCTGTTGATTTAAGTATAGATAAAAAATTTATTTCGCACAACTCTTTATTATGCGAATATGTTGTTGGTTAGCTACAACATCTTGTATATTATGTGAAGTGTGGTAATATTTATACAAGACTTACTGTTGCTCTGATTTTAGCATAAAATAAATGAATTTAAAAGAGCTTTTAGAAAAAATAGAAAACGAACTGAAACTCCGCGGGTATAGTCGGAAAACAATAAAAAGTTATATTATTTGCCTTTCTGATTACTTCAGGTTCATTAAAAACGTCAAGAAAGATCCTGACATCGAATTGGTTAAAAAGTATCTATTGGAAAAACAAGAAAGGGGACAGGCAGGGCAAACGATTAATCTGTACCTTAACGCTATAAAATATTTTTACCGGGAGATTTGTAAAAGTTCGGCTGATATTGGGCTTAAATATTCCAAGACTTCTAACAAGCTGCCGATCGTGCTTTCTAAAAGTGAAATAGAAAAAATTATCAATTCTATTAAAAATCAAAAGCATAGATTACTCGTAGCGTTGTCCTATGGCGCTGGATTTCGGGTAAGTGAGGTAATAAATTTAAAGATAAAAGATGTAAATCTGGATGAGCTGACCATTCATATTAAGGGAGCGAAAGGAAACAAGGATAGAATTACCATTTTTCCGGAAAAGTTGAAACCGGAATTGCAAGAGCTTGTAATAGTAAAAAATAATAATGATTATGTTTTTGCCAGTGAGCGAGGCGGGAAGTTGACCGAAAGAACAGCACAAAAAGTATTTGAAAAAGCGAGAAATGATGCTAAAATTGGAAAAGACGCCACATTTCATTCGTTGCGCCATAGTTTTGCTACGCATCTGCTGGAAAACGGGGTAGATGTACGCTATGTCCAGGAATTATTGGGACACGCCAATATACGAACGACCCAGCTTTATACAAAAGTAACCAATCCAGCTATCAGAAAAATTAAGAGTCCGTTGGATTGATTTTTTATTTTATGGAAAATATTAGGAATTTCGCCATATTGGCTCATATTGACCACGGGAAATCGACACTATCTGATCGGCTTTTGGAATTGACCGGAACGGTGGAAATGAGAAAAATGAAGGAACAGCTTTTGGACACGATGGATCTGGAAAGAGAGCGGGGGATAACCATCAAAATGCAACCGGTACGCATGCACTACAAGGAATACATCCTTAACCTTATAGATACTCCAGGGCATGTTGATTTTGGCTATGAAGTGTCACGGTCTCTGGCTGCTGTGGAAGGTGCCGTATTGTTAGTCGATGCAACAAAAGGCGTGCAGGCGCAGACTCTGGCTAATTTATACCAAGCGATAGATAATAATCTGGAAATTATTCCGGTTGTCAATAAAATTGATCTTCCGAACGCTGATGTTGTCAAAACTAAAAGAGAAATTATCCATATTCTAGGATGCAAACCAGAAGAAATTTTGGAAGTTTCTGGAAAAACAGGGGAGGGAGTGGAAAAATTATTAGAAAAAATTGTAGAGATCATCCCCTCGCCCAAAGGTGTAGCGGTTTCACCGCTACGGGCGCTTATTTTTGATTCCAAATTTGATACGTATAAAGGCGTTTTGGCTCACGTCAGAATAATCGATGGGGAAGTGAAAGCCGAAGACAAACTTTTCATGATGGCTGCTGGTGCCAGAAGCAATGTCATTGAAGTGGGTTATTTCAAACCGCAACTGGTGAAATCGGACACGCTAAGAACCGGTGAAATTGGATATATTGCCACGGGACTTAGAAGTATTGAGGATTGTCGAGTAGGCGACACGATAACAGCGGAAAATAATTCCGCTGTTGCAGAGGCTCTACCGGGCTACAAAGACGTAAAACCGATGGTTTACGCGTCATTTTATCCTTTAGAGGGTGATGATTACAATTTCATGCGCGATGCACTCGGAAAGCTAAAACTTAATGATGCCGCGTTTACTTTTGAGCCGGAAAGTAATCTGGCCCTAGGAAAAGGTTTTCGTTGCGGATTTTTAGGATTACTTCACCTCGAGATTGTTCAATCACGACTAGAAAGAGAGTTTGAGATAAACCCGACTATCACCACTCCCGGCGTTGTGTATGAAATAAAGTTATCAAATAAAAAAGATCGACTAACTATCTATTCACCGTCCGAACTGCCTGATCCAAGCGTAATCGATGAAATTTATGAACCATACTCAAAACTCGATATAATTTCACCATCAAGTTATCTTGGCTCTATCATGGAAGTGATGAAAAATACCCGAGCACAGTATCAAAATACGGAATATATCGATGCGGAAAGAATGATTTTGAAATTCATCTGTCCTCTGACTGATATCATCACTAATCTCCACGATGACCTCAAAAGCGCTTCGCAAGGATACGCTTCAATGAACTATGAATTTTTGGATTATCGGCCATACGATCTCATTAAACTCGATATTCTAGTCGCCGAAGAAAAAGTGGACGCCTTTTCCCGAATTGTGCCAAAAGAACGGGCTTTTTCTGAAGGAAAAAGAGTAGTAGAAAAGCTAAAAGATGCCATTCCAAGGCAAAATTTCCAAATTGCTCTTCAAGCGGCCTTTGGCGGAAAAATTATCGCCAGAGAAACTATAAAAGCCTTCCGAAAGGACGTTACATCAGGACTTTATGGAGGAGATGTCACTAGAAAACGAAAACTTTTGGAAAAACAGAAAAAGGGTAAGAAAAAGATGAAAAACATCGGCCGGGTGGAAATTCCGAGCGAAGCATTCTTGGCAGTTCTAAAAAAGTAGTTTTTCCCTACGAATTACGAACATTTTCGAATGTACGAACACTACCTAAATTGAATTGGTTTATAATTTGTAACTATTCGTATTTCGTTACATTCGTACAAAATTCGTAATTCGTAGAGATTACAACTATTGAAAAATCTTCCAAACTTTGTTAGAATATACCCATGAGTATTGCCAGAAGAAACAAAAGAATGCGCAAGATATGGATCATTATTTCCCTGGTGGGTGTTTTGGCTATGGTGGCTTTTACTGTTGCTCCGGCATTATCACTACTTAAATGATCATAAGAGAATGGCAAAAAACGAAAAAAAACATTTCGTCCTGATCAAAACTGTTGTTATTTTAGGGCTAATTCTTTTTGGATTAATTATTTTCGCCATCTCCAAGGAAAGCTACAAAAAAAAGCAAGCGCAAATTGAAATTGATAAATTGCAACAGGAAGCGGAAAAAATAACGCGTGAAAATACACAATTAACGGATAAAATATCCTATCTTGACAGCAAGGATTATCAGGAAAAAGAAGCCCGGGATAAGCTGAATATGCAAAATCCGAAAGAAAATATGGTGATCGTCGAGCCAGGACTGGCGCCAACCATCGAAACCCAAAATGCCAATAACGAAAATGGGAAAAAACTTGTCGTCAAAACAACCAATGTCCAGAAATGGTGGGATTATTTTTTCAAATATTAAACGACAATGACAGACAGCGAAAAAGAAAAACACCTAAAAAATAAATTGGAAGGTAAAAAAGTAAAAGGCGTTACGATGGCTATTTCTTTTCTGGTCATTATTTTGATATTTTTAGCTGTGACTGAAATCTGGGTATATTTCCTGGGAATCAATAACATATTCGTAAGAAAAGTAGCGGCTATTGTTCCGTATCCTGCCGCTATCGCGGATAACAAAATTATCAGCGTCTCGAGTCTTGATAAAAATCTGGAGGCGGCCAGGAAATTCTATGAAAGCCAGGACTTTTCTGATGTCGGAATGCGGATCGATTTTTCCACCCCTGACGGCAAAAAACGGTTGAAAATCAAAGAAAGACGAATTCTCACTAAAATGATCGAGGATGCTATTATTGAAAAAGAAGCTAACAGGCGCGGGATAAAATTGACGGATAAAGATGTGGCCAATGAGGTTTCTCAAAAAATAGAACAGTATGGCAGCCGGGATTTGCTGACAGAAAATATGAAAAATCTCTACGGTTGGGATATAAAAGATTTTGAGGAAAATATAGTGAAGCCTGATATGTATGCCCGGAAATTATACGAAAATATGCGAGCTAATGATGACGGATTCACTAAGGCCGCAGCCAAAATAAAACAGGCAAAAGCAGAATTGGACAAATCAAAAGACTTTGAATCGGTAGTAGCCAAATATTCAGAAGGAGATAGCGTCAAAGATCGGGGAGACCTTGGATGGTTCAGTTCCGATGAAATGCTGCCGGAAATTTCTCAAGCCGTAACCGGACTGGAAAAAGGAAAAACAAGTGAAATTATCGAAAGCTCGTTGGGATATCACATAATAAGAGTCGAAGACAAAAAAACAGAAAATAATATCGACAAGTTCCATATCCGGCAAATTATTGTCCGCGTTCCGACCCTCGCCCAATGGCTCTCTCAAAAAGAAAAAGAGATTCGAATTTTTTCAACAATGAAAGGCTACCAATGGAACGAGAATATTGGTGAAGCGCAATTTACCAACAAGGATCTCGGGGCGTTTGAAGATAACCTACAAAAAAATTCCGCTGATGATATTTCGGTTATGTTTTAGTATGCGAATTAAATTGATAATTATTAATCTATAAATTTATGAGCGAAGTCAAAGTCAATGAAGAGCTTTGCATCGGTTGTGGAACCTGCGAATCTCTTTGTTCAAAAATCTTCAAAATTGAAGATGGTAAATCAAAAGTGATCAGCCAGGATTGCGCCGAATGCAACTGCCAGGAAGTAGTGGATAGCTGTCCGGTAAACGCCATTAGTCTGCAATAACAGCAACTACTGAATTGTATTATTGGCTGAAGTTCAAACAGAAATAAAAATAAAATATGGGGAAATTAAATAAGTTGATTAATCCCTCACCACTTTTTTGCTTTTTTGTTAAGAACAAAAACAATACGGCCATTTTGATGTTTTTTTAAGCAAAATTTATATACCATCACTTTTTGCGCTTTCAGCGCGAGCAAAAAAGTGGTGGGGGATAAATAATTAAGTTTGTTAATTTTATGATGGAGGAAAAAAATGATATGCCTCAAAATTCCGTTTCTAGAAGCAGTCATACCAAAATAATAACCTTTACTTTGGTTCTAGCTATTATTTTATCTGCGTTCTTTGGAACGGTTTTCGGGTTTTTAGCCGGAACAGTTTCTCAAAAAACAGGGGGCGGAAAATTAGCTCAACTTTTCGGTTCGTCTCAAAAAAATACTGAAGTGGTAAAGCAAAATATCGTAGCAGAAGATTCCGCTATTATTGACGTAGTACAAAAAACAAGTCCTGCGGTAGTCAGTATAGTCATTTCCAAAGATGTTCCCAGAGCTCGCAGCTTTTTTGATCCCTTTGGTTTTGATCCGTTTGGTAGCGGACAAGGAAGTCAACAGAGCCAAGGTGGAACGCAAAAACAACAGATCGGCGGGGGATCAGGTTTTCTTATCACGACTGACGGCATGATCGCAACTAATAAACATGTTGTGGACGACACTACAGCTGAATATACAGTCATTACCAATGACGGGAAAGAACATACAGCCAAAGTTTTGGCGCGTGATCCTGTGAACGACATAGCAGTGATAAAAATTGACGGATCGGATTACCCAACACTCAATTTTGGCGATTCGGGCAGTTTACAGATCGGGCAGACGGTTGTCGCTATCGGCAATTCTTTGGGAGAATTTACCAACACAGTCAGTCGTGGAATCATCTCGGGACTTCGGCGAAATCTCACTGCTGGCAGTGAGTTGGGTGACACAGAAACATTGACTAATATTATTCAGACAGATGCAGCCATTAATCCTGGCAATTCCGGCGGTCCACTACTTAATATCAATGGCGATGTCATTGGAATAAATGTCGCCATGGCTCAAGGAGCCCAAAATATCGGCTTTGCCATTCCGAGCAATCAAATAAAAAAGGTAGTTGATCAGGTAAAGACAACCGGGAAAATATCCACTCCATATATCGGAGTCCGCTATATGCCAGTGACTGACGCCATCCAGAAGAGCAATAATCTGCCGTATAATTACGGGGTACTGATAGCAAGAGGAACTCAAATAACTGATCTGGCCGTTATTCCAGGATCTCCTGCTGACAAAGCTGGAATCCAGGAAAATGATATAATCCTGGAACTTAACGGCACCAAGATCGATGACAGTAATAGTCTTTCTGATCTCATCAGCCAGCATAATGTTGGCGAAACTGTCACGCTTAAAGTCTGGCACAAGGGCGATACGAAAGATATTTCCGTTACATTAGAGGAAAGAAAATAATGGACTTAAACAAATTAACTACCAAATCACAGGAAGCTCTTCGCAATTCCCAAGAGCTTGCCATTACCAAAAGCCAGCAACAGGTGGATGTTTTGCATTTGCTTTATTCCTTGGTTACGCAAGAAAATTCTATCGTGCCGGTGATTTTGAGAAAAATGGAAATAGATATCGAAAAAATAAAGACCGACGTTATGAAAGAAATCGAGAGCTATCCGCGAGTGGCCAGTCTTACCATGGGACAGATTTTTATTACGCCAGATCTCATAATCATTCTCAATAATGCCGAGCAGGAATCAAAAAAAATCGGTGATGAGTTTATTTCCACCGAGCATTTGCTTTTGGCAATGCTCGCATCAAAAACACGAGCATCCGAAATGCTTAAAAACTACGGGATTGAATATGAGCAGGTATTAAAACTGATGTCTGAAGTTCGAGGTACGCAAAAAGTAGACAACCCTGACCCGGAAACTAAATTTCAGGTATTGGAAAAATATACTATAAATTTAACTGAATTCGCCCGAACAAAAAAACTGGATCCGGTCATTGGACGCGACAACGAGATACGGCGAGTGATGCAAGTTTTGTCGCGTCGAACAAAAAATAATCCGGTACTCATAGGAGAAGCGGGAACGGGAAAAACAGCCATCGTCGAAGGGTTGGCTCAACGCATCGCTGATGGTGATGTTCCAGAAACCCTAAAAGACAAAACTCTTTTGACACTCGATCTTGGGTCGCTTCTGGCCGGAACGAAGTTTCGCGGAGAATTTGAAGAAAGAATGAAAGCCATCATCAATGAAATCGACCGCGCGGCCGGAAAATATGTTTTATTCATTGATGAACTGCATACATTGGTCGGCGCCGGAGCCATTGAAGGAGCGCTTGACGCGTCAAATATGCTAAAACCGGCTTTGGCTCGCGGACGTATTCGCCTCATCGGCGCCACAACGACGCGTGAATATCAGAAATATATTGAAAAGGACGCGGCTTTGGAACGGCGTTTTCAACCGATCATGATCGGTGAGCCATCACTTGAAGATACTATTGCCATTCTTCGCGGGCTCAAAGAAAAATATGAGGTTCATCATGGAGTGAAAATTACCGATGCCGCCATCAAAGAGGCAGTAAAACTTTCTGACCGCTATATAACTGATAGATTCTTGCCAGACAAGGCGGTGGATCTCATCGATGAGGCAACATCAGCTCTTCGCATGGAAATAGATTCCATGCCAGCGGAAATTGACACGATCGAACGGAAGATCAGGCGGATGGAAATTGAAAAGAAGGCTCTCGAAAAAGAAAACGACCAAAGCGCCAAAAAAAGGATAAAGGAACTCAATAAAGAATTGTCAGAGATAAAGGAAGAATCAAAAAAGCTGATCTTGCAATGGAAGGCGGAAAAGGAATTAATCACTAATATCCGGAAATTTTCCGCGGAGATCGAAAAACTGAAATCCGTTGCGGAAATCGCCGAGAGAAATCTGGAACTAGACAAGGTAGCAGAGATCCGTTACGGAAAAATTCCGGAACTGGAAAAAAAGATAAAAAGTGAAAAGAAAAAATTGGATAATATTCAAAGCAAAGAACCAATTCTCAATGAAGAGGTAACCGAAGAAGATATCGCCAAAGTCGTTTCCCGCTGGACGGGCATTCCGGTCGTCAAGATGCTGGAAGATGAGACCAGAAAACTAGCTCATATGGAGGATGATGTGGAAAAGCGAGTGGTTGGGCAAAATGAGGCGGTAGTCGCCGTGTCTAACGCCATAAGACGCTCGCGTGCCGGAATAGCGGAAAAAAATCGCCCTATCGGCTCATTTCTCTTTTTGGGACCGACTGGTGTGGGGAAGACGGAACTAGCCAAAGCTTTGGCTGAATTTTTGTTTAATGACGAAGCAGCGCTTATCCGAGTTGATATGAGCGAATATATGGAATCACACAGCGTTTCCAAAATAATCGGCTCACCTCCAGGTTACGTTGGTTATGAGGAAGGCGGACAACTGACAGAAATGGTCAGGCGACGGCCATACTCCGTTATTCTTTTTGATGAAGTGGAAAAAGCTCATCCGCAAGTTTTCAACATCATGCTCCAGATCCTGGATGAGGGACATCTTACTGATGCTAAGGGACGAAGAATTAATTTCAAAAATACAGTTGTCATTATGACGTCCAATATCGGTTCGGACATAATTTATAGAAGTGGATTAGGTTTTCGCGAAGAAAGCGAAAAACAAATGATAGGAGAGGATGAAATGAGGGAAAAAGTGATGGCCACATTGCGCGAAAATTTTAAGCCAGAGTTTTTGAATCGTCTGGATGAAATAATTATTTTTCATCCGATAAACCGAAAAATGCTGAAACAAATTATTGAGCTTCAACTTGATCAAGTACAAAAAAGACTCAATGAAAAAAATATCAGAATCCGCCTGACCAAATCAGCCAAGGACTTTTTGGCAGAAAAGGGATTTGACCCAACTTATGGTGCAAGACCTTTGAAACGTGAAATTCAGACTCTTATTATGGATGAACTAGCATTACAAATTATCGAGGGGAAGATCAAAGAAGGGGATAGGATCACTGTAGATGAAGAGAAGAGAAAAATGGTCTTTAAATAATAATCTGACTGCTTGTGTTTCTAAAACTTCGACCATTGCTATTTAGTCTGGTGTTTTTGGCCGGATTAGAACTTATAGTTACCGGACACAGTTTTGTTTTTCCGGTGACTAGTTTTCTGATTCTAATCTCTCTTTTCGAAGGACGGCATTTGGGAAGAAGTTGGCGCTTTTCCATCCTGCCGATATTTTTTACCATCTCTTCCATCTCCCTGCTTTATCTCATCGGCCTTCCCTATGAACAACATATCTATATCGTCCTGGCTTCCGCCCTGTATTATATGTCGCTTTTTGGAGCACATCGCTTGGGAGACTACGCCGGCGACAAGACAGCGAGAGGGATGAATATGGCCGCCACTTCAGCCACGATATTTTTCACTTATGCCGGAGCCTATGGCCTCTATCTCAATTTTCTGGTACCGCTTTATACACTGATGTTGGCCTATCTCATCATCACTCTCTTGGTCAGTTATCAATATTTCTCCATTGTAAAAACTGATAATGCTAAAATTGTCTGGATCTATAGCTTTCTTCTGGCTCTCGCCATGGCAGAGCTTATCTGGACCATGAATTTTTGGCCATTCGGATATTTGACGACAGGCGTCATTGCGCTTATACTCTATTATGTCCTTTGGGACATAATCCACAGCCATTTCTTGAGTGTTCTGACTAAAAGAAGGGTAGTGACAAACGCGGCGGTATTTTCCGTCCTAGTCATTCTCATACTTTTGAGTTCCAAGTGGATACCGGTAATCTGAAATTTTAAAGGCTAAATTTGAAATGAATTTTAAATGATTTAATTTTAAATTTAAAATTAAGATTTGATTTAAAATTTCAAATTTATAATTTCAAATTTTCTCTGCTTATGTTCAAAAAAATAATTTTCTTAATATTGATAATTTTAATAAGTGGTATCAGCGCCATCGTCGCCGACCGATATATTTTTCCGCGTCTCTCTAATACGGATTTTTTTTCACGCTCTAAATTTTTGAAAAAATTTACTACTGACGTTACTGTCATCAATAAGACTGAACAGGTTTATGTTAAAGAAGATACGACTGTCACTAAATTGACCAGCAATGTCAGCTCGTCCATTGTTAATATTATTTCTTACGCCCAAGCTGATACAAAACCCGGAACTAAAAATATTCCCGCGCTCATTCAAAACGGTACAGGAATGATCGTGACCAGCGACGGCCTTGTCATGACCTATTCTTCCGCTATAATCCCGGAAAATGCCAACTATAAGATAATTTTAGGTGATGGAGGAACATACGACGCTAAACTTTCTTCCATTGATTCCTATTCTAATCTGGTTTTTCTAAAGATAAATGCCAGCAATCTTCCAACAATCTCTTTTGGCGACTCAAACGCTTTCCAAGCCGGAGAAAAAGTGATCGCCATCGGCAATAACCTGGGAAATTACCAGAATCGTTACGCTGCCGGACTTCTCAATGATTTTAATACCACTTTTAATATTGCCGGAAAAACTGTTTCTAGTTCAGAAAAGATGGAAGGAGTTTTTGAAGCAGACATAAGAATGGAGAGTGGATTTGTTGGTGGACCGCTTATTGATTATTCCGGGCAAGTTATCGGAGTCATTGGATCGATCACGGAAAATAATGAGGTCAGATATTTTGAAATTCCGTCCACGAAAGTTCAGGCAGTCCTCCAAAAAACCATCAAGCAGGAAACGGGTGATAACGCCCAGTTGGGAATCTATTTTATCCCCATCACTAAGACCTACGCTATGGTCAATGATTTATCAATCGAAAAAGGAGCACAAATAAATTCTCCTTCCGGCCAGCAAGGTCTCGCTATCATTGCCAATTCGCCAGCTGCTAAAGCCGGACTTAGGATCAATGACATAATCACCGCAGTTTCCGGACAAGTTATTTCGCAGGATAATACCTTGCCCGATTTGCTTTATAAATATAAGAAGGGTGACACGATTGAACTTTCTGTCCTGCGGGACGGGCAGGAAATAAAAACAACCGTCCAGCTTTAATAAGTGTAGTTATTCTTGTTTTAAAAAGGAGACTTTCGAAAGTCTTTTTTTGTTTAAAAAATTTATCCCGGGATTTGACAAAAATTGCCGCTTATGCTAGGCTATAAAACCCGGAAAATTGGGCATAATAATTAATTAATTTTAATAAAATGACAAAAAATAAGGTTATCTATACGTTGTTTTTAGCCATTATAATGGTCGTGTTTTTGGCTATTCCTTCGGTTTCGGCTCAAAGCTATTCGAAGAATTCTCAAAGCCAGTCATCCCAATCCCAGTTTCAATCCCAATCCCAATCCCAATCGAGCAATGTTACTAACTCGAATACCAATAATAATACCAGCACTAATACCAACACCAACACCTCCACTTCAAGCTCGAGCGCCAGTGTAAAGTCAGATATTGATATCGATGTTGATTCCGGAGATAATGACTCTGATGACGACTCCAATGATAGCAACGGACATAAAAACAAGAAAAATAAACGCTACACTTATACCAAATCAACCAAAAGCGTTCCAGCTACCGGAAGTGGCGCTTTAGGTCTTTTGGGAATCGGTGTTGCTACAACCCTGGTGGCTTTCGGCGCTCAGAGAAAATTGAAAAAACTGACTTAATAATCGGCCTGTCTTATTCGAAATTTGAAATGCCTAATTATTGGAAGAAAATTCAAAACAGCTGGATATATTCGTTTCTTTTCAGCTGTTTTTTACTGGCCATATTTTTGGTCCTGTTTTATATTGCCAATTTGGATATATTTGCCAAAAAAAACGACATCTATCAGGAACAACCAATTTCTTCGCTTGGCTCTGACGAGGAAATAAAAAAACTTTTAGGATCAACTTATTATTCCCATATGAGCTATGGCGAATGGGCCAAATATTTCAGCTTAAATGACAACGACAAATTGGATAGTGATCCGGATAATGACGGCCTGGAAAATTACGAGGAATATATTCACGGGACTGATCCTGTGAGAGCCGACACGGACAGCGACGGATTCTCTGATCAGCAGGAGATTGTCAACGGCTATGATCCAGACGCGCCAGGAGAAACAAAGCCGGTAGTGGAAATTTCCATTTCCAAAATTAATATTTCCGCGCCGATGATATGGTCTCTAAGTGAAAATGAAAATGGACAGCTCGAAGACTTAAAAAAAGGAGTGAGTCATTTTTACAAAACAGCCGCACCAGGACAGCCGGGCAACGCTGTTATTTCCGGACATTCCAGTAATTATTTTTGGGTGGAAGGTAATTATAACTACATCTTCAAAGATCTTAATAATCTGGAAAATGGAGATATGATTAAAATAAAAACCACCCAGAAAAATGGACGGGTTATTATTTATTATTACAAAGTGACTGACAAATTCAACACCGCGTCTGATGACAACCGAATTTTTGAAAATACTGACAATCCGACATTGACTTTGTCTACTTGTTGGCCGTTAGGGACAAATTTGCGAAGATTGATCGTGAAAGCGGAGAAATTACAGTAAAAAATATTTCTATCAGGACTTACACGTTTGCTTTTTTCCAATGTTTCAAAAAAGCTAAACTTTAGGGAAGAGCCTTGACGTTTCAAAAAGTTTAGCTTTGGGGCAGATCAAGCGGATGTAAACGCGTAAGTTCTGTCTATAATAATGCTTCAAAAAAAGCGCCTGTGGTATTGACAACCGGACGTTTTTTTGCTATGCTTCAAAGTTCCCGAATTATGCCTATTTTGGGGTAAAATTCGTGCGAATATAAGCTCTTTTGAAAACCTGCGGGTTTAACTTATACCCGATGTTCGCCTTTGTTTTGTACCTCACAGTTGCGCTTAAGCGCAGAAAGGATGAAAGATGAGAAATATTTCTGCATTAATGATTTTCGTTTTCCTTTTGGGGCTTATTGGTTGCTCGATAACCCAAACCGGCCCGATTCCGATGGGGGTTGGGGTGGTTTATCAGAATGTCAACGTGCCCAATGCCTTCGGGATGGACGACAACACAACTGTCGTCCAGGAATTCCCACTTCCGGGAACGTCGGCAACAATAACGACAGCAACCACGCACACAAGCTCCTATGATTCCCATCGCTCCAAGTGCGGAGCGGTAAACCAACGGTATGACTTTTTCCACGCCGAGGGGAACGAAACAGCAACAACGGTCTCGCCAAATCCGGCGGCGTCCATTAGGACACATGTCTATAACGGGAAAACAACCAGCACGGGGAATGTTCTTCTGCCCGCGACCGTCCAGACTGCCGGAATAGCTGCTAGTGGCGCCTTTGCTCCGGGTACAAGTATCGCCGTCGGAGCAACTGCTACCGGAGGGAAGGTGATTGGGTCGGGTAATTCCAAATCATCTGCCGTCCAGTCCCAAGGGCAGACGCAGGACCAAAAAAGCAGTCTGCGCAATACCAACAGCAATGTTGGTATCAACACTAATACCAACACTCTGACGGGCACAGCGACAAGCTCGTCAGGACTCGACAGCACCATTACCATTAAATAGGATGGCCAACCGACCATCCCAACCCCAAGGTCTCAAATTTCTTTCCCTAAGGAGAAGGAAGAAATTGAGACTTTGGGGACTCAATTTTTTCCAGTATTTAAATCAGCATTCGTTAGTTTTTTAACGAATTCTGTGAAAATATAGGATAACTTCTTTAAAAACCGAATATTTTACGATTTGAAAAAGATATTAACCATTATTGACGGATTTAGAAGGGGAAATCATGAAAAAAATTCTGTTTTTTGTTTTTCTGGCAATGGCGATCGTTTTTCTAGCAGGTTATTCCTGTCCAGCAGAAATGATCAATACCGATAAAAATCATTACTATGCCAGAGATCACTGGCAAACAAAGATGCCTGACGGATCCACAGAACAATTTTGGACTCATGCTACCAACGATCCGAGTGTGGCTCAGAAGCTTAATAGCGCTACCGGAAATGTTGGCAAGCAAAATAATAGCCAAGCAGCTAGCCCAAGGCCGGGCGTTGAAAGACGGTATCCTCAACAGGCCGCGTCACGCGCCAAACGAAGCCCGCCGACTCTTTCCCGCGACAAAGAAAGAGTTGTCGGCGGGGTTAAAATCGTGCCTCGTCGGGTTCCGGCCGTGCCGTATCATCTTGAACGGGGTGATACGATCAGTCGTAATGTGAGACCCTACACCACTAGGGACTCGACCAACAAAATTCTGCAGGCGACGGGGAAAACCGTCGAGCAAGCAAAAAAAATGCGGGTTGGAGATGCGGTTCTCGTTCCTGAAAAGGAATTGAGACCGGAATTCCGCAATCCGCTTCCAAAGCTCAAGGCTCTTTACGCAGAGAGAGAGCAGTTAATTGCCGAGATAAACGCTTTGCGAGAAACAGGAGGCACTAAAGATGAGCTTATTAACGCTCATAAGGCAAAGCTCCTTGAGCGCAACGCGGAAATCCTTCGACTAACATCCTTACTCAAGGAGAGGGATAAGGAGATTGCGAGCCTGAAAAATTCATCATCTCCTTCTCCTTCAACAGAACAAGCTCCAAACTCAATTCCGAGTCCGAAGGTGATCCCGTTACCGCAGCAGGATCAATCTGTTCCTGATACGAATGAGGCTGCTCCCAAGGCCGAATCGAAAGGGGAGGAGTTCAAGGGTAAATACAGCAATGCTGTATTTACCTACTAACATCAACCAAAGCGCCAGACACGAGCATTATCGTGTTCTGGCGTTTTTCTATTTGACTTTTTTTACTAAATCTGCTATCATTTTCTGTCATGGAAAATAACCTGAAAATCAAATATTTTTTCGCTGTGGCAGCCGTTGTGGCGGTCATCTGTTTTGCTATTTTTCTCAATAATAATCCCGTCTATCGCGGAGAAATTGAAGTTCTGCTCATCGCCAGAAATTCGGTGGTTGATGGAAAAATTGATTCGCTTACCGAAACCGCCAAAAATATTCCACTGACTCTTTCTTTTTATGACCGTGTGATAGAGGGCGAAGGACTTGAAGATCCAAGTGCGGACTTGAGCGCGCAAGAAAGAAAAGCCTATTGGAACAGCATAATCAAAACGGAAAAAGTTGATGGCAGCAATATTGTCAAAATTACCGCTTATGATATGGATAAAGATCAGGCGGGAAAACTGGCTGACATATATGCCAAAGAATTGTCAGCAAGCCTCGCCCGATATTATAATATCAAAACCCAACTTGACACCCGTATAATCGACCAGCCAATAACCGCTTTTGATTTCGAGAAAAGCGTCTGGCCGCAAGCCGCCAAAAGTATTTTCTGGGGAGTGGTGGCCGGAATACTTGATATTTTGCTTTTTTCTTTTATTCCTAAAAGCATAAAAGAAAAAAATATACCTTCTGAAAAAAGCATTTTTACATATAAAACCGATGTTCCGGAAAAAACTGCGGAGCCGGATTATTTTCCCGTTGATTTTTCCCAAAAACCGGAAATTAAAAAACAAGAAAAAATGATCACTCCGGAAAAAAAATCAGCCGCGCCAGAAAACTTGCCTTTTGCTGACGAGGAAGTCGTGGAACAGAAATTATACGCCAATGGAAATGGGGAAAAGGAGAAAAAAGAAGAAATAGTCGAGACTAAAAAAGTTACAGAAGATATTTTCCGCGAAGCTACCCCGGAAGAAGTGAAAGAAAGACTCAATAAACTGCTTAGTGGAAAAATGTAACTAAGCCCCTTAGGGGGCTTTTTTAGTCCGTCATCCTGAGCGAAGTCTCAATTCTTATTGAGACGTAGTCGAAGGATCTACTATAAATTATTACTAGTAATTCTATACGGCAGATCCCTCGACTTCATTCGACCAAAGGTCTCATTTCGCTCGGGATGACGATAGTATAAGTGCTTTTGATTTTTGAATGTTAATATAGTATTATTATTCTATGGAATTTATACCGACGAAATTTGCTGACGCCTGGCTCATAAAACCCAAAGTCTTCGGAGATAATCGAGGCTTTTTTCTGGAAAGTTATTCCAAAAAGATATTCTCTGAACAGGGGATAAATGTTGAATTTGTCCAAGACAATCACTCTCGATCTGAAAAGGCAGGGACACTTCGCGGACTTCATTTCCAAAACCCGCCACATACCCAATCAAAATTAGTACGCGTTACCAAGGGAAAAGTTTATGACGTCATTGTGGATATCAGAAAGAATTCCGAGACTTTCGGTCAATGGGAAGGCTTTGAGTTGTCCGCCGAAAATTTTCAAATGCTTTTTGTGCCAAGAGGATTTGCCCATGGATTTATGACACTAGTTGACGATACAGAATTCGAGTATAAATGCGATAATTTTTACGAACCAGCGAGCGAAGGCGGAATAATCTGGAATGATCCGACATTAAATATTGATTGGCCTATAAAAGAGCCGATCTTGTCTGAAAAAGATAAATTACATCCTCAATTTAAGGATTTTAATTCGCCTTTTTAAGTATGCGAATAGCGCGCTACGAATGCGCACATACGAATAAATAATTAAATTACCCAAATGAATATCTTAGTAACTGGCGGGGCGGGGTTTATTGGCTCCAACTTCGTCCGCTATATTTTGGAAAAATATCCGAGCTATAAGATTGTTAACCTGGATCTTCTGACTTATGCCGGCAATCTGGAGAATCTGAAAGACATCAAGGATGATCCTAATTATAAGTTTGTGCATGGCGATATTGGAGATCTGGAAAAAAATACCCAACTTCTGAAAGATGAAGATATAAACGTTATCGTCAATTTTGCCGCTGAATCACACAATGGCAGAGCAATGATAGAGCCGGATATTTTTGTAAAAACTAATGTTTTGGGTACGCAAATGCTTTTGGAAGCGGCCAAAAACGCCGGCAATATCGACAGATTCCATCATATCTCCACTTGCGAAGTGTTTGGCGACCTGGCACTTGATGAAAAACGAGCTTTCAAAGAAGATGATCCATATATGCCCAAAACTCCCTATAACGCCGCCAAAGCCAGCGCTAATCATGAAGTGATGGCCTATTTTCATACTTTTAAATTGCCGGTTACTATCAGCCATTGCTCCAATAATTACGGCCCGTATCAATTTCCGGAAAAACTAATCCCTCGATTCATCACCAACGCTTTCAGAAATGAAAATTTGCCCTTATTCAAAAGTAGCGGAAACAAAAGAGAGTGGCTGCACACCCGCGATCACTGTTCCGCCATCGATCTCATTATTCACAAAGGAGCGGTGGGGGAAGCATATAATATCGGTAGTGGAGTAGAAAAAAGTATCGAGGAAATTGCTGATGCCATCCTAAAACGGCTGGAAAAACCTGAGTCGCTCAAAACTTACGTGGAAGATCGACCCGGACACGACCGAAGATACTTATTAGATATTTCTAAGTTGAAAAATGACCTTGGCTGGCAACCGGAGATTGATTTTGAACAAGGAATGGATGAAGTGGTCAGTTGGTATATATCCAACGAATGGTGGTGGAAACCACTCGTCGGAAAAGGGTTTGTGGAAAACTATAAAAAAATATAACCGATACTTAAAAAGAATTCCTGCAAGAATTCTTTTTTGTTTGTTGTATTATAAAAATATGAAGAACATCAATAAAATATTAATCATAATCTTAGTTTTCTTAATTGCCAGTTTTTTGTATTCTCATTTTAAAAATAATTCCATCAAGCCGCCAAACAGCCAAAACAACAACCAGCCAGAGCAAAATGTCAGTTCCGGACGAGATCCGGTTCTTATGCAAGAAACTGCCGCGCCTCAAAAAGATTTTGTTTTTCCGATTGACCGAGCAGAGGAGCGGGTGACTAAAAAACCTTTCGGCATTTTTATAACGAAGCAAAATTCACCTGTCCAGCCGGAACGTTTTTCCGGCTATCATACCGGAACAGATTTTGAAACTTTCCCGGAAGAGCAAAATTCGGATGTGTCAATTTCTGCCATAACCAATGGAAAAGTGATTGAAAAAAGATGGATAAGCGGTTATGGCGGCGTGCTTATTGAAAGTGCTGTATATGACAATAGCTCTATTACTATCGTTTACGGCCATCTTAATCTTTCCAGTATCAATAAAAAAACCGGCGATTCACTGTCTACCGGAGAAAAAATTGGAATTTTAGGTAGGGGCTACAGCCAGGAAACTGATGGCGAAAGAAAACACCTGCATTTGGGAATACATAAAGGTTCGGCTGTTGACGTAAGGGGTTATGTAAATAATAAAGTTCAGCTTAGAGACTGGTTTGACTCAAAATCAATTTTAAATTTTTAATTTGAAATTTTTATTGAATTTTTAATTACAAAATTTTTAAATTTAAAATTGATTAAAAATTAAAAATTCTAAATTAAAAATTCGCGTCTCGCGTTTATCCTCCTATCCCCAATATCGGCGTTGGTTCAGGAAAAATAATAGACTTCAAGATATTCCTATCGCCAGACTTGTCTGTAAAAAATAAATATTCCAGTGAATTATTGTAGCGAATGAACGATCCGCTGTTTTCGGTGCTGATAAGATCCATACAATTTCGGTGATCGCGTCCATCAAGTTCAATCGCCTTGACCCATTGCCCGGTATTGAAAATGACATGCTCGTAATCTTTTGACCATTGAACATTTTCAATTTTTTCGCTATAACGCGTGATGCTGGTCAGATCGTTTTCCGCGCGCACCGGCTGAACGTCCCAATTTCTGACAAAATAGACGAAAATTTCATTACCACTCCAAAAAAGCATTTTTTTGCCGTCATCGGAAAATGCCAAGCTTTCCACGTCTGACCCGATTTTTCTAAAATAAGTTTCCTTTTCTCCTTCGTTGTAGATGAAAAGATCCTTATTGGCATTGATAAGTCCGACACGCGTCTTGTCATATACTATAATCTTGTTCACCGGAATATCAGAAGATCCGGGAAAATCATTGGTAATCTGGCTTTTGTATGTTCCGTCGAGAGCCGACTTGAGCACCAGATTGTTAGGTGTTTGTATCCAATAAACACTGGAACCGGACAAATCGTAGCCGGCTACGTTATCACTTATAAGCGTCAGGTCATCTTTATTAGTAATATTGGCTCGCCATAAGCTCTGTCCTTCCAAAAAAAATAAATAATCTTTGTTTTTTGGATCCCAACGCGCATCCTGGATACTATCTTTTCCCAGAAATTCATTGAGGTTAAAAATATTTTTTTCGGCCGGATTTATGACAAAATAGGCATACTGGGTCTTAGTCGGGCTGGTTGTAGCGATGCTCGTCTTTTTTTTGACTGTTTCTTTTTCCGCTATTTCTTTTTCTACCGGAACAGAAATATAGTCCTCGTTAGGCGACCATTCAATGTTTTCCTTTTTCGCGTCAGCCATCAAATTCCAACCATCAATGGGGAATTCGGATTCCGTAATTTTACTTGCGATATTCAATATTCCAATTTTCAGTCCGTCGCTATTTTTGGAATAAGCGATAAATTTATTCTTGGGAGAGATAAAAAATTTATCAATACCGGCCGCCGTATCATAATTGGTGACAGTATAATTTTCCCTAACCAGCATAACGTTCCAAAATTCGCTGGCTACACCCGAATGCACGTCGGTTTCTTTCGTCCATGGTCGATATCCCGGAAGAGAAGCCACTATTTCATAATTGCCGGGAAGAAGCCCGGAAAGATTGTTGGAGCTATTTATCCGACTGACCTGACCGGAAGCTGGCTGGCCATTGAGACTCAAATCCACTGTTTGCGGATTGGATTTTATGGTGACGGTACCGCTATATACAAAAACACCCCGAGTAGAATCAAAACGATATCCACGGGCGTTAAGAATGATCGCCGGAGCAACTATGAAGAAAATTATAACAAGAGTCCAAAAAAATATCTTCCTTCTGATTTTTTCCATATCCTAAGTTTAGCTCTAATGGTATTGACAGTCAAGATGAAATCAGGTATATTTAACGGGTAATTATTGAACGATTTTTTATGCTGGCTATTATAAAAACAGGCGGAAAGCAATACAAAGTTAAGGTGGGGGACAAGATAAAGGTAGAAAAGTTGGAAGGCGAGGAAGGCGCAAAAATCACTTTTGATCAAGTGCTATTTTTAGGTGATGAAAAAACAGCTAAGGTTGGGACTCCTGTTGTTACTGGCGCTAAAGTGGAAGCAAGGATCCTAAAAACCGCCAAGGGCAAAAAGGTAACCGGCATTAAATTTAAACCTAAAAAACGTTATAAGGTCAAATTCGGACACCGGCAAACAATGACAGAAGTGGAGATAACCAAAATATAAACCTCGAGGAGGAGAGTATGAGCTGGTGGGTGTTTGTAATATTAGGTATTGTGTCCTGGGGTTATTGCATAATAAAATATCCCCCCGGAGAGAGATCTAAGATTCGCACATCTAATCTTTTTGGCGATGTCTGTTTCGGAATAGCTGTATCCAAGCTCCTTTTTTTCTAGCTTCCCTTGAAAGTGTCGCTCCTATAGATAGGCGGATCCGTAATTTTTTCGGGTTTGCCTTTTTTCTTTTTATTTCCTATTGTCTATCGCGGATCCCAACGTCAGCTCGTCCGCGTATTCTATGTCTCCGCCTGTGGCCATACCCCGCGCCAGACGCGTGATTTTGACCCCTAAGGGGCTCAATATCCTTTTTATATATAAAGCAGTAGCATCACCCTCCGTGGTCGGATTAGTAGCTAAAATTACCTCTTTTATTCCCTCTTTTTTCACGGTTTTTTCGAGCTCCGACAGGCGTATTTTTTTCTTTTGTTCATCGCTTTGCATCGGACTCAAAAGCCCACCCAAAACATGGTAAACCCCGTTGTATTTTTTCGTTCGTTCAATAGCGATAATATCCAATGAATCTTCTACCACACAAACCACCCTTGCATCTCTTTTAGCGTCTCGGCAAATATAGCAAGTTTTTTCTTCACTGATATTGAAACAATTTTCGCATATGCGGAGGGAGGATTTCAAGTCTTTCAAGCTTTCGGAAAAATCCTTCAGCTTATTTTCATCTTGCTTAAACAAATACAAAACCAGCCGTTCAGCCATCTTGGGACCAATGGATGGCAGAGCAGAGAAGTGGTCTATTAGTTTTTTGAATGATTTGGGATACATTATTCAGTGTGTGCTTTCTCCAGCGACTTAAATGTCGTAGAGTTTTCGTTGAAATAAAGTGACATTCGTCCTATCGGACCATTTCTGTGTTTAGCGATATGCACTTCCACAATATTTTTATTCGGCGTATCCGGTTTTTCACGATCCTCGCGATAGAGGAACATCACTACATCAGCGTCCTGTTCAATTGAACCAGATTCACGAAGATCGGAAAGTTTCGGAATTTGCGGACTGCGCGATTCCACTGCGCGACTCAACTGGGAAAGAGCCAGAACCGGAATATTAAGCTCGCGCGCCAGTTGCTTTAAGGCCCGGGAAATTTCAGAAATTTCGTTCACCCGATTATCACCGCCACGCCGGCCTTCCATAAGCTGGAGGTAGTCAATTATGATCAGTCCGACATTTTGTTCCGATTGCAGACGTCTGGCCATCGTGCGGATTTCCATAACGTTAGCTGAACCAGCATCATCGATAAAAATTGGTGCTTCTGAAAGTACTCCCATAGCCTGACCGATACGTCCGAAATCATCGTCACCCTCTCCGGTTTTGAGTCGCCCAGTTCTCAACCGCCAAAGATCTACTCCGGACTCAGCCGCCAGCATTCTGTCTATCAGCTGATCGCTGGACATTTCCAATGAAAATATACCGACCGGAATTTTTTCTTTAGTAGCGATTTGCCGAGCCAGATCCAAAGCGAGAGTCGTTTTTCCAATTGAAGGACGAGCAGCGAGAATGACCAGGTCTGACTTTTGAAAACCGGCTAAAATACTGTCCATATCAGGAAATCCTGTTGGAATTCCACGCAACTTGTGGTCACCCTTGTGCAATTCATCAATACGATTGAACGCCGCTTCCAAAATGGAACGAATCGGCACGAAATCCTGTTTTAGATATTTTTGCGATATGGCAAAAAGTTTTTGTTCTGCCATGTCTAATATTTTTTCCACGTCTTCTTCCTCGCGATAACCCAACTCCACAATTTCACTGGCGGTGATGATGAGTTTTCGGAGAGTTGATTTTTTTTGAACCACCTTGGCATAGTGAGCGACATTCGAGCTCGAAGGGACGGAATTAGCCAACGTTGCCAAATACGACGAACCGCCAACTTTGTCCAACTGATTTTTTTCTTCCAGACGGTTGGAGAGAGAGAGCACATCGATTGGTTCATGTTTATCATAAAGTTCAATCATCGCTTCAAAGATCAGGTTGTGATCGTCCCGATAAAAATCTCCAAGACGGATAAGGTTGGCCACCTTGATGATTGCGTCTTTGTCGAGCATCAAAGAGCCCAAAACCGAACGCTCCGCTTCGATGTTTTGCGGCGGGATTTTGAGATCACCGGCTATTTTTGTAATTTCTTGGGCTTTAGCCATATTTCTACAAGATAGTTTATATCTGCTAGTAATTTATTATATCAAGCCCCAAGCAAAAATCAACCTTGCCAATTTATCCAGATTATGCGGAAATTATGCACATTTTAATATTCCCTTTATTTCTTTCAGATTTTTTGCTATTACCAATTTTTTCCGTAATTCTGCCGCGCCGGGGAAGCCTTTGATATACCAGCACATATGTTTTCTAATTTCAAAAAGTCCCTTTTTACCTTTGTTTTTATAAATCAACTCCGCGTGACGGATCATTATTTTTTTAATCTTTTTTAGATCATATTCCGAATATTTTCCGTCATTTATCATTTCTTTTATCTGCTCAAATATAAACGGCCTTCCCCAAGCCCCTCGGGCGATGCCAAGGCCATCAAGCAGGGGATACTCGTTCAATGTTTTCAAGGCGTCTTCGGGCGTCATAATCCCGCCGTTTCCGAGAACTATTTTATCCGGAACGATTTTTTTTACTTCTTCGCAAATGGAAAAATCAACCGACCCGGAAAAGCTGCCTTCATAAGTTCTTCCGTGAATCATAATAGCGGAGTAGGGGAGATCTTTTATATTTTTAATAAACTTTATCGCATCCATGTTTTTGATGCCCGCTCTAATTTTGATGGACACTGGCAGATCAGTATTCTCACAAACGGCTTGGATTATTTCCCGCGCCAGTTTTTTCTGTGGCATGAGGGCACAACCAGAGCCATGTCCAAAAACTTTTTTGGCCGGACAACCAAAATTAATGTCTATTCCGTCAGGTTTAATTTTTTCCGAAATTATTTTTGCGACCACTGCAAAATGTGACGGTTCTTTTCCAAAGAGCTGGACGACATATGGGCGTTCTTTTTTTTCAAACTTAACTAGCTCCAAAGTATGTTTTGGGTTATAAAAAAGCGCTGTTGCGCTGGCCATTTCGGAATACACCACATCCGCTCCATTTTCCCGACAAATCCTTCGGAAAGCGCTATCTGTTATTCCAGCCATAGGCGCGAGAGCGAGAATTGGCTTATTTAGTTTTTTCCAAAAGTTATTCACTAATTTTTATCTCTCCATTTCCTTCATCTTCCACCTTAAAACCGCAATCTTCTATCGCTTTCTTCAAGTCTTCCACTTTTTCCTCCGGAGTTTTTTTGTCATTTTCATCAGTCATATTATTTTTTCTTAATAATATATTCATTATCCTTTAGATCTTCAATAATATATCCCATTTTTTCAATCTTTTCACGCAACTGGTCGGACAGCTCAAAATTCTTATCATTTCGCGCTTTCTTTCTTTCTTCGGCCAATGTTATAACTTCTCCAGGGATATCTTCTATTTTTTTCTCAATTATCAATCCAAAAACTTTGTTTATCTTTTCCCATAATTTCAAAATATCTCGCGCTTCTTCTTGGCCTAATTTTTTTTCCGCAAGTAGTTTATTGGTTTCGGTAATCAATTCGTACACAACCGAAAGCGCCAGAGGAGTATTAAGATCATCATCCATCGCTGCTTCGAAACGTTTTTGATAAATATAATCAAAATCTATTTTATCCTCTCCTTGAGCGACACTCAAGGATTCCCCAGAATCTGAAAGTTTAGCCTTTAGATTTTCCAGATTACTTACCCATTCGGCGATCCTGTTATAATTTACTTTCGCCTGATCCAAAACTTTCCAGGAAAAATTTAACTGCGATCTGTGATGACCAGAAAGAAAAAGTAAACGAAGAACCATTGGATCATACCCTTTTTCTTTTATATCCTCCAAAGTACAGAAATTACCCTTAGACTTGCTCATTTTTTCACCGTCCGTCAGGAGAAAGCGGGTATGTATCCAAAAATTGACGAATTTTTTCCCGCTATAGGCTTCGCTTTGGGCAATCTCGGCTTCATGGTGAGGGAAAATATTATCCTCACCTCCGGTATGAATATCAAAAGTATCACCCAAATATTCGCTACTCATAGCGCTGCATTCTATATGCCAGCCGGGATAGCCGAGAGACCACGGTGATTCCCATTTCAAGATATGTTCTTTTGGAGCTTTGAGCCACAGTGCAAAATCCCATGGATTTTTTTTGTCCGGATGTTCCTCAAGCCTTGCTCCGACTTTCAAATTTTCCAAAGTATTTCCGGACAACTTTCCATAATCGGAAAATTTAGTCACATCATAAAAAACATTGCCGTTAACTTCATAGGCATAACCTTTTTCAATAAGGACAGCAATAATGCTAATAATTTGTTTAATGTGCTCCGTAGCCCGGGGGAATAGATGAGCTTTTTTGATGTTAATTTCCTGTTCGGCATTATGAAAATAATCCTCAAAAAATTCAGCGATTTCTTTGGGAGTTTTTTTCTCTTTTAGTGCTTTTTTTAATATTTTATCGTCTCCACTATCGCCCTGGGCTATGTCATCTTCAGTAAGATGCCCTACGTCAGTTATGTTTTTTATCATTCTCACTTCATATCCGCAATATTCCAGATAGCGGCGCAGTGTGTCTGCGGTCATATATGAAAGTAGATTTCCTGGATGCAAAAAGTCATAAACAGTCGGGCCACAGACATACATACCGACCTTCCCGGGGTTGATCGGTTTAAATTCCTCCTTCTTTTTGGTAAGGGTATTATAAAGCCTTAGAGCCATTTCTTGATCTTAAAAACCGTTATAGTTATGAGTCCTAATACTACCATTATGCCCATATGGATCCAAAAAGCGTTGGGATTATGGCCGAACGGTATCTGGGCGCTCATAGCCAGTATATTAGAATAAACAGTGAGCGGAAGTAAGACGGCGGAAAAAAGAGTCAAAACTTTCATTGTCATATCCAGCTTATTAGAAAGCAGGGAGTTATTGGTAGCTTCCAGGGACTCGATCGTTTCCTTGGTGCTTTCCAGATTGTTCCAGATGCGGATATTGGTTCCGACTAGATCTTGAAAATATGGACGTAATGATGGTTCAATAAATTTATAATCCTTTTGCGCCAGAGAATCAAAAACAGTTCTTTGCGGTTTCAAAGTCCGTCTAAAATTCAAAATATCACGTTTCACGACAGAAATTTCAATGACCATTTCCTTTTCATGTCCGGCAAAAATTTCTTCTTCCACCTTGTCCAGCTTTTGGGAAATATGATCGAGCTTGGGAAAACACGATTCCAGAAGCATTTCCAGAATATAGTGGAGAAGCGCTCCTGGAGATTTGGTCATATACAGATTGCGCTTAGTCTCACTTTTTTTAAGTAAATTAAAAAATTCTGTCAGCTGAAAAATATCTTTTTCATGGGCAGTGATAAGCGTATCTTCGCATAAAACAATATCCACTTCCGCCGGATAAGTCGTCTTGTTTTCTAAATCATAAAGCGGAATATGCACCGCTAGATGCAAGCAATTGTCAAATTCCGAGGCTTTCGGCCGGATGGTTGGCGTGGAAAATTCCTCAATGACCAAAGGATGGAGGTTGTACATTTTTTGGATCTTCAAAATGTCATCAGCATTCGGCTCTTTAATATTGATCCATTTGATTTTGTCTGATTTCACTATTTGCATATATTTTTTTGTTTTGTGTTATAATTCGCTTATAGTAAAATTATACAGTATTATTTGCGTTTGACAAAACGGAATTTATATATTACAATCGTTAGTTATGAAAAAAATAGCTCTTTTACTTATAAAAATATACCAAAAGACATTGTCTTTTGATCATGGCTGGTTGTCATATGTTTATTCCGAGCGATTATGCCGGTTCCATCCGACCTGCTCGCAATATACATATGAAGCAATAGATCGTTTTGGCATAGCCAAGGGAAGTTGGCTTGGCCTGAAAAGGATACTAAGGTGCCACCCATGGAGCCCGGGTGGAAACGATCCGATTCCGGAAAAAACAGGGGGGGGAATAAATGAAAATAGATGTAGAAGTTAGAGTTTCTGTATACTGCGGCAAAACTTCTCGCATCATAATTGAAGCAACAAATGGCGGGGAGTTAAGCGAGATCTTAACGGCTATTCAGGGAGAGATTTTAAATCTCCGTTCGGTAGATAAGCCGAACAATTCCGATGCACTGCTTGTTGAAGTATTTGAAGGAACAATACGGCGAGCAGTGAATGATGAGGGCGGAACCTGGCATTTGCCCGGCTTGGGCAGTTCGGAAGGGTCGGAGCCCGACGACAATTCTATGTACGGGCTTTTATAGAACTAGCGAACTCGGCTCGGGATCAGGAAATGATTTTCTACCTGGTTCCGGGCTTTTTTATTTTATCAAAAAACAAGTCTATTCCAATCCTAAGATAGTACCGAAACCACAATTGGATTCCTGAGATTACTTTGTTAAATTATTGCGAATTTTTTTGAATAATTTGTCTTTGGCCGTCATCATCTTTTTTCCAAAATC
>Ga0172379_10003084_pt1 | contig 27443 bp, 30 predicted proteins | sample GrowelOW334metaG_FD_119756 | JGI IMG/M metagenome (GOLD analysis project Ga0172379, IMG submission 119756) | Groundwater microbial communities from an aquifer near a municipal landfill in Southern Ontario, Canada - Groundwater well OW334 metaG | ecosystem: Environmental > Aquatic > Deep...
TTTTATTGTTTTATTTTTACTTTTTGTTTATTTTCTGCCTATTTGGGTAGGTTTACCCTTAAGCACAGATCAGTTTTATCATCGTACTTGGCTCAAGGGCTGGATATAGTTTTAAAAATCGTTTAAGATATCATCAGGTACAAAATTATGAATATTGAAAAAATCCATTTTATTGGTATCAAAGGTGTAGGGATGGCCGCTTTGGCAATTTATGCTAAAGAAAAAGGTTATCAAGTTACTGGTTCCGATACAAAAGATTCGTTTGTAACTGATCAAGCATTAGCAAAAGCTGGTATTACAGTTTCTTCTTTTGATGAAAAAAATATTAAAGACAAACCTGATTTAGTTGTTGTTTCGGCGGCATATGGCAAAGACAACGTTGAGGTCAAAGAAGCCCACAAGAAAAAATTAGATATTAAGCCTTATTCTGAAGTTTTAAGTTCTTTCTCACAAGATTCTCAAGTAATTGCTGTTGGGGGTATTCATGGAAAAACAACAACAACGGCTTTAATAAGTTTTCTTCTTACAAAGGCAAACTTGGATCCAAGCTTTATTATTGGTTCAGGGGAAGTTCCCAATTTACCTTCTTCTGGTCATTTGGGTAAAGGTGATTATTTTGTTTTAGAGGCTGACGAATACAGGAAAAGTCCCGAGGATAACAATTCTAAGTTTTTTGATCTTAACCCTCAGATAGAAATTATTACAAGTATAGAAATGGACCACCCGGATGTCTTTTTAACTGACGAAAAAGTTTATGAAGCTTTTTATAAATTTGCTTGTCGAATTCCTCGAAAAGGTTTTATTGTTTTGTGTATTGATTATCCTAAAGCGAAGAAATTGCTCCGTTCTTTAGTTGACAGGAATTTCGAAACTTATGGGTTCAGTGATAATGCTTTATGGCAAATTATTGATTACGAAGAGTCGGTAGACTTCACAAGTTTTAGTATTTTACATTCTGGAACAAAATTAGGTCCTTTTAAACTTAAAATTCCAGGCGTTGGTAATGTTTTAAATGCAACAGCAGCGACTATTACGGCCTTGAACTTAGGGGTTGAAGAAAAAATGATAAAGAAATATCTGCAAGAGTTTGCTGGTGTCAAAAGACGCTTTGAAAAAATTGGTCAAGTTAGTGACGTTGTTTTAATTGACGACTACGCTCATCACCCTCATTCAATTACTTTGACTTTAGAAGCTGCTAAAAAAAGATTTCCTGATTCAAAGCTTTGGTGTGTTTTTGAACCTCACACTTATTCTCGTACAAAAGAGCTCTTGAATGATTTTGGGACTGCTTTTAATGCGGCTGATAAAGTTATTATTACTAATATTTATGCCTCTGCTCGCGAAAAAGAAGTAACGGTTTCTGGGGAAGATTTAGTTCAAGAAATTCGTAAAAATCAAAAACAAGTAAAATATATTGATTCACGAGAAAAAATTATTCAAGAATTACTGGATAATGTTGAAGGTAAAGCCGTCATTGTTACTATGGGTGCAGGTGATATTTATAAAATAGGGCAAGACGTTTTGGAAGGGCTTAAAAATGAAAAATAAATCTGACAAAAATAAAAGAATAACAGACGTTCTCTCAGGTATTCAAGAGCATGTTGTTATGAGGGATTTTACTTCTTTTCACATTGGTGGTGTGGCAGATTATTTTTACAAAGCTGAAACTGTTGATAAATTGATTCAAGCAGTACGTACGGCGGTTGAATTAAGAATCCCTTATTTTATTTTAGGCAATGGCTCAAATATTTTGTTTTCTGATTATGGTCTTGCTGGTTTAGTTATTAAAAATGCCACTTCCAACATTTCTATTATGAAAGAAAAAAGTCAGGTGATTGTCGATTCTGGAGTAATGTTGCCAAGACTAATTATGGAACTAGCTTCCAATGATTTAGCTGGTCTAGAATTTCTTTATGGCGTGCCGGGCACAATTGGTGGTGCTCTTTACGGCAATGCGGGTGCGTGGGGAAATGCAATTGGTGATTTTGTAAAAAACATAACAGTTTTAGAAAAAGATCCTGAAACTGGTATACCAAAAGTTAATCAATACGATGCCAGTTGGTTAGATTTTTCTTATCGTGATTCAAAATTAAAAAAAATGAAAGCAAAGGAAAAACCAGTAATTTTAACTGCTCGTCTTCAATTAGCTCGTAGCCAAAAAGAAGAAATTATTCGTCGATTAAATGTTGCTCAAGAAAAACGTCAAAAGTCTCAGCCCATTGGGCTATCGGTTGGTTCGATTTTTCGTAATCCTTATCCACAAGAATTGCAAAACATTACTGGAACGGGAACGAAAAATATGCCAGAATTTCCAAGGGAAAGAACGGCTGGTTATATGCTAGATCAAGCGGGAGTTAAAAAACTAAAAGTTGGTTCAGCTGAAGTTTCAAATGTTCATGCTAATTTTATAGTTAATAAAAATGGCGCTAGAGCAACAGAGATAAGATCTTTAATTGAAGGAATGCGTGATAAGGTTAAAGATAAGTTTGACGTAACTTTAGAAGAGGAAATTGAATATATTGGTCAATGGTAAGGAGGGGAATTGTTGTTAAAAAATCCAAAAGTTTATAATCCAGCATATACAACTCCTAAAAAAGGATTTCCAAAAATCTATATTTATCTTTTAATTATAGTAATTATTTTAGCAGGATTAATTTATCTTGTTTTTTATTCGTCTTTTTTCAAAATTAAAAATATTATTATTGAAAACTCTAACAATTCGGAAGTTAGCCAAACTTTGGCAAAATTAAATGGTATTAATATTTTTCGTTTTAATATAGGCAGAACTCAAGATGAAGTGTCGGAAATTTTCCCTGAAGTTAAAGGCGTCAAAATTACTAGAGGCTTGCCAAATACTTTAAAAATTCAATTTCAAGAAAGAGCATCGGCTGTTGCTTGGCAAACCCAAGACAAAACATTTTTAATTGATTCAAACGGTGTAATTTACAAAGAAATTTCCTCTACAAGTGAAGAATCTAATAATTTGCCAGTTATAAAAGATAATAATAATGTTGCCATAAGTGAAGGGCAAAAAATTCTTTCCCAAAATTTTTTAAATTTTATAACTGAACTTAGCTCTAAATTTAACGAAACAACTGGTTATAAAATAACTCGTTTTGAAGTTAATGAAACTACTTTTCAAGTAGACGTTATTATTGATCAAAGTTGGAAATTAATCTTTGATACAAATAGAAATGTTGACGACCAGTTATCTGACTTAACAAAGTTTTTAGCCGATCACAAAGACGAAGTTGAACAATATATTGATTTGCGAATTGAGGGGAGAGTGTATTTTAAATAAATGACAAATAAACGTTGGTTAAAATCACCAAAAAAATCCGAAAATATTATTGAACAAATACTAATTAATCGAAGGGTTGGTAAGGAGGAATGGTCCTCTTTTTTAAATCCAGATTTCAATAATCTGTTCGACCCATTTTTAATGAAAGGTATTAAAGAGGCTGTTGAGGTAGTTAAATTAGCTTATCAAAACAAAGAAAGAATTGGTATTTTTGCTGATTATGATGCTGATGGTATCCCTGGTGCGGCTTTGCTTAGTAGTTATTTGAAAGAAATCGGGTTTGAGGTTTCGGTCTATATTCCTTCTCGCGATCAAGGATACGGTTTGAGTGAAGAGGGAATAGACGTTTTAAAAAAAGAAGGTGCTAGCTTACTTATTGCAATTGATTTGGGGATTAGAAATAAAAAAGAAGTTGATTATGCTCAAAAAAATGGTTTAAAAGTGATTATCTTAGACCATCATGAGGTGGGAAAAGATTTACCAAATTGCGTTATTGTTGATCCTAAGCAAAAAGGCGATAAATATCCTTTTCGGGAATTAGCGGCAACTGGCGTAGTTTTTAAATTCATTCAAGCTGTTAATCAAAAATTGCCAAAAGTAAATGATAATTATTTAAAATGGGCCTTGGATTTAGTAGCAATTTCAACAATTTGTGACGTTGTCCCCTTAGTTTCTGAAAATAGGATTTTTGCTAAATTTGGTTTAATCGTTTTAAAGAAAACTAAACGTTTGGGTCTTAAGGAACTTTATAAAAAAATTAATATTACCCCGGAAAATATTGACACTTATTGCGTTGGTTTCCAAATTGGCCCTCGTATTAATGCTCCTGGTCGAATGGATCATGCAAATGAAAGTTTTTATTTATTAATTTCTAATGATCAAAAAGAGGCTAGCAAACTGGCTGAAAAATTAGATTCAATAAATAAAAAAAGACAACAAGAATTAGAAAGAGTTTTAAAAGAAGCTCGAAAAAAAGTTTGCGAAAAAAGTTTAGAAAAAAAGAAAGTTATTTTAGTTGAAGGTAAGAATTGGCCGCAGGGAATTGTTGGTTTAGTTGCTGGAAAACTGATGGAAGAATTTTCTCGGCCTGTTATTGTTTGCGAAGAAAATAAAGGTAATCTTCGTGGTTCAGCCCGTTCGATTGACGCTTACAATATGGTCGAAGCTCTAGATTTTGCTAAGGACTATTTACTTAAGTATGGTGGTCATAAAAAAGCTGCCGGATTAACGCTGGAGCTTAAACACCTCTCGAATTTATATGATAAATTATTGGAAATTGCTGAAGTGAAAATTAAAGACGAAGACCTACTCTCGAAAATCAAAATCGATGTTTGTTTAAAAAAAGAAGATTTAAATTTGTCTTTGTTTGATAAAATTAAAAAACTTGAACCTTTTGGTTTGGGCAATCCTCGTCCGGTTTTTCTTTTGGAAAAAGCTAAAATAACAGAAATAAAAACTGTTGGCAAAGAGAATCGTCATCTTAAATTCAAAGCCGATGGTGTTTCGGCGATTGGTTTCGATTTAGGTTTTTTGGCAAAAGATTTAGACGATTCTAAAATAGATATTGTTTTTACTTTAGATGAAGACAACTGGTCCGTAAGAAAACTACAATTAAAAGTTTTAGATCTAAAGCTCTCAAATCATTAGTCTCTTGGCCATTGACAGACTGAATTATTTGTATTATTATTTACTTCTGCATTCTAAGACAAGGGGAGGGTTTCGGATTGAAAATAGGGCGTATCTTTGGAATACAGATTCTGATAGATCGTAGTTGGTTTTTTTTGTTTTTTCTGGTGGTTTTTGGAATAGGCAACAGAGTGATTCCTGCGGACTGCCCAGGATTAACTTCCTTTCAGAGATTTGCTTTAGCGATTCCTACAACGATTTTGCTTTTTTTATGTGTATTGGCTCATGAATTAGCTCATGGTTTATATATAAAAAAAGCTGGTCTAAAAGTAGAAGGTATCACACTATTTTTACTTGGGGGCGTAATTGTTGCAAAGGTAAATCCAAACAATCCTACCGATGATTTTAAGATTGCTGTAGCCGGTCCGATAACCAGTGTTTTACTTGCAACTTTGTGCTTTGTGCTTGGGTGGTTTGCTGGTACTTGTTATGGATTGATAGCGGTCGAATCTGTTTTTGTTTATCTTTCTATGACAAATGCCGCCATTACAATTTTTAACTTATTTCCAGGACTTCCATTAGATGGAGGAAGAGTCCTGAGAGCGATTATCTGGCAAGTTAGTGGTAATGAAGAAATTGCTAACAAAATTGCTTCTTTTGTTGGGATGTTTTTGGCTGGAGCAATGATAATGTTTGGCATGATCTTATTTGTAACAGCGAATTTTGTAGGTTTATGGTTTTTATTTGTTGGGCTGTTTTTGTATAGTGCGGCTCACGCATCTTCAAAATCGTTTAAGATGCAAGATCAATCTTCAAAGATAGAAGCCTAAAGACAAAGGGCAGGTTATTTAACCGCGCCCTTTTTTAAAATTACATTTAAAGCATTGAATGCTTGGCGATATTGTACTATAATAACCTCAAACATTACTTAGGGGGCGTAAATTGACAACTAGAATTTCTTTTGGGACAAAAAGGGAATATCTGCTCAAATCTCGTAAGATAGATTTAGAAACATCGCATTTTAGTTCCTGTCGCGCGATGATGGAGCATCCTTCTTTCGAAGAAATTGTTGGACTTGGTAAAGATGCGATTGTTTTAATGCTGAGAGATATTAAGCGTAGTCTTGAAATTGGTATCCATTGGCGATTCATGGCAATTTGTAAGATTGCTATGAATGAAAACATAAAGCCAGTAGAAATTCCTGAAAAATCAGCCGGTCGTGTTGAACAAATGCGTCGCTTGTATCTTGTTTGGGGTCGAAAGCACGGATTTGTATAGGAGGTGGTTATGATGGATAAATCTAAGATCTTGAATTTTACATGGCAGTTATCTGGCCAACTGGCGACCGGTGGTAAGCCAACTTACAGTGAACAGCTTGATTGGCTAATGTCTCAGGGCATCAGCGCAATACTTTCATTAGAAGAAATTCCAGATAGTTTAGAATCAATGATGACTAAAAGGGGTATTGCTCATCTTGTAGTTGAAGTACCTGATGATTATGAAGAAGGAAGCTATAGAAAAAGAAAACCTACGACTAATCCAGAACAACTTGTTAGCTACTTTGGTTACGTAACTGATATGCCGATGAACGATTGGAAAAAAATAACTATGTTTATTAATTCCAACATTGAATCTGGTAAAAAAGTTTTTGTTCATTGTAGCGCTGGTATCAGACGTTCACCGCGGGTAGCTAACAATTATCTTCGTCAGCAGATATCGCTTATTGGCTGGTGGCGGCCGTCAGTTGAAGTGTATGATTATTCTTTTAATAATATATGGATGCTGGCATGCGAAATGTTTGGGCAGGTTTTTATATTTGACTCTTATGGTGTTTACAAAAGACTAGATGCGAAAGAAATTTCTTTTCATGGAAGACGTTATCCTTCAAAAAATTTCCAAAGACTTGAAGTTTGTAGGATTTTAATTGAATATAATAGTCGTTGTAACATTTGCGGACGCTATCAATTCCAAATTGGCTCTAAGCGCTGGAAAAGTATTCGTAGTCATGGTGGCATAGGTGTTTACGAGCCTACAACTGATTGGAAACTAGAAGATGTAGTTAGTGATATCTATTGGCAAAGCAGATGTTTGAATGGTAAAGGGCTTTTGGCCAACACTTCTATTGTTCGCGAGGACAATTACAATTGGCTTTTTGCCCACCAGTCTTTATTAGAAGATCGTGCTAAAGAGGCGATTGAAATTTTAATTTTGGCTCTTGATGAAGATGATAGAAAAAATACTTTGCGAAAAACTGCCGCTAATGCTTTAACGGAATTGTTTCGTCATCGAACTTGTGGTTGTTTTAATCAAGAAAGCCTGGTGGTAATGAGAAAAGCTCACCAATGTCTTGAAAAAACACTTACAGACACTCTGGCTGGTAAATATACTTTGCCGACCGACAGGCTTATGAAAAGCATCGTTCAAAGTAGAATCGAAGATTCGATCCAAGCTTTCCGTGAGGCAATTAATGCTCACAGTCCACACTATCATCACCCAAGCTAATCGCTTGGGTTTTTTTAACTTTTCTTTAGGACAATTTTCGCGTATCATTAAAAGTCTGAAGGAGCATGTAATATGACTGGAAAAACCCATCAAATATTAGGACTTACAACCGGACTAACTTATTATTTAATAAGTGTTGAGCCAACTTATGCGCCCGCAACTTTAGGAGCAGTTCTGGTATTTTCTTACTTAGCAGCGTTATTGCCAGATATTGACCAGCCCGGTGGTAAGCTTTGGCACATGTTACCATTTGGGCATACTTTGGGAAAGATTTCTGACCCATTTTTGGAACACAGAAACTTAACCCATTCGTTTTTAGGAACAGTTCTAGTAGCGATTGGTTTTTATTTTTTATTTAAATCTTTCCCGACTTATTGGGGAATTAATACACAAACAGTTTTTATTGCTAGTATTGTTTCGTATTTAAGCCATCTTTTTGCTGATTTGTGGACTAATGAAGGTATTCCAATCTTTTTTCCATATAAAAGATTTTTTGGACTTCCGCCTAAACCATTTGATGGCTTTCGTGTTGCCACTGGTAAATGGTTTGAAAATTTAGTTATTTTTCCTATATTAACAGTTTTCTTGATCGTCTTTGTTTTAGTAAATTTTTCTTTGATTAAAATTATTTTGTTTAAGTAAGCGATTTATCCATTGACTTTTCTTGAGAAAAGATTACAATATAGGCGAATCTAATTGTTCGTTTGAAAAGTAGGTAGAGGAGGGACGAAAATGCGATCAGTAATTTTAGCAGTTTTTGTTGTTGTTTTTGTCGTTTCTGGCTGCGGCGGAGGTGGTGGAGGTAAATCAGTTTTTGACGATCCAACAACCGCTAATTCTCCACATGGTAGTTGTTCTTTTGAGGACAGAGCTTATTCGCCGGACGGTGAGTACTATACTCAACTTGATAGAACACATTTTATGGTGAGTGTCTATCTAAAAAATGGTCAGTACCACTTAAGTCTATTGGGATCTGGTTTTGATCTCAAAGGCATGTGCTGGTCAAGAGACAATAAACACATAGTGTTAATGTATCACAATGCCAGTGGTAACTGGCTTCACTATTACTCTTCTGAAGATGGCAAGCTAATTAAAATGCTTGGTCCAAATGAAATTTCCAGCGGTGGTTATTACCACTACCTTGTCTTTAGTCCAGAGGGCGACTATCTTTACCTGTCGTATAAGGGAGAGTCTATAGACTATAAATTTACACCCAATTTTCTTCCCGCTTAGGCGGGATTTTTAATACATAAATTTTTATGTTAATTTAAAATAGAATATAATAAAAAAATAAAGGAGAATTATGCAAGAAACTTTAAATGAAACCTTTCCCGAAGAAAAATTTGAAGAAATGAGTTCTGAAGAAAAAATAAAAAATTTAGAACAACAAGTTGAAAATCTAACTTCCATAGTTCAAGGGCTTTTAGAGGATAGAAAGCAGCTACAAAGAACAGGTGTTTTAAATAAAGATCCTGAAACTCCAGAGGGTACTTATTAATTAGCGGACGTAACCGATCTCCATGTAGTAACCCTGTGGCTTATCGCAAGAAGGGCATTTTTCGGGTGCAGAAGTGCCTTTATGAATATAACCACAGTTTAAACATTTCCATTCAACTTCAATCTCTGTAAGGTAGAGAGTTTTTTCTTCAACTCTTTTAGCTAATTTTAAATATCTTTCTTCGTGTTTTTCTTCAACTTCACCAATTTCTTTAAAAACGTCAGCAATTTCATTCTCATTTTCTTGTCTGGCAATTTTTTCAAATTCTGGATACATGGTGCCCCATTCGTATTTTTCACCGGCAGCAGCAGCTTTTAGATTTTCTAGAGTCTCACCAATAGCATGAATGTCGTAGTGATTAGTCATTTCAACTTTACCCTTCATTAATTCGTACTCTCTTTCAGCGTGAGCGCGTTCATTGTCAGCAGTTTCTTCGAAAATTCGAGCTAGCCAAACATAACCATCTTCGAGAGCTTTTTTGGCAAAAAAAGTATACTTGTTGCGAGCCATTGATTCACCGGCAAAGGCTTTAAGCAAATTAGATTGAGTTTGTGACATATTATCTCCTTTTAATTTTATTCTAAATGATTATCTAATTTTTAACAAATAAGTAGACCAAATTGTTCTTAAACCGCTTCGTTACACCGCGTAGGTGTAACATGGTTGGTTCTAATCTATTGAATTGTGGAAAATTTTATGATAACATTGTATCAATTCTGTACGTCAGATGAACATTAAATTATTAAGGGGGTAGGAAAATGTCGAATTATTGGAAGGCAGTGCTGGTTTTGTTTATGGCAGCTTTATTACTGACAATTATTGTTGGTAAATGTCGGCCGGACGAAATAAAAGCGTCTAGCTGTACAGAGGAAACTAATCAGACGATTGTTGATCAGGTGATTGTTCAGGAAGAAGATTCGACACAAAATCAGATTCAAGTCGAGGAGAATTCGTTAGAAGTCAAGCGTCAAAAGCTACGCCAGTTATTGCTCAATTCACCCAATACTCTTAAATTAATTCACGACAATGGTTTGCAGATCCATGATTTCATTGATCCGAAATGGAAAGTCTCACCATTAGACGAAGAGCGATTAATCCGTATTGATCGCGAAAATCAGTGCGTAATTGCTTTTAAAGATGGTCTGCCAAGGTACATTTTTAAGTGTTCGACTCGGGCAGATTGCTACGGCAAAGATGTTTTTGGTATTTTTACAATAACAAGCATGGAAGAAAACCATTGGTCAAAAAAATATTGTGTTTGGATGCCACATGCCCTTCATTTTTATGGAGATATTTTTATCCACGCTTCCAATGTTATTGATCTTTTGGGCCACAAGGCTTCGCATGGTTGTATTCGTCTTCATCCAAAAACTGCCAAAGTTTTATATCACAATCATGCCCGCATAGGAGAAAAGGTTGAGTTTAGGTAGTTAACCTACTTGATTTTTGCTTAAGATTATGGTAACATAATGCCAAGCTAGTTAGTCCGGCCGGTCGGATTATCCGACAAGGGGTAGCAAACGGCACAAGCTTCCAAATGGTCTAAGGATCACCATTCGTAGAATGGCCGCTTTCCTTAAGCGCTACCAACCGCTTAGGATCAAAGGAAACAAACTATCTAGTGCTATCATATGGCTCGTGTAATCACGAGCCTTTTTAAAATAATTTAATTATTTGGCAGACAAAAATCTTTAGGGTATAATTAGAACACTATGGCAAGTGATCAAATTATTTTTGTTTGTTCTAATTGTGGTCAAGAATACACTAGATGGCAAGGCAGGTGTGATGGTTGTGGTGAATGGAATACTTTAAAAGAATTCCATGCCGGAGGTGGGGACTCACAAGTTATTGCTGATTATCCAAAATCGGAAGTTGTTGAATTAGAAAAAATTAAAAGTACTAATTTTAAAAGAATCGTTTCAAAGATTGATGAGTTCAATAGAGTTTTAGGTGGAGGGATAGTTCCTGGTTCCATTTCTATTTTAGGTGGTGATCCAGGAATTGGTAAATCAACTCTTCTTTTACAACTTTCAGCCGAAATTCCAAATGTTTTATATATTTCTGGTGAAGAATCTTTGGAGCAGATAAAATTACGTTTTAATCGTTTAGGCTTAAAGTCAAAAACTCTCAAGCTTTATTCGGAAATAAATCTTGCCGCTATTATTAAAACAGTTCAAAAAGAAAAACCATCATTAGTGATTATTGATTCTATTCAAACTATTTATTCAAGCAATTTTCCTTCGACAGCAGGTTCGATTGTTCAAGTTAGAGAATGTGCTATGAAGTTACAACAATTAGCCAAAACAACTTCGACGGCCGTCATGTTAGTTGGTCATGTTACTAAAGATGGATCAGTTGCTGGTCCTAGAACTTTAGAGCATATTGTTGATGCAGTTTTATATTTAGAAGGAGAGCGTTTTCATGGGCACAGAATTTTGAGGGGCGTTAAAAATCGTTTTGGGGCAACTGACGAAATTGGTATTTTCGAAATGACAGAAAAAGGATTAATGGAAGTTAAAAATCCTTCCAAGCTATTTTTGTCTGAAAGGGTAAGTAATGTTCCGGGACTTGTTGTGACTGCTACTGTTGAAGGTAGCCGAGCTTTGCTGGTTGAAGTTCAGGCGTTAACTGCCCCGACAGTTTATGGGTTGCCACAACGTAGAACTTCCGGGTTTGACTTAAATCGTTTACAATTACTTTTAGCTGTTTTGCAAAAAAGAGCTGATGTTAATGTTTCTAATCAAGATGTTTTTATTAATATTGTTGGTGGTATAAAAATTAATGAGCCAGCGGTCGATTTAGCAGTTGCTTTAGCTGTTGCTAGCTCAATCAAAGGAAAGATTATTAATCCTCACTTATGTGTTTTTGGTGAGGTTGGTCTTTCTGGCGAAATTCGCCATGTTTTGCTAGAATCTCGTCGCGAAACAGAGGCAAAAAGATTAGGTTTTACTAAATTTATTAATCAAAATTCAATTGCTGAAGTAGTAAGGAGTTATTGTGTATAATTTTAGCAATGCTGAACAAATTAATGTAACCATCTTTTTTATTGTTTTAGCAGTGGCAATTATTTTACTTGTTCTAACAAGAAAACTTCTAAAAATTTCTTTTCCTTATTTTTTTATGGGGTTACTTGGAGTTATTGTTGGATTGCTTATTGGCTCGCAAGCAACAGCACCTCTTTCAAAATTACCTGGTCCTTATGGTACATGGGTGCCAATGATTGTTAGTGTTTTTGTAACAGTGGCATCTTTGGATTTATTTATTGCTCAAGCAAAACCAGCTTCTGACTTTTTTCATAAACTTATGACAAAGATTTTTGGAACACAAGAAAATGAATTTGAAAATCAAATTGTTGTTGATACGTCATCTTTAATTGACGGTCGTTTAGAACAAATTGCCCAAAGCGGTTTTATTTTAGGAAAAATTTTAATTCCTCAATTTGTTTTAAGAGAATTACAACATGTGGCTGATTCTGACGAATCTTTGCGTCGAGCGAAAGGTAGGCGAGGGATGGAATCATTAGATAGGATGCAACATAATTCTAAAATACCTTTAGAAATTATTGATGATTTTGAAAATGCTAAAGAACCGGTTGATTTAAGACTTATTAAAGTCGCTAAAAAAAGAAAAGCAAAAATTATTACCGTTGATTATAATTTAAATCGTATTGCTAAAATTCAAAAAGTCGAAGTTCTAAATGTTAATGAACTAGCCGAGAACTTAAAACCATCTTTGATTCCCGGTGAGGAGATTTTAGTAAAAGTTATTCAAAAAGGTAAAGAGTCTGGTCAAGGAGTTGGTTATTTGCCTGACGGAACAATGATCGTTGTCGAAAATGGTGAGAATTTAGTTGGTCAAGAAATTAAGTGCGAAGTTGTTCGCATTTATCATACAGTTGCCGGTAAGATGATTTTTGTTCAACCTCGTAATCGTCGAGGAAGCAGAAAGAGCTACTAACTTAAAGAGTGGTTTTAAGATATTGAGAGCTATTAGTAGTGCCACCACTCGAATTAATAGTCCTAAAAGTAATATAGTAATTTTGGCCGTTAATTAAATTAGAAATCCTTGTTGATTGTTGTTGACCAGGAGTGGCGGTTAATTTTTGGTTAGCATCCCCTAGGTTGTTTTTTGCATCGGAAACATAAACTTCGACTGTTGTTAAGTCAGCATCTTTTGGATTAACCCATGAAGCGTCAAAATATGTTGGTCCAGGATTTAACGAAACCGAACTAACTTGTCCGGGAGGGTTAGTGGTGGTGCCGCCTCCCTTAGTTACAACAATAGAATCTGAACTCGTAAGATTACTGTCGTCAGTAACAACGGCAGAAATTCTATGCTTTCCAGTAGAAAGGCTGTTGGCATTGTAAGAAATTCCGTATGGTTTACTTGTATCGGTGCCAACCGAGACATCGTCAATTAAGAAATTCACTTCTTTAATACCTACGTTAGATGAAGCATCAACGGAAATTGTGAAAACTCCAGAAACAATACTATTATTGGCTGGACTTTTGATTTTAATAGAAGTTTTGCTATCAAGAGCGGCACAAGTTTTGTCTCCTTCAGGAACGCCGGCAGAAAGCAGTCCCATGGCAGCAGCGTAAGCTCTAACTGGTTCTTCCCAAGCTGGGTTGTCTGGCTGCTCTGAGTGAATGTCTGAAACAACTTTTTCGTCGACAAATTGGTCTGGACAATCATCGGTTGCTACATGACCAGTGTATTTATCAACCCTAATTACACCAACATCAGTTGAGCGTTTCTTTGGTATCTGCCAAGAAGCGAAAATATCGGTAATGGTTTCACCGCCAGATGGGAGTTTGTTAGTATATTTGTCAACTGTAAAATCTTCGATTCCTTGAGGGACAGCGAAGTCTTCGGCTGGCTTGTCTGATAATGCCTTTGCCATAAAGTCGTGCCAAATAGGGGCAGCTGCCATTGCACCAGCCGCGCCTGCTGTCATTGATGTGTTATCGTTATTACCAACCCAAACACCAGTAACAATTTGAGGAGTGTAACCAACTGTCCAAGCGTCACGATATTCAGAAGTTGTTCCAGTTTTAACAGCTACCATTCGGTCGTCAAAATAGAGAGCCGAGCGTGAGCCAAAAACATATGAGCGAGCTTCGTTATCGGACAAAATTGAAGATATCTCATAAGCAATTTGAGGGTCTAAAACATTGTGTTTTTCTTCCTTGTATTCTTCTAAAACCTTACCTTTAGAATCGGTAATTTTTAAAAATGGTGTTGTTGGTGCAAGAGTGCCACCATTAGCAAAAACTCCATAAGCAGTTGTTAAGTCTAAAAGTTTTACTTCACCACCACCCAAAACTAAAGAGAGGCCATAACGATCTTTGTCATTTAAAGTAGTGATTCCCATTTGATGAGCTTGGTCTAGAACACTATCCATACCAGCAAGATAAAGTGTTTTAACTGCTGGAATATTGAGTGAGCCAGCCAAAGCTTTGCGCATACTTACTGGTCCGTGGGTTTGGCCATCGTAGTTTTGAGGAGTGTAATTACCAAAATCGGTTGTTACGTCCCAAAGAGTAAAACTAGGGTTGTATTCTTTTTTAAAAGCAGTGGCGTAAGCAATTGGTTTAAAAGCAGATCCCGGTTGTCGTTCAGCGATAGCCACGTTGACCTGACCATCGATTGCTTGGTCAAAGAAGTCGATTGAACCAACCATAGCTAAAACTTGACCGGTTTTAGGATCAATTGACACCAAAGAGGCGTTAGAAGCGTTAATACCATCGAATTTTTTAGCTGCTCCAGAAGTAACTGCTTCCTCGGCTTTCTTTTGTAATTCACCATCTAAAGTGGTGGTAACTTGAAGGCCGCCTTCTTCAACTGCTTGTTCACCATATTTTTCAACTAATAAATCCTTAATATACATTACAAAGTGAGGAGCGTTAATATCTTCTTTCTTAGGAATAAAGGCAATATTTCGAGCGTCTTTTTTGGCAACATTAGCTTGATCCCTAGTAACATAACCAAGATCAGCCATTGAGTCTAAAATCCAATCAACACGAGCTTCTCGTTTGTCAGGATGGATCCCGTAAGGTGAATAATAACTTGGTCTTTGAGGTAGGGCTGCCAAAGTTGCAGCTTCAGCGAGAGTAAGGTCTTTAGCTTTTTTGCCTAAGAATGATTCTGAAGCAGCTTCAATTCCGTAAGCATTTGAACCGTAAGGAATTTCGTTAAGATACATGGTTAAAATTTCATCTTTGGAATACATTATCTCAATTTCGATTGTTAAAATTAATTCCTTAATTTTTCTTGTAATTGTTTTTTTAGGGTCCAAAAGAGCGTTCTTAACATATTGTTGAGTAATAGTTGAGCCACCGGAAAGATAATTACGTTTGCGCATTATATTATAGTAAGCAGCTCGCAGAATGCCCTTAAAGTTTACCCCATGGTGTTTATAAAAAGTGCGATCTTCAGCTGTAATAGTTGCTTGTTTTACAACCTCAGAGATATCGGAAGTACCAACTATAATTCTTTTTGTATCACCATGAATAGCATAAAGCTCGTTACCGCTGCGATCATAAATTTGAGTCGCCGCCGCCGCCTGACGACTCTTGATCTTACCAGGTGTAGGCAAATCTTTAGCGTACCAAGCAAAAAGAACTAAAATTAATAAAACGAATCCTAATAAGATTCGGAGCGTCCAAATCTTGATATTTTTCTTAGTAAATTTTTCTTTACTAAATATCTGTCTAATGTTAAATGGTTTGTGAAAAGGCCATAGTCTCTTTAGGTTCATAAAATCCTTTCTGTCCTTTACCCTGACACCAATATTTTATATCTACTATACTATATCTATTATATCATTGTTTGTGTAAATTTTAACTGCGAAGCAGATATTGGTGTTGGGGTTTACATTCTACCATTATTCAAGTTAAAATAGAATGTGTAAAGGAGAAAGATGACTATTGACGAACTTTTATCTCGCGGAGTAAATGAAATTATTGTTGAATCATCTCTTAAAGAGAAACTAGATTCCGGACGCAATCTTCGTGTTAAATATGGTATTGACCCAAACAAACCAGATATTCATTTGGGTCACGCTGCGCCAATTAGAAAATTAAAGGCTTTCCAAGATTTGGGCCATACAGCAGTTTTTATTATTGGTGATTATACAGCAAGGATTGGTGATCCTTCTGGTAAAGATAAAACTCGCGAAAGCGTTTCGCTAGACGATATTAAAGAAAACGCTGAAAAGTTTTTTGCTCAAGCTTTTAGAATTCTAGATAAAGAAAAAACCGAAATTCATTTGCAAAGTGAATGGTTCGAGAAAATTGATTTAGAAAAAATAATTGGGTTGATGTCTAAGGTTTCAGTTGCTCAAATTATTGAACACGAGACATTTAAGAAGCGTTTGGAAAAACAACAGTCTTTTATGCTTCATGAGGCGATTTACCCAATTCTGCAAGGATACGATTCAGTTGCGGTTAAGGCTGATATTGAACTCGGTGGAGCAGATCAAAAATTTAATCTTTTAATGGGTCGTCAGATCCAAAAAGCTTATAATCAACCACAGCAAGATGTCATGATGATGAATTATTTAATTGGTTTAGATGGCAAGGAAAAAATGTCCAAATCATTAAACAATTATATTGCCATTAATGATATTCCAGAGCAAATGTATGGCAAAGTAATGTCGATTCCAGATGATTTGATTTTGCACTATTATGAACTTTGCACCGATGTGACAATGGATGCTTTAAAACTACTTAAAAAAGAATTAGATTCGCCAGCTGGCGAAGGTAAAAATCCTCGCGATGTTAAAGCGGAATTAGCTAAGGTAATTGTTGAAATGTATTATACTGCCGAAGATGCTGAAAAAGCAGCAGGGGAGTTTGATAAAGTTTTCGCTCGCAGAGAAACACCAACAGAAATGCCAATCTTGTCAATGGAAATGAAAAGCATACGTTTAGATGATTTGTTGTTAGATTGTAAATTAGCATCGTCTCGGGCTGAGGCAAAGCGGCTCATTGAACAGGGTGGGGTAGAGGTCAGTGGTAAAAGAATTACTGATTCGTACAAAACAATTCAATTACAAGACGAAATGATAGTTAGAGTTGGTAAAAGAAATTTCGCAAAAATTAAAATTAAAAAATGAACGAATTAAAAAATATTATTACAGAGTTAATTAAGAAAGAATTTCCTGGCTTAAAAGAAATTCTTGATTTTAGCATTGAAGTGGCGCCAGAAAAATTTGGTGATTTTTCAAGTAATGTGGCAATGGTTTTGTCGAAGAGGGTGGGTGAAAGTCCGGTAGAGATTGCTCAAAAGGTAGTTGAAAAAATCAAGGATAATCAAATAATTGAGAGAGTGGAAGTTGCTGGTCCTGGTTTTATAAATTTTAAAATGTCACTCCCCTATTGGCAGGAAAAAATTTCCGAAATTTTAAAAACTGGTAGTAAGTATGGCGAAAATAATATTGGTCAAAATAAAAAAGTAAACGTTGAGTTTATCTCCGCCAACCCAACCGGTCCTTTGACTGTTGGCAATGCTCGCGGTGGAGTAATTGGTGATTGTGTTGCTTCAGTTTTAGAGAGATCTGGTTTTCAAGTTACTCGCGAATATTATTTTAATGATGCCGGTGGCCAAATTGATATTTTAGGCCATTCAATTTTAGGTGATGATAAAGCTGAGTATAAAGGTGATTACATTGAAGAGCTTCGCAGTCAAATTCAAGCTAAAGATTACAAAGAGGTTGGAAAACTTGCCGCCCAAATTATGATTGAAAGAATCAAAAAAACTGCTGGAGAGATGGGAATAAAATTTGATGTTTTTTTTGCTGAAGGAAAAGATCTTCGTGATAAAAATAAAGTTACGCAAACTCTAGAGTGGTTGAAAAGTAAGGATTTAACTTACGAAAAAGACGGTGCGACTTGGTTTTCTTCAACTAAATTTGGTGATGATAAAGACAGAGTGATTGTAAAAAGTACTGGTGAGCCGACATATTTTGGCGTTGATGCTGCCTATCACAGGAATAAATTTGAAGAAAGAAAATTTGATCGTGTGATTGATATTTGGGGGGCCGACCATCATGGTGATGTTGCGCGTATCAAAGGTTTTATTAAAGCTTTAGGCTTTGAAGACAAATTTGAAATTGTTTTACATCAATTTGTTCGTGTTACAGTTGACGGTAAAGAAGTTAGAATGTCTAAAAGAACTGGCAATTTTGTTGCTGTTGAAGACGTGTTAAAAGAAGTGGGTAAAGATGCTTATAGGTTTTTTATGCTTGCCTACGACTTAAATAGTCACCTAAATTTTGATTTAAATTTAGCTAAAGAGCAGTCACGAAAAAATCCTGTTTATTATGTGCAATACGCGTACGCAAGAATATGTAGTATTTTGGCAAAATCTAAAGTAGAAGTTTCTGATTCAAAAGAAATAAATCAAAATTTGAAATTGTTAAAAGAGCCGGTAGAAATAGAATTAATCAAGCAATTAACAAAACTGCCAGAAATTATTAGTGAAATTTCAGCAAACTATCAAATTCAAAGGCTACCTTCTTATGCAATGGAATTGGCAAATGCTTTTCATGGGTTTTACGAAAAGTGTCCAATTTTGCAAGCCGAAGAGGAATTAAAAATGGCTCGCTTGGAATTACTAAAAGCAACTCAAATAGTTCTCAAAAATACCCTTGGTTTGATGGGTATTTCCGCTCCAGAGAAAATGTAAAAATAGGACTAAGAATGGTTAAAATTATTATTGTTGATAAAAATAATCAAGTAATTGGTTCGAAAGAACGCGAAAAGGTTGATCCGCAAAATGATATTTGCAGGATCTCGATTTTATGGATAACAAATTCCAAAAATCAAGTTTTGTTAGCTCAAAGAAAGATGAACAAAAAATATAATCCAGGTAAGTGGGGTCCGGCAGTTGGTGGGACTAATGAGGAAGGGGAGACCTACGAAAGCAATATTTACAAAGAAGCAGAAGAAGAAATTGGACTGGTGAGTCAAAGCTTTGCACAAGGACCTAAATTTTTTCTTCCAATGCCAAATAAAAGATTTTGCCAAAGTTTTTCTTTAAATATTGATTGGTCATTAGATCGATTCAAAATTCAGGAGGAAGAAGTCGAGCAAATTAAATGGTTTAATAAAGACGAGTTGTTCAAAGGACTAAAAGAAAATCCAGACAACTTTACTTATACTGTTCGTAATCTAGCAAAAATTAATTAAACGAAATATTCTATATATTTGATTTTTTTTGTTCTATTAAGATTGATTATTCTGCTAAATCGTGTTAAAATTTTAATATTGTTGTCTTAGTGAGGAGGTAGTATAGATGTCTAATGAAGAAGGAAAAGACAGTGTTGGGCAACCCGTTCCTAAACAATCTAGACAAGGGATTCCAGAAGCTGCAGATTATATTTTTATGTTTTCTGTGGCAGGTCGCATAGGCTATATTTTTTTAAGCGATCCTATTAAACAAATTTCATCAAGAATAATTTCGGGTATTGATACTGGTGGTATGAAATTTGTTATGATGGGTGGAACATGTGCTACTAGACAATTGACTTCACAAGATATTACTCTCAAGGATGCGTTCAGCGGACTTTTAAAACAAGAAGATTTTTCTGGTATTGGCAATAATATTTCTTCTAGCGCAACAAAATATATTGCCTGTTTTAGATTTAACGGCAAGAGCTTTGTGTACCAATTACGTAAAATGGTGGAAGTTATTAGTGAGCGTGAGATTGTGTTGACAGGTATAGACAACAGTCGTTTTGTAGTAAGTGGTGATAATCTTGAGATGTATTGTAGGCAAGTAGCCAAAGACAATGATGACAATAATAATACTTCTGGCATGCCAGATCCTTATAATCTGAAAGATCTGCGAGTAAAAGCCTGATGACGCAGGTTAAATACAGAAAAAGGGGAGAAAAAAAATGAAGATAGACACTGTTCATAAAGGGACTTTGGCTCTTTGTCCACACTGTGATTTTGAATTGCCAGGGGCCAAGGTGATTGAGACGTGTCCGAGCTGTTTAACTGTTTTGCATATTCTTGAGCTGAACGCACTTATCGATCTTGCGGATGTTGAAAAGATGATAGGTATGGTCGCAAACATTGTCGCACCGGATCAGAAAGGTGTGATAAAAATCTCTTTTTACAGAATGAAGTCTAAGGCTTGGGCGACTTTCTGTATTGATTAATTAGTATCTTGAAAATATAGATGAACACAACAAACATTATGACCCGGGTAAATAAACCCGGGTTTTTGATTGACAAAACTAGAAAAATTAGCTATGCTATTACATAGTTAATTTTGGGAGAACATTAACAATTGGAGGTGGGGAATTTGTTGAAAAAGATAGACGATCTGCTTATCAATCTTGCTAAGCGCATGATAATCATTGCTAGCTTCTTCGGTATTAGTAGATACCAATTAACAAAGTGGTGGTTAATCATTACTTTTATCACTTTCTTTATAAGAGCGACACCAGAAAATTTATTTATTAGTATCATCTTATCTTTTTTGATTGGTGGTTTAATGGGGTATTTTTTAATGTTACCAATAGTCAAGAGATTGTATAGAGAAGACGATATTTTGGAAAATGTTCTAGTGCTAGTAAGTCGAAAATATAGAGTAAGTAACCTTATTTGCATATTTTTTCTTAGTTATTTATTTGACATTTTGAATCTATTATTTTGGCACGCTCATGTTTATTGGGTAATTCTTATTATTAAGTTACCTTCACATGCTTTTTTCCCGTATTTTATCTTGAACCAAAATACAAAATCTAAGGTAACTCTTAAGAGTTTGGTAAAAGGTTTGGAAAAAAAGTTAGGGGAAATAATGGCTCCCAAGCCAGTTCCTCAACCAGTGCCAGTTCGTAACTAAAAAAAGGTAGGTGAGGAAAAATGGCAGCCAAAACAGCAGAGGGTCAAGCAAAAATTGCTACGGTGAAAAAAACTCAAGGTAAACAATGGGAATATTTGGTTGTTGACCCTTGGGGAAGAAGTATGCACTTTAAGAGTGAAGACAGTCAAACATCTTTTCTTAATGAGTTTGGTGAGCAGGGGTGGGAGCTAGTAGGGGTGGTAACTGACATTGCCGAGGCTGGTACTCATGGAACAATGTACTATTTCAAACGTGAGAAAAAATCCCGATAGGGGATTAGAATACAATGGTCCGCCTGGAGAAATCCAGGTGGTTTTTTATAACTCCAAAATAATATTAGCTGCTTACAGGTTTTGGTCCTTGGCTTAAGGTTGACGGGAGCAGCATTTTATGGTAATCTATTAATAACGAAAACGGTTGGAGGAAAGCATGCGGTATATTGAATTGGCTTCGTTTGTACAAATACCTGCGCCAATTAAACTTTGGCTAAACTCTTGCTTTACCGTTGGTCAAAAAGTCCTCAGAATTAACGTGAGGGCAAGAGGGGATAGATTTTACCCTCTTTTTGTTTGTTTGCCGCCCAAAGAAGATGGAACATGGGAACATGTATCAGCATTGGACGAAAACATTCAAAACTTAAATCGGTATTCGTGTCGGAATAACTTACGTTTTTTGGAGCGTCTCTCTTCCGTCATTTCTGATTTAGAAGGTTTGGGTGAAATGACGAATGTTCAGGCATGGGTATTTTTGCCTTTTACTAATGTTGGTTGGACGCCAGCAAAAGAAGTGAGAGAGACTCTCAAAAGAACTATCGAATTTCATACCCTTGGGCTTTCAGTTGAAGGGTGATCAAAAATAAATATAAAAAATTCAGTTGGCTGGTTTCGAACCAGCCTTTTTTATAAGCCCCAAGATTTTTTTATGAAAAAAGCCATCGTCTTGCAATAAGTCGATGGCTTGTAGTCAATGTTGGGTCGTGGGCTATGAAAGAACGTAGCCAACTTGTTCGTAGAAAGTTTTGTCTTTTTCGCATGGGGTTGGTGATGTGCATCTTGGTCGACAGTCACCGCGTTTGGAAACATCAGTATCGAATCGACAATTAGCCATATCGTATTCGTAACAACAACTACAAATTGTGCCAGAATTAGCACACCACTCTTGGCAAGATCCTTCTTTGGCATCCATGCCTCCACAATAATCACCCTTTGGTTTCATGATGCCGTCAGCTAGTCTTTCTCTAACGATGTATTCTGCGTTTGTGCCTTTGATGCATTCGAAACCGTCGCTGAGTGCAAGGAAAGCGCAAGTTTCTTCGCCTTGCCCAAATTTACACACTTCTCTGGCTTTTTCATCAGGAACTGCTGCCATATTCATACCCTCCTTGTTGATGTACAATGTCGATTAAATATACTAACATGAATATGTTGGTGTGTCAATTAAAAAATATCAAATTGAAAGATAAGGAGAAAATATGATTCAATATGCGGATTTTGAAAAAGTCGACATAAGAGTGGGCAAAATTATTAAAGTTGAAGATGTTGAGGGGCTAAGAATATCTTGTTACAAAATGACAATTGATTTTGGTGAGGAAATTGGCACTAAAGTGTCACTTGGCCAATATACTAAAAATTATTCAAAAGAAGATTTGCTTGATAGGTTGATAATGTGTGTTGTAAACTTTGAACCCAAGAAAATTGGTCAATACACATCAGAAGTTCTGACTGTTGGGGTTGAAGACGAAAATGGAGAAGCTATCTTGGCAGTACCAGAACGAGAGGTCGCTCTTGGTACGAGAATGTATTGAGGGAAATTGATCTAAAAAAGCCACCCAGTGTTGGGTGGCACAAATAAGTTCGAAAAGTTATTTTGGTAGTTGGGCAAGACCGCCAGACGAGAGAATTGGTATTCTTGGGTTAGCATGATGGACAGCTGTCGCTCGTTCAGGCTCTATATAGATACAATAAGGGCCCTTTTTAGTGATCAGGTTTAAGCCATCCTTTACAATAGCATTTCTTAGGTTTAGGTAGCCTTCAATAGCAGCGTCTGTCAGATCCAAATTTCCTTTAATAGTAATACTTTCTAATTCAACATCGAACGAAACAATGGCATCTTTTAGATTTAAGCTGCCCTCAATGATAGCGTAACTAAGATCTAGATTACCAATTTTGGTGCCAGATAAGTATAGGTTACCTGTAATAATGGCCCCTTTTATGCTCTTACCTGCTAAAACCATTTCTCTTGCTTTGGCTGGACTAATTTCCATAACTTATACCTTCCATTTCTTAGCGTTTCAGATGTTTAATTATATGTTAAAATTACCTAAAAGTCAAGAATATGTAGATTGGTATGTGGTTATTAACTTAAGTCTTGATCTTTAGATGAATATGTGTTATCTTTTATTGTTCTAACAAATCACGAAGGAGGTGGAAGTATTGGGTAACGAAACCTGGATGGAAAGAGAAGCACAAAGACAAGAGCTTGTAAGAAAAGCTGTTGGGATTATTGATCAGATGATTCTTGATATTTCGGATGGTTCAGAGCAAAAGCTGCAAAAGATGGACGAACTAACTGGCTTGGTGTTTGAAGCATTGGTTATGACAAGAAATAGTCATAACGCGGCTTCTATTAAAGTGACTACTATTTGTAGCTTAACGGTCGCTGCAGTTGACAAGATCGATCAGTTTTTTACTCAAGAGCTTAGAAGTTTGGATGTCGTTAAAGATTATCTTTGGATGCAAGTTGTCCAGAAATTTGCCGAAAAGGTAATGTGTCCATATGCCGCTCGACTTCAAAAATGGGACATGGAACATCCGGCTGAAAATAATTGGCCAAATAGTGCCAGAGATCCTCATCCGTAGAACAAAGTAAACTATCAATTTTAAAGCGCTTCAGTGAATAGGTTCATTGAGGCGCTATTTTTATAAATAAAAAAGCCACCCAGTGTTGGGTGGCAAAATGAACGCATAAATGTTAAGCATGTCCGTTAGCGTGATTTTTGATTTTTGTCGTAATTAGTCGATAGGCTAGACAGGCCATGGAAGCCGAAAGGACAGCACCGATTATTCCGGCATTAATAACGGTTAGAATCGATAAGTTGTCAAAACGTTGCAAAGCAATTAATGCACCACTTAATCCACCGCTAACACTGTAGCAAGCTGAAATAGCACGTTCTCCAGAGTGGATCATTCTAAACAGTGTGCAGGTAATCTTTTTGATTCCTACAGGCATTTCAACAAAGACGAAGGCAAGTACACAGATGGTTTTTCTTTCAAATTCTTTTATTTTTTTAGACAACCAAACTGTAAGAATAGCAGTTATCATATCTTTTTGCATACTTGCATATTCTTGCCAAGAAAAATCTATGTAACCCCCGACTAAGAATTGCATTAGCTGGTACTCTCGAGTCTTGTCTTTAAGAGCAGCTCCACGGGTTTCTTTATACTCGCCAAAATCTAATTCCGTGTTCCACCATACTACAAACGGGGCTTGTACTTTGTTGTACCATTTCTTGTAAATTTCGTCCTGACTCAAAGTAAGTCTAACAATTGCTTCGGTAATTTCGATCAAGGCAAGTAAGTACAGTAATGAAAATAGCGCTGAGACTAAAATCAATCCAGATGCAAGAATAATAATTGATTCTAACCATAAAATAAGAACAACTACTGTTACAAGAAATGTTCCTGTTCCGACAAGTGGCGCAAAGGCAAATGAAGGTCGTTTGAAAAAGAGTAAAATGGCATTTAAGACTTCACTGAAATCAGATCGGAATTTTTGGCTAGCTGCACACCATTTTGGCACAGCTTCTTTTATTGCTTGTGGTGTTGCTTTAGCAACTTCACTGAAGTGATAGCTAATATATCCAAAGAGCCCACCAATAATACTGCTGGTAGAAAAAGCTTCTACCACCGAAAACTCTTTGCTTAATAGGATTAATGAAATGATGGTTGTTAAAGCACCTCCTAAACCTGCGGATTTTGCTAAATCAAGGTACAAATTTTTATTTGTCTGCATTTCATCCAGCTCCTTTTGCCCGGGAAGGCGTTTTTCTTTATCAGACAGCCAGAATTATAACTTATTTTTTGGCAAACGTCAATATAGTTCTCTTTCGACCAGAAGTTTAGTAAGATTATGTTAGTTAGCAAAAGAATATTTACGAAAGGAATAAAAATGAACGACCAACAAATTCAAATCAACATTGATCCGGACAAAGTTGACGCTAAGTATTGTGATCAAGCAATGATTAGTCACAATCCATTTGGTTTTAGCATTGATTTTGCTCAACAAATTCCCCAAATGAAAATGTTAAAAATTCTTTCTCGTATTGCCATGAGCCCAGAACACATTAAGGCATTTTCCGAAGTTCTTGTGGAAAATGTAAAAAAGTATGAAGAAAAATTTGGCGAAATTACTCTAACAAAAAGCATGAAAGATGAAGCTAGCTCGCTCAAAAAAATCGGCTTTCATGTCGAAAAATAGATCTTTATTTCAAGCTATCTTTTAAAAACAAATTTAGTGATAAAGTAGAGAACAAAACTTACAAGTAGAAATCCAGCTAAAATAAAAACGACAATGTTTAATATTGGCGCAAGTTTGATGAAAATTAGATTTAAGGGTGTAAAATCTATTGAAGTGTAATGAGCTAATAAGTAAAACACGAGTGTTAAAGATAATATGGGGATTAAAATATTTGTTAAGTCTTGATAGCTAGGAGTCATGGTCACGGCAATCGAAAGTAGGAGATAAATGATTAAAATGTTTTGCCAGCTAGTAAAATCAATTGATTTAAAAAGTAATTTAAAATTAAGATAAATTGTTTGCAGGTTTGAATAATCTTCAAGATTAATTTGCTTGGCTAAAAAATAAAAAATTAATATACCAACAACTAGTGGCGCTGTTGAGATAAGAATTGGTCCAATGACAGGAATAAATGATTTGTGATGTTCAACCGAACCACCGTCTTTATCGAAAAAAGAAATTTTTGTAATTTTAGCCCCGGTGATAAAGCAGGCAAAAGCGTGAGACAGTTCGTGAACAATTATACCTGGGGCAACAAAAAATCGCCATTTGTAACCAAAAAAAGAATTGATTAAAAAGTAGTTGATGAAATAGGCCAAAATTAGGATTATTAAAAATAAAATTAAAAAATTAACCATCGAGTACTTTAAATAGTGATTTCGTAAACATTGTTATCGTTTAATATCCAGATTTTTTTTGATTTGACAGAAACAACAAAGTCAGTAATTTTTTCGAATTTTTGAGGTAGGGCATACTGTCGGATAAAAACACCTTCTTTATCAAATTCTAAAATTCTTTTTTGTTCAGTATCTAAAACGTAAAGTGATGGGGTGTCGGAATCGGTATAAATTTTTCTAGGTCCTTTAATTTTATCAAAAGGTGTTGGCACATTTTTTAAGGAAAAATCTTGTAGTTTTGAGCGTTGAAATTTCAAAACACTACCGTCATTTTTTAAAATATAAATTGAACCATCAACCGCCATAGAAATAGATTCTTTAAGATCTTTAACTGTTGAAGTGTATTCTTCACCTTTTTCAAAAGTATCTTGACTAGAAGAATGCTTGTAAATTTGTCCTAAAACACCATCTAGTAAATAAAGACTGCCAACATAGCTTGAAATTGCATTAGCAGTTTCCCAACGCCCATCGTCAGCAATTTTTGTTTGATCCAACTTGGCAGAGCTTGGATTAAATTCGAAAACATTTTGATTGCTAGTGTAAAAATATAAAACTGAACCTAAATTTGTGCCAGCAGTAAAATTACCTTTATTTTTAGGAAAAGAGGCAACTTTTTGTGGTTTACCACCTAAAAGGCTTGATTTGTAAATATCATTTTCTGTTACGAGAAAAGCCTCTCCGGAAGCGATAAATAATCCCTTAGTGTTATCAGAAATAGCGATAATTGGTTCTAGGTTATTGAATCTGGTTGTCGAGGTTAGTTTATCAAGTTCTTGGTAAGAAGTTGTAACAACGGCTTCAGCGTCTTTGGCCACTAATGGTGATGATGTTACGCTTTGGGCTTTACTTATAGCGACTGTGAATTGTTGTTTTGCTTTTTCGTTGTCGCCTAAAGTCAAAGAATTTTTGGCATCTTTTTGAGCAGCAATTGCTTCATCTAAAACTTTTTGACTTTCTAGGTTGCCAAGATTGCTCCCACCTTTTCCTTTAAAAACAACTGTTAGACTGATTATTAAAATTAAAATCGCTGCTATTATAATGTAAAAATATTTTCTTTTGTCTTTATTTTTATAAAGACTTACAAACCAAGAAGATAAATTCTTAATTGTATTAATAATAGTACTAAGGATAGATTTAAATAAATTCTTATTGTTTTTTGGTTTTTTGTCCTTTTTTTCTTGATAATAGTGAACATACAAATCTGGCGAATACTTAATTTCTTCATCTTTTAAAAGGTGATCGTCGCGATCGTCAGTGCCTAAAAATTCTTTTTGAAAATTATCAGCCTTTTTGTTTTCTGTGACAGGTCTTCTAATTTCTTCTTGTCTGGGTTCTGGTAGGTTTTCTTTTTGAAATGATGTTGTGGTATTTTTTATTGCTGATACTTTTGACTTTTTTGGTAATTTAATAGATTTAAAAATCTCGACAGTTTTTGTACTGACAACTTTACCAATGGGCGACAAAA
>Ga0172379_10003085_pt1 | contig 27426 bp, 24 predicted proteins | sample GrowelOW334metaG_FD_119756 | JGI IMG/M metagenome (GOLD analysis project Ga0172379, IMG submission 119756) | Groundwater microbial communities from an aquifer near a municipal landfill in Southern Ontario, Canada - Groundwater well OW334 metaG | ecosystem: Environmental > Aquatic > Deep...
CGCCATCAACCGCTCAAGACCCTCATTGGCATGTGGCGGCGCATCAAGCATGGCGGTGAACTGCTGGAATTTTTCCGCATCCAGCCCAAAGAACACCTGATCGAGCAGCACCGATTGCGCACGTTCGCAGGCGGCTTCCAACATGAAATCGGAACGGTTTTTGCCCAGCAGGTTGGCGGCGTGGTCAATGAGATCACGTTGCTCCGGCAAGGCACGTAAATTGATGGCAGCAGCGCGCATGGTGGTCTCCTCATGAAACACAACAGATATACAAATGGTAGAGCGACGTATAGCTGTTGTCAATACATGGTTAACACAAGTCATACGGCATGGGCATGAGTGACGATCGGCTGAGTTGATGTCGCCAGGTACGATTACTCATAGGCTTCGATGTTGATGGCCACTAGCTAACACGGTACTGAGCGGAATGGAACGCAAGGTAAAGGGCGCATGGAAATGGTATGGCTTTCCCATGCGCCCCTTGCGGGCGTCGGCATCCCGAAGGGCACTCTTGCCGCGGCGGTTCAGGAGCGATAGATTGCGATGAGCTTGGGACCGTGACCTGGCCAGATACGGTGGGATTATGGGTGCTCCGCTCGTCGTCCCGATCGGATTAGACCTGGAATTGGAGAATGGCATGGCCACACCGCGTGGCCCCAAAACATCGCCGCATCACGCTTATCTGCTGCAGGTGACGCTGGAAGGCATAGATCCACCTATCTGGCGGTTGGTATGGGTAGAAAGTGACATGTCCCTGCATGCCTTGCACCACATTCTGCAGGCAGCCATGGGCTGGACCGGCGCCCATCTGCACGAATTCACCATCGATGGAAGCGCAAGGGGGATTGCAATCCAGCGTCTGCACATCCACACCATTCGGCCACTGGCCGTAGGACCTCTTTTTATGCCTTATGGGCATTAAATTGCGGATTTACGTCATGGACGGGGACGGCGTTAATCCAGTCCCAGGAATTACCAAGATACATCGTGCCACCGATAATGGTCGGGTTGACAATGCCGAAACGCCCACCCACTTTGTATTGATGAATCAGTACGCCGTTTTCCGGGTTGATGGCATATATATCCGGCCCCGTAGAAATATAGAGAACATGATCGTAATACGTCGGCGCACCGCGACCGGCACCAGCCAGGCCGGGGTTGGGCACGTGCCAGGTCCACGCCACTTTGCCGGAATGCAAATCAATGGCTTCATAAGTGGACGTGACGGGTGAACCCACATAAACCGTATGGTCGTGAATCATAGGTACGCCACCCTTGAATGCCGGAACTCTAGGTCCACGTCCCATGTTGTCGGTCCACAGTACCTTGCCATCACGCGCGTCGAAAGCCCGAACCAGGGTGGTCATGGTGGGTTTGCCCTGGATCACCTGCGGATTGGCCACCGAATCCATGACCAGAATGCCATCTGCCACGGCAGGTGATACATCCCCCATCCCCGTATTCACGGCACCGGGAATCTCACCCTTCCACAAGACCTTACCCGTACGAGCACTCAGGGCATAAAGACCAGGAATGACGGACATGGAAACGAAAATTTTTCCACGCCACACGACGGGGCTCGCCATGTTGGCGATGCCGCCAACATGGGTACGCCACATTTTCTGGCCGTCCGCCGAGCGAATGCGGTAAATGTTGCCATCCCCGGTGCTGATAAAGAGGGCATGATCGGCATAAGCCGGAGTTGGCATAGCGTCACCGGCCGTTTTGAAGCTCCAGAGCAGTTTGCCGTCGGTCCGGTCCAGACAGAATATCCCATTGTAACTGATGTCCTTGCCGCGCCCCGCATGAGTCGGATGCTTGGCGTATTCCATCACGTTGGCAAAATTGAAAGATACACTGCCGGCGGATAGGTATACATGCTTGCCGATCACCAAGGGGTTACCCATCAAGGTGTTAGCGACCGGGCTGGTTCTCCAGATCAGCTTGCCCGTCCGCGCATTGACCGCATAGGCAAACATGTCATCGCTCTCAGCGTAAACCACGCCTTTGACGACAGAAACCCCAAGCGCATTGCCGTAAAACTGGGTTTGTACTGGCAGGGCTTCTTTGAGGCCATCCACTTTTTCTCCATAAGGGTGGGAATCACTCAGCGGCCAGGCACGCGCCTCCGGGAAATTCCAGCGCACGCCCTCGCGAATCCAGGTGGGCGCGCTGGCCGGAACCCGGAAACCGGCATTATGCTGAGGATTTCCGTAGGCATGGGTCCACTCGGAGGGGCCAACCTGATCAGCTGGCGCGGGCGCATTTTGCGGCAGGTAAAGTGTGGCGAATGGACTTTGCGGGTCTAACGCATTATTGGCCGGGTCCTGCGGGACGGTAGCGGTTTGTGCCCAGGCAATGCCGGACATAAAGCTGCATATTACGGATAAAACGACGGTTTTTCTGGTTTTCATAATGCTTCCTCCTAAAGCGCTAAAGACATGCGATGGATATCGCAAAGAACAGCACAACAAGTGAATTACAAATAAATAATATGACCAATAAGTCATCCATTTTATTTGGGCAGTTGTTTGACATTAGACACGCTAATAAACCACGTCAACCCCGTGCATTGTAACAATATGAAACATTATTACAGATTGTTACAATTGCGTCGTGAAATCATGCCAAGTATTGAAAGTGCGTTTATGGGCAGCTGGTGCTAGGGTAACTGGTCCGGCTCTGTGGCCAGAGTAATACCTGAATTTGTTCGCACAATATGGATTTAGCGGCTCAATGTAATGTGTCCATCTATGATGGATTGGTATAACTATTCCCGATGTTTATAATCGTATTAATCAGGTAAAAATAGGGATTAAATATGTCCCGGTAACAGCTGGGCCAGGGTTAGAGGGGGTGGCTGCGACGTTTTTGAACAGTTAAGAATCGTTTCCTGCCTCCAGAATGTCGCAGTGATGGGTTAACCGATCGAGGAGCGCCGTAGTCATTTTGGTATCTCCGAAGATTTCCACCCATTCTCCGAAGGAGAGGTTCGTGGTGAGGATCAGCGTGGCCTGTTCGTAGAGCTTGCTGATCAGATGGAAGAGCAAGGTGCCGCCGGACTCCGAGAAGAACAAATAGCCGATTCGTCGAGAATGACGAGATCGACGACGTTATACCAGCGTGTCCGCTTGCCCTGATCAATGGCGGGATGGCCGAGGGCCAGGGGCCAGATGGGTTTTGCCGGTACCGGTACCGCCTACCAGAATGATGTTGTGAGCAGCCTCCAGCGAATAGTCTGCGCGCCGTGCGTTTCTGCTTGCGCGGCAAATGGGCATCCGTCTCCAGCCGTTGCCGTAGGGTCTCCTCAAAAGCGCCCAACTGTGGCTTGGGCCGATCTTTCCTATTTGGGTACTTCGGAACGTCTCCGTCATAAGTCCACATACTGACGGACTCGTTATTGAAATGATACTGACGACGGACTTTGCGGTTGTTTCCATGCAAATCACTCCAGGTGCTCCGGGCTAAGCCCGGCAGGGTATCAGGTGGTCAATTTGTACGCTATTTAATAGCCGGTAAACATATTAAAATATAATATTATTCTGCCAAACTCTATGCTTTCTTGAAAAATTTATGGCGGGTCATATACTGTATATGTGGCCATTGTTAGTGCCGCAAGAAATCGTTTTCTCGCTCACAAATTTTCGTGTTTGAGTTGATGATAATATACAAGTAAATTTTTGCATCACAAAGGAGTTACATAAATGAAAATTTTTCCTGCGACACTTGTATGTATTGGGTTGGCCATTATTCCGATGCAGTCATACGCGGCTGACAATGCCTGCGTTTCTCTGATGGTGGGAGCTGGGTATGCTGCAAAAATGAGAGTGGTATCAGGCTCTTTTAGTACAGATTGGAGCAACTCATTTGCAATTGGCCATACCGAATGCCAAAATATCAAGAGTGTTCCAGATGGCCAAAAATATACGGTACAGGTTCACGCTATTCTGGGTAAAACAGCAGATTGTACACCAAGTATTGCACAGAGCAGCGGCCCTGGGTCAATTACATGGCAAGCAACAGGAACGACTCTAAATGTCCATTGCGTAATGCCAACAGAAAGAACGAAGTAAATTATAACTGGCCGGCATATATTGTGGTTTAACGATAGACCATATCTGTGCCGGTCTATGATATCAGACGTTATGTGACCAAATGGCGGTTGCCTCATAAAATGGGAAATTGTTAAACTAGTGTGTAAATTGGCCATTTGATACGCTGCCGGGTTTAGCCCGGAGGCACTTAGGTGAACTCTATGACAAATACGCAGCCCCATCATTGTGAAGTGATGGGGCTGTCGCAATACAAACCTCCTCCGTCGCTGATGTTCGGCGCACTTGTAAAGAAAAATTGCCCATTGGTAATTATACCGACTGCAAATATACGACTGTCTGAGGAAGGGATGTTTTTGATAAATTTTATAGGTCTGACGATCAACTACTATTCCTCCATCAGGAGGACGAGTTATATCACCATTTCGCAACGTGCTTCTCAACAAACGGGAGCGTTATTCTTCGGGAAAACCGGTCGCCAGAATACCAAAAATGTAGCTGCGAATCTGTTTCCCTTCCGGTCCAGTGTATTCGACAAGGACATACCCCTCATTATCCTTGGTTATGTGATTATGAGTGTGATCAGGCAAATTGATGATTCTCTGGTCAATATATTTGACGGGCAGACGACGGCAAGAAACACCGGGGGCGGGATGAGCGCCTAACACCCCAACGCTTGCAAACGCACTTCATACCAACTAGTCTGTATGTGCAATAATGCACATGGACGCACAATTGGAGATGTTTATGGCCATCCTGCAAATCATTTCGCCGGAGGAAGCCTCCGGTAAGACCGCCGATCTGTACCAGGAAATTGAAGGTGCCTTCGGACGGGTTCCCGCCGTCGTGCAAGTATATGGATCGAGCCCGGCGCTTCTCGCCCAGCAGTGGGAGGGCATCCAATATTACCGCCACCATCCCCGCCTCGGAGCGGCGTTGTTGGCCACCATCCGTATGTTGATTTCCCAGGCCAACCACTGCGATTACTGCGTAGGCTTCAATGAGGCCATGCTGATCAACCATCTGGGCCAAAGCCCTGAAGCAGTGGCAGCTACCAAGCGAGATCCAGGTTCGGCTCCCTTGAGTGACCGTGACAAGGCCATGCTCCTGCTGGTGCTCAAGGCCGTGCAGACACCGGCATTGTTGACACGGGATGATGTGGAGGCAGTGCTTACCCACGATTGGACGGAGAGTGATGTTCTGGACGCAGTGGTGCACGGCGCCCGCAATCAGATGGCAGATGTCATCATCAATGCCTTCAAGGTAGAGCAGGATTTTTGAGCACCCGGATGTGGCGCGCCCTTCGCGGGTGTGTCCCTGTGCCCATTCTGACAGATGGTTTCGCGCATGACCCGTCCCGCGCTGTTTCAGAAATCCAGCGCGGGAATGACCATGACGGCCTTGTTCAGTGTCCCGTCTTTACGGCTTTAAATAGTCAAAGCCGTGCTGTTCCAGTTGCATGATGCGGCCAATGCCGGCGGGAACTATTACCGCCTGGGGTACCAGTTCGGGCAAATGCCCGTTTTTGGCCATCGCCTTCATGGTATTATGGCATGCGTCGAACTCAACCCCTTCCGCGTTGAGCGACTGAATGAATGTCGCGACGGGGCTGCCTTTTAGCAGCATTTTCAACCCTGGTCCAAACGCCACGACCACAATCTGAAGATTGTCCTGACCAAAGTAATTCAAGACCTGTTGAGCGGAATTCAAAGCCTCTTTCCATCTCGCTGGATCGTCTTCGCTGACTTGCACGAGCAGGTGTTTGGTCGCGAAGGGATGATCATGCAGATAGGTGGGGTGGTCGAAAGACCAGGTCTTGAGCATGGACACGTTGGCCATTGCCGCGCCGGTATGGCCCAACATGATGACCAGCATAAGTCCGAGCATGTAGTTCAGGAACGTTTTTTTCATGCGATTCTCTCCTTGATGTGAGCGCACTAAATTCAATTCAGACGGCCTGCAAATTCATAATTCGTCGTGTTTTAATGAAATTGCCAACCGGCGAGCATCACGCTTTCACGCGCAAAGACTCGCAAGCAACGTTTGTGCCAAATTGGGATTGCCATCACAACCCGTTACAACAGGGTAACCATGGGGTGCCGATTTGCGGATTGATGGCCCAAACGGGTACCGGTTGGCCCTTTTTGGCCATTTAGGCCATCCTTGCGGGTCATCAGCAATCGACGGCTCAGCGCTGTCGTAGCCTTGCCGGACCACGGTAATTATTCGCGTGGGCTGCGCAGCCGCTCTCATTGGCTCGTTTGGCACAAATTGGCCCGCCCGTTGGGCCTCTTGGTTCTTCCAAGCACCACCACGGTGATGTCCTTGACGAAAACCATAAATAAAACAGCGGATTGTCTTCTTGCTCATGTTGGCATGAAACATGCTTTTAGCATGGCCGTCGGGCGTTGCATGCGCTGTAAAGGGACGACTCGATCAAGGCATCTACGGTTCTCTAAACCGGCATGTCGCCTTATCGTGACACCAGGATCCCCGACCATCTTTGGTCTTTGAAGACATACAAAAAGGAGTTGATTGTGAGCGAGAAGATAAAACGCCGCGATTTTCTGCACGGCGCTGTAACGACGGCAGCGGTTATGGCAACTGTCGGTACGGGTCTGGTGCGCCCTCGTCTGGCCTTGGCGGACGATGTCCAAGGCTGGCCGGCCACGGCTTTTGACGCCAAGACCCTGTCTGGAGCCTTGAAAGGTGCTGGGGTACCCGTCACTGTTCCGGCTTCCAGCAAGGTGCATCTATCGGTACCCACCATTGCCGAAAACGGGGGGGCGGTGCCGCTGAGTGTCGATGTGGACTCGCCGATGACGGCCGACGATTACATCGAGACCCTCTACCTATTCGTGGATGAAAACCCTTTGCCACTGGTCTCTCAGTTCAACTTCACGCCTGCCAACGGTAAAGCCAGCATGCAGGAGCGGATCAAGATGGCCAAGACCTCCAGCGTGCGCGTGGTCGCAAAGACCAACAAGGGCGAACTGCTGGGCGCGGTTAAGCTCGTCAAGGTCACCGTCGGCGGCTGCGGCTAACGAATTTCACAGACACAATCGAGGACTCATTCATGGCAGAGAATATTGGTCATCCCATGACCCGCATGCCCTCTTCAGCAAAGAAGGGGGAGATCATCGAGGTACGTTCCCTCATTTTGCATCCCATGACTACGGGGCTTAGCAAAGATAAGGCGGGCAAGATCGTTCCCGCCCACTTCATCCAGACCGTAGATGTGACCTTCAACGATAAGCCACTGATGAATGTGGACTGGAGCACGGCGATCAGCGCCAACCCGTTTTTGGCCTTCAAGATGCGGGCAGAGGAAACGGGCACCTTGAGCATAAGATGGAAGGATAACAGGGGTGGCGATTGGACCGCCCAGGCCAAGATTACTGTGAGCTAGCAGTTTGCGGATACGGCGGATCACTTCGATTCGCCTTTCCTAACCATCAAGATGCACGCCATTCCGCAACCTGGAGGCAAACATGTCTCAAACGTACCGCAGAGCCCTTGTGGGTATGACGCTGGGGATCCTTTTAGTGGGTGGCCAAGCTAACGGTGCCGAGGGAGCCGCGGGGCCAGCCGTTCCTGCTCCCGTGTTGGGCATGCCACCCATCTCCCTCAAATCCCCCCTCTATGTGGTGGAGGTGCAGCCAGGCGTTACTCCAGAACAGATAAAAATCGCCATACAGACTGCTGCCGCGGGAGAAAACATGAACCTCGTTGGCACGCTGAACATACAGCGCGGATTGCAGCAACGGGGCATAAAAAGCAATGACACCTATGTCATTTACGAAGTATGCAATCTGTTGTTGGGGGCCAAGATACTGGTTGGCACGCCGGAATTCGGCGCCTTCGCGCCCTGCAAGATCGTGCTTTTTGAGACGAAGGGCAAGCTGAAGCTGATGACCTACCTACCCTCCTACGCGCTCAAGTATTTTCCCGAGACCGCCGAGGCGCAAAAGGTCGCGCAGGAACTGGATAAACAGATCATCTACATCATGAAACAAGCGGCCACAGGCGGCTTTTAAACAATATATACGAGGAGAGTTCGCACATGAAATTGACGCGTCGTGATTTTATGCAGATGCTGGGGTTGGCTGGTGCTGCAGGCTTTTTCGCCCCCGGCGCCATTCAGGCGGCCTGGGGCGGGGCGGGCGATCCTTACGAGATCCCCGACTATGGCAACGTGACGCTTCTGCACATGACAGACTCCCATGCCCAACTCCTGCCGGTGTGGTGGCGTGAGCCCGACACCAACATCGGGGTGGGACGGGTCCTCAACCAGCCGCCCCATCTCTGCGGCCAGTGGGTACTGGATGCCTACGATATCAAGGGCGGGACGCGGAACGGCTATGCCTATGCCTGTGTGGACTTCGACGCCCTCGCCCATCGCTTCGGCAAGACCGGCGGCTATGCCCACATTGCAAGCCTAGTGAAGCGCTACCGGGAGGCGCGCGGCGACAAGGTGATCATGCTCGACGGCGGTGACTCCTGGCAGGGGTCGGCCACCTCCCTGTGGACCAAGGCCGCCGACATGGTGGGGGCCCAAAACCTGCTGGGGGTGGACTATTTCGTCGGCCACTGGGAGTTCACGTATGGACAGAAGCGGGTCGATGAGCTGGTCAAGAAAAGCCTCAAGGCCAAGTTCCTGGCCCAGAATATTTTCAGCGCCACCTGGGAAGAGCTGGTCTTCAAGCCCTACGCGATTCACGAGGTCAGTGGCCGGAAGATCGCCATCATCGGCCAGGCATTCCCCTTCACTCCCATCGCCAACCCGCGTTACATGATCCCGGACTGGACCTTCGGCATCCACCCCGGGCACATGCAGAAGATGGTGGATGAGTGCCGCAAGGACCATCAGGCCGACCTGGTGGTGGTGCTCTCCCATAATGGCGCCGATGTGGACAAGAAAATGGCCGCTCAGGTGCAGGGCATCGACATCATCCTCGGCGGCCACACCCACGATATCATGGGGCCCCGGCCCTTCAAGGTCGGCAAGACCCTCATCATCAACACCTCTACCAACGGCAAGGTGCTAGCCCGCTTCGACCTCGATGTGGGTAAGGGCAAGCTTAACGGCTTCCGCTTCCACTATCTGCCGGTCTTCTCTAACCTCATCCAGCCTGACCCGGAGATGGCCGCCTACATCGAGAAGGTGCGAGCCCCTTACATGGACAAGCTCGCCGAACCGCTCGCGGTTACCGAGAGCCTCCTCTACCGGCGCGACAACTTCAACGGCACCTTCGACCAGTTGATCTGCAATGCCCTCATGCAGGAGATGGACTGCGAGGCCGCTTTTTCCCCCGGTTTCCGCTGGGGTTACTGCAAGCTGCCCGGCGAGACCATTACCATGGAGGACCTGATGAGCCAGACTGCCATCACCTACCCCCAGGTGACCGTCACCGAATACACCGGCGCGCAGATCAAGAACATCATGGAGCAGGTCGCCGACAACATCTTCAACAAAGACCCTTACTACCAGCAGGGCGGTGACATGATCCGAGCCGGTAACATCCAGTATGCTTTCGACCCCGACCAGCCCATCTTTCATCGTTGCAGCAACATGATGGTCGGTGGCAAACCCATGTCTTCCTCCAAAAAGTATAAGCTGGCCGGCTGGGCGCCGACCACTGCCCCCGTGGAAGGTAAGCCTGTCTGGGACGTGGTTGCCCATTGGCTCCGGGCCCAAAAGACCGTCCGTGTCGACAAGCTCGACCTGCCACGCCTCAGCAACGACATGAAGACCAATCACGGAATTGCATTTCCCAAAGAGTATGGTCTTTAACCAGGTAAACCTGAGCCCCAGGGAGACAATGGCAACATAACGTGTCCGCCGGGGCAGCGCTACGACAGATTCCTGGAGCTCAGGGCGCCGCGCCATCGCCGATCCGGTCTGCATCGGTCAGGTTTTGAAAAAAGGAGAGTCCATGCGCCGCGTGCTTTTCGCCATCATGTTGCTAGCCACTGGATGGAGTGTTCCCCTTGCGGCCGCTCCGGTGGGTTTTTGGGAGACCCTCGCGCAGGCCCGTTGGATACAGGAAGGTCGACAGGGACCACTCATCTATGTTTTTATGGATCCCAACTGTCCCTATTGCCATGTCCTGTACGATCGCTTGCAGCCTTTCATTCGCAAGGGCCGGGTCGTCGTGCGATTCATCCCCGTGGGGATGCTGACCCCAAGCAGTGCGGGCAAAGCGGCGGCCATCCTCGAGTCGGCGGATCCGCAAAAGGCGCTGGCACAGAACGAGAAGGGGTTCCATGGCGATCGTGGTGCCATCGCGCCGGTGACGCCAACACCCGCTATTGAAAAGATGTTGCGCCATAACCTGTACTATTTTTCCGTGACCGATGCCACCGGAGTCCCTGCCACTTTGTATAAAAAGCGTAACGGCCAAGTAAGTGTGATCACTGGCGTCCCAAGTCCAGACAACCTGGCCAAGATCCTGCAAGCGCTATGAATCACCAGGACTAGTGCGCATCGTCTTGACCCAACTGGTCTGACTAATAAGCCAGGTTCCGCACGCTTTTCGTCTTAACTATTCCAGCCCCGTAACCGCTCCAGTAAGTCCACCGCCAGCGCCGCACCTGCCATATCAATCTCCAGATCGCGGCTGAGGCGACGGCTGAGGCGGGCGCGGTAGAGATCGAGGCTGCGGAAGCGCCAGTGCTGCGGGCCGCTGCCTTCGGGGTGGATGATGCCGTAGCGCACGAGTTGCACGGCTTCACCTTCAGCGCAGTGGAGCAGGGTGCAAAAGTGCGGGAAATCGAAGCAGAAAGCGCCATCTTCCAGCAATTCCGCTTCAATGACAGTGATCGGTGGTGAAACCATGGGGTATTCTCCTCTGTCTACTGGTCAGCGGCGGGGATGGAAGTCGGACATCTCCGCCAATTGGTTCCACAGGGCTTTTTCCGGTTCGCTGATTTTTTTGGGGACGACAATCTGGATCACCGCATATAAATCACCCGAAGTCTTGCTGCCGGAACCTGGTAGCCCCTTTTGACTGAGCCGCAGCTTCTGCCCGCTGGTGCTGCCCGCCGGAATTTTCATGCGCACGTCGCCATCCAGGGTGGGCACCTCGACGCTGGCTCCTAGCACTGCCTCCCAGGGAGTGATATGTAGGTCGTGGTACAAATCGCTACCCTCTACTCGAAACCTCTGGTGTGGCTGGAACTGAATGTGCAGGTACAGATCCCCGTTGGGGCCGCCGCCCATGCCCGGCGCACCCTGCCCGGCCATGCGCAGCCGTTGACCTTCGCGGATGCCTTTGGGAATTTTGACGGTCAGGCGCCGCGCTTCCCGGCGCATGCGACCATCGGGGCCGATGGTGGGCACTTCCAGGCTGATCTCGCGCTGGGCGCCGTGAGCCGCATCCTCCAGGCTGAGGCGGATAGTGGCTTCGCTGTCTTCGCCCTGGCTGCGGAATCCCCCCCCCCCGTTGCCACGAAAGCCACCGCCCTGCTGCTGGCGGAATATGGACTCGAAAAAGTCACTGAACCCTCCGCCGCCGCCAAAATCGGCGCCGCCCCCGGCTTGCTGGCCCCAGCCGGGTGGCGGTCGGAATTCTTGACCGGCGCGCCAGTTGCTGCCCAATTGGTCATAGGCGGCGCGTTTCTCCGGGTCTTTGAGCACCTCATAGGCTTCCTGAAGATCCTTGAAGCGGTCTTCCGCATCCTTTTCCTTGCTGACGTCAGGGTGATATTTGCGCGCCATTTTGCGATAAGACGCCTTGATCGCGTCGGCATCAGCGCTGCGTTCGACACCCAGAATTTTGTAGTAGTCCTTGTATTCCAACTCATCCCCCTTATCATTGGTTATAGCAGCCAGCAGCCCCACTGCAAGTCTGCTTTCACAATGCGGTTATTATGCCGTATTTTCAAGCTTGGATGCCCAAGCCCGAGGAGTTGCTGTGTCTGAATGGTCTACTCTCAATCCCCGCCAGATGGAGGCGGTGACCCTGCCGCCCGGTCCGGCGCTGGTGCTGGCGGGGGCTGGCTCGGGCAAAACGCGGGTGCTGACCAGCCGCATTGCCCATTTGCTGGAAGGAGACGTACACCCCGGCGAGATCCTCGCAGTGACCTTTACCAACAAGGCGGCGCGCGCCATGCGCGGGCGGCTGGATGGTATGGTGGCCATGGATTTACGGGCCTTGTGGATGGGGACCTTTCACGGCATCGCCCACCGCCTGCTGCGCATGCATCACGAGGCGCTGGGCTTGCCTGCGGATTTTCAGGTCCTGGATGCCGACGATAGCCAGCGCCTGCTGCGGCGGATCATGCGTGAAGCACAGATGGATGAAAAGCAGTGGCCGCCGCGAGCCATGGCCGGACGTATCGGTCGCTGGAAAGACGAAGGTTGGGGGCCGCAGCAAGTGCAACAATATGAAGGCCCGGCAGCGGCGCCCTTCATTCCCATCTACAGTGCCTATGAAGCGGCTAAAAAGCGCTCCGGACTGGTGGACTTCGGCGACCTGTTGCTCTACGCCTTGCGTCTTTGGGAATCCCCGGAAATCCTCGATCATTATCAGCGCCGTTTTCAGCACATTCTGGTGGACGAGTTTCAGGACACCAATGCGGTGCAATATGCCTGGCTGAAAGGACTGGCGCGGCATGGGCAGATTTTCGTGGTTGGCGATGACGATCAGTCCATTTATGCCTGGCGCGGTGCGCGAGTAGAGAATCTGCTGCGCTTCGCAGAAGACTTTGCCGGCGCACAGGTGGTGCGGTTGGAGCAGAACTACCGTTCGACGGAACCCATCCTGCAAGCCGCCAATGCGGTCATCGCTTACAACCCGGATCGTCTTGGTAAAACCTTGTGGACGGCGGAGCCGGGCGGTGAGGCTATTCAGCTCTATACGGCCTACAACGAGGTGGATGAGGCGCGCTATGTGGTGGGACGCGTCCAGCAATGGCTGGACGCTGGTGGTCGCCGCTCCGAATGTGCCATCCTCTACCGCTCCAACGCCCAGTCGCGGGCTTTTGAAGAAGTGTTGGTGCGCGAAGGCATGCCCTATCGAGTCTATGGTGGCCTGCGCTTCTTTGAGCGCGCCGAAATCAAGGATACGCTGGCCTACCTGCGCCTCACCGCCAATCGCCATGATGATGCGTCTTTTGAGCGGGTGGTGAATGTGCCCGCGCGTGGCATCGGTACGGTCAGCGTTGAGCGCCTGCGGAATCTGGCCCGCGCGCGTGGCCTCTCGCTCTGGCAGGCGGCGGGGGAACTGGCTCAGCCGAAAATCAACGCTTTCCTCAATCTGGTGGACGATCTGGCCGCGCGGACGGCAGAGACGGATCTGGGCGAACGGGTGGAGACCGTGCTGGCCCGCACCGGCCTGCGTGAGTGGCACAGCCGCGAGGGCGATCGTGCCGAGGGGCGTCTGGAAAATCTGGACGAGTTGATCAACGCCGCGCGCAGCTATGCCCAGGACTGGGCCGCTGACCCTAATCTGGGTGATCTGGCGCCGCAGCCGGGGAACATGCTCTCGGAGTTTCTGACCCATGCCGCACTGGAGGCAGGAGATGGCGCCGGGGAGGCCTGGGAGGACTGCGTGCAGTTGATGAGCTTGCACAGCGCCAAGGGCCTTGAGTTCCCACTCGTGTTTCTGGTGGGGCTGGAGGAAGGACTTTTCCCCCACCAGCGCTCTCTGGAAGATTCTCAGGGACTGGCTGAAGAACGGCGTCTTTGCTATGTGGGTATGACTCGAGCCATGCGTCTGCTGGTCATCAGCCATGCCGAGAGCCGCCGCCTGCATGGTAGTGAGCGGATGACCATGCCTTCGCGCTTTCTGCGGGAGATTCCCCAGGAGCTTTTGCAGGAACTGCGGCCACGCGCGCGGATCAGCCGACCGGTTATACCCGTGCGGGCAACGGCACCGAATAGGCCCTTTCCGCTGGGCTCACGCCTCCAGCACCCGGTCTTTGGCGAGGGGATGGTATTGGATTATGAGCCGGGCGGCCGCCAGGGCCGAATTCAGGTGCAGTTCGCCTCGGGCAGCAAGTGGCTGGCGCTGGGGGTGGTGGCTTTGGAGCGTTTGCCTTAAAAAAGGAGTGGAGCGTGACGAAAATGAGACTACAGGGAGTTTTGTGCCTGCTGTTCCTGCTGTTTGCCCCGGCTGTCTGGGCGTCGGTGAATATCAATACCGCTGATGCAGCGGCACTGGATGCGCTGCCGGGCATTGGTCCGGCCAAGGCACAGGCAGTGCTGGAATACCGGCAGGCGCATGGGCCTTTCAAGAGCGTTGATGAACTCGCCAGTGTCCATGGCATCGGTCCCAAGCTATTGGAGCACTTGCGTCCGGTGGTGAGCCTCAGTGGGGACTCGGTGTTACCGCAAAAAACCGCTCGACAGGCTGGTCACTCTCACGCTACGGTGCCCGTGGGGGAGGAACGCATCGTTCGGCGCGGCAGTCACGGCTATATTCTGGAAAGCTCTCCACAGAGCAACGCCTTCTCGCTAAAAGACTAACCCACCACCAATGATCTGGCTGTATTTCATCTGGATTGGGCCTTGCCCGCCAGCGAGGGCTTGTTCTTCAGCCGGATGATCCATTCTGTCGTCACACGGATTGTGTGACGCGGAGCCTCGCCGGTGTTTTAAGCGCCCTGTCGACGCTTGAGGAGAATCCGCCGGTATTCCTTCGGGTCTTTGCATTGGGTGATGGCGCCGGGGCGGCGAAAGTGCATGGCATCCAGGCGCAGAAGCCAGAAGCGCAGGGCGGCGGCGCGCAGCAGAGGGAACCACAACACTTCCTCGCCGGTCTGCAGGGGGCGGGTAGCCACATAGGCATCCCATAACGCCGTAACTAATGCCCGGTTAAAACGACCATCGGTTTCCGAGCACCAGGAATTGGCCACTACCGCCAGGTCGTAAAGCCAGGCATCATCCCCCGCGTAGTAAAAATCGATGGTGCCGGAGATCCGGCCGTTCTCGAACAAAACGTTATCGGGGAAAAGATCCGCATGGACGACGCCGCCGGGAATTGCCGCGCGATCCAGCGTGCCCTGATAGGTCAGCTCTTCCATGATGATGGCGTTGTCCTCCGGGCTCAGGTGGGGCACCAGATGTCTGGCTGTCTCCTGCCACCAGGTGTGTCCGGCCGGATTGGGGTGCCGCTCCGGAAAGTTTTCCCCGGCCAGGTGCATCCGCGCCAGCAAGGTTCCAAGCGCGCTGATTTCGGCAACAGAGGGCGCCCGCCCTTCGATGGACGTACCGCTCAGACGCTGAACAATGGCGGCGGGTTTGCCGCATAACGTGCTGAGACTGTTTCCTGCCGTGGTATGCAGGGGGCGCGGGCAGGGAATGCCGTGCAGGCTCAGCCATTCGGTGAGAGCAAGAAAATAAGGGATTTTGTTACGCGGTAGACGCTCGAAAAGTGTCAGGACAAAGCGACCTTTTTCGGTGTCGAGGAAATAGTTAGTGTTCTCTACCCCGGCGGAAATGCCGGTCAGCGCGCGGGCGCCGCCGAGGTCATAATCCCTGAGAAATTGCGCGAGTTCGAGGTCGCTGACATTGGTATAAACAGACATAAACGGCACTTTTGCTCAGAGATCAGGAATGAACGGGGCTGCCTTACCAGCGGAAAATAACCCACTGCGGCACACTCAAGTGTTCAGCCGCCGTTTGGGGCACTTCAGTGAAACGGCCGGTGCCGCCCTTGTCTTCCAGATAATAAGGGGGAAAAGGCCTGGGTGGGATGACCTTGATCATGTACACCTTGCCATTGACTTTATACTCTTCAATTTTGGAGCCTTGTGGCACCTTGATCTCGGCTTTAGGCCCGGTTTTGGCGTCGGGGGCCAGCGTGGGCAGATGCAGCTTTTGGAGATCATCTGCAGCCCATGCGGAGATGCTGGTGCCTAACGCAAAGCAGATACCGACAACTAGGGCAAAGATACGTATGGACATGGTAATACTCCCTGGGGTCCTTAAAGGTTGAGAAGGGCCTCTGTCTCAGCGGCGGACGGCGCAAAGCCGCGTTTTTCATAGTGGTTGAAAATGGCCGATACTACTTCGTCGGTGTCGTCGATAATGGTGATGAGATTGAGATCTTCAGGCTTGATGGTCCCCGCCGTCAGCATGGATTCCCGCCACCAGTCGATCAGTCCTTTCCAGAAACTGGACTCCACCAGAATGATGGGCATCTTACGGGTCTTGCCGGTTTGTACCAGGGTCAGACACTCGGCAAGTTCGTCCAGGGTTCCGAAGCCACCCGGCATCACCACATAGGCGACCGCGTATTTCACGAACATAACCTTGCGTGAGTAAAAATGCTCGAAAGATATGGAAACATCCTGGTAAGGGTTGGTGTGTTGTTCGTGGGGCAGTTCGATATTGAGCCCGATGCTGTAGCCCGTGCCGCGGAAGGCCCCCTTGTTGGCGGCTTCCATCACTCCGGGGCCACCCCCGCTAATGACGGAAAACCCGGCGTTGGAGAGTTTCTCGGCGATCTCTTGGGCTTTCAGATACCAGGGATGTTCCGGGTCAATGCGGGCTGAACCGAAAATGCTGACACAGGGTTCGACGTCGGCCAGTTTTTCGTAGCCATGCACAAACTCGGCTATAATCTGAAAGATTTTCCAGGCCTCGCGGGTGAGGCGTCCCTCGCCCTTGTCGCGCAGTTTTTCCTCTTCGAGATGTGCCCGCATCCGTCGTTCCCGTGTCAATGGTGGTGATTTTACGTATTATGACGGAAATCCGCGGAGAAGTCCCAAACCATGCCCCAAGACCCCCGTATTCTCGTCGACGCCTCCAGCTTCCTCTATCGTGCCTTTCACGCGCTGCCCGACCTGCGCGCGCCGGACAATCTTCCGACCGGAGCTATTTACGGCGTCGCCAACATGCTTCGCCGCTTGCTCAAAGAGTATCCGAGTGACGAAATCATCGTCATATTCGACGCTCCCGGCGGCACGTTCCGGGACAGGCTTTATCCTGAGTATAAGGCACAGCGGCCTGCCATGCCGGAGGAGCTACGAGCCCAGATTCCGCTGCTGCATGACTGGATCAGGGCCACGGGCCTGCCGCTCGTGATCGAGCCGGACGTGGAGGCGGATGACGTGATCGGCACCCTGGCCCGCGAGGCGATGCCCGACCAGCAGGTGCTTATCGTTACCGGCGACAAGGACATGGCGCAGTTGGTGAACCCACGAGTGCGGCTTGTCGACACCATGAAAGGTGTCGAAACGGATGTGGCCGGGGTTGAGGAGCGTTTTGGTGTGCCGCCGGAGCGTATTGCCGACCTGCTGGCGCTGATCGGCGATAAGGTGGACAACATCCCCGGTGTGCCCGGCGCCGGACCAAAAACGGCCGCCCGGTGGCTGACGCAATATGGTGATCTGGACGGTGTGCTGGCCCACGCCGACGACATCGGCGGCAAGGTGGGTGAGGCGCTGCGCGCCTCCGCACATTATCTGCCTTTGAGCCGCAATCTGGCGACTATTCGCTGTGATCTGACGCTGCCTGTCGCGACTTACGCCCGCCGGGCGGCGGATGTGGCCGTCCTGCGGGCGTTGGCGCAGCGCCTGGGTTTTCATGTCTGGCTCAGGGATCTGCCTGCGGACGACGCGGGAAAGGTGCCGGAAAAGCGGGGCGGTGCGATTGATCGCGCCGTCTACCGGGCTATCACCACTGCAGGAGCGCTGGATGCGTTGCTGCTTGCCCTGAAAACGGCCGAGGTGGTCGCTCTGGACACGGAAACCACGAGCCTCGACCCGCTCCATGCCGATCTGGTGGGGATTTCCTGCGCCTGGTCGGCTGGTGGCGACTATCAGGCCGTCTACATTCCCGTTGGCCACCGCGACGGTAGTCCGCAACTGGATCGGCAGACCGTCCTCACCGCCTTGCGCCCATGGCTGGAAGACCCAAAGGCCGCCAAGCTGGCCCAGAACGCTAAATACGATTGGCGGGTTTTCTGGCGGCATGGCATCCACCCCGCTGGCCTGGCCCGCGACACGTTGCTGGAAAGCTACGTCTTTAACAGCAGCCACAATGGCCACGATCTCGACACCCTCGCCGAGCGCTACCTGCAACATCAGAACATCCGCTACGAAGAGGTGGCCGGCAAAGGCAAGTCGGCGCGTAATTTTGCCGATGTGCCGGTAGCGGAGGCGCTGCCTTATGCGGCAGAAGACGCGGATGTCTGTCTGCGTGTGGATGCGCAGCTCTGGCCACGGTTCGCCAGCGAGCCGGGCTTGCAGCGCGTGTTGATGGAAATAGAAATGCCGCTGGTGCTGGTGCTGGCGCGTATGGAAGAAGCGGGTGTCAAAGTCGATCGAGCCCAGCTCGAAGTGTTGAGCGCGGAACTGAGTAAAGACATGACGGGCTGTGAACAGAAGGCCTTTGTTCTGGCGGGGCAGCCCTTCAACCTCAACTCCCCCAAGCAGATTCAGGAAATCCTCTTCGACAAAATGCAGTTGCCGGTACTCAAGAAAACCCCCGGCGGTCAGCCGTCGACCAATGAAGATGTGCTCGCCCAGCTCGCTGTTCACGCCGATCTGCCGCGCCTGATTCTCGATTATCGTGGCATGGCCAAGCTCAAAAACACTTATGCGGATGCACTCCCGCAGATGATCAATCCCGATACCGGCCGGGTCCATACCCATTTTCAGCAGGCGGTGGCGGCCACCGGACGCCTATCCTCCAGCGATCCGAATCTGCAAAATATCCCGGTGCGTACCGAACAGGGCCGGCGTATCCGCCAGGCTTTTGTCGCCGAGGAGGGGCACTGGCTGCTGAGCGCCGATTACTCGCAGATCGAGTTGCGTATCATGGCCCATCTCTCCGGAGATGCCCGTCTGCTGCAAGCCTTTGCGGAGGGGCAGGACATTCATGCGGCTACCGCCGCCGAGGTCTTTAATCTGGCACCGGAGGCGGTGGACAGTGCGGCGCGCCGGGCGGCCAAGGCCATCAACTTCGGTCTGATCTATGGGCAGACGCCTTATGGTCTCGCTCAGCAATTGAGCATTGATCAGGCGGCGGCGCGCCAGTACATGGACCGTTACTTTGAGCGTTATCCGGGCGTTCTTGAATATATGGAGCAGACCCGTGCCCTGGCGAAAAAGCAGGGCTATGTGGAGACGCTCTTTGGCCGCCGTCTGTATGTACCGGAAATTCGGTCCAGCAATCCGGCCCGGCGGAATTATGCGGAGCGTGCGGCCATTAACGCACCTATGCAAGGCACTGCGGCGGATCTTATCAAGATGGCGATGATTGCCGTGGATGCCTGGTTGCAGGAGCAGCCCGAGCGTGGTCGGATGATTCTCCAGGTGCATGACGAACTGATTCTGGAGGTGCCAGAGGTCGGCCTGGAGGCTGCGAAGTTGGCACTAAGGGCGCGTATGGAAGGCGTAGCAGAACTGGAGGTGCCGCTACTCGTGGGGTTGGGTGTCGGCAAGCACTGGGATGAAGCGCACGACTGAGCTCAGTCTTTCCTGGCGGTCTCCGTCCCGCTGCTGAAGCGGAACATCTTCATCACCGCATTGCTGTCCAGTTGTTCGCCGTTGAGGGCCATGGCCAGCAGTTCCCCGCCCAACACCTGGGGGGCGATAATCATATCCGGCTGCACCCGGCGGACGCGCCCCAGATTTTTGCTGTCGTTGACGGCAGCCACGGTTTTGGCCGACCCTTCCATTTCTTTGACAGCCAGCACCACAAAAGCGTTTTCCGAGTCGTCGGCACGTAACGCCAGTACGGCCGCAGCCTGCTCGGCACCGGCACTGCGCAGCACATCCGTATCGCTGGAGTCGCCGATGACCAAATCCTCTGGCGGATAGATGGAGTCATCCGGCTGGTGTCCCATGATCACTACGACGGGCAGATTGCGGCCCTTGAGTTCGCGATAGCTGTTGCGCGCCAGCGGGGTGTCGCCCGCAATAATATAATGGCCTTTACGAATCATGCGGCGTTTTTCTCCTTGCAGGGCAGATTGCAGGCGATTATTCACGGCCGGAACGATAATAGCCGAAAGCGAAGTGGCAAATACTGTTATTCCCAATACGATTAAAGATACCACAAAAAGTCGCGATTCATTGCTGACTGGCAGGATATCTCCATAGCCCACGGTGGCCATGGTAACTACCGAAAAATAGAGCGCCGAAGAAAGGCTATGAATCTGCGGTTTGAATCCATTCCCCAAAATATATGCGCCAAAGATGCCATAACTCATGACCATAATGGCACCGACCAAGGCAAACAGTGTGCCAGTTGCCAGGCTACTGCGGTTAAAACGGCCACGAAATATCCACAGGAAAAAGACCAGCGCGACATTGTAATAAAGCAGCACGGAGATCCGGTGTGGGTGCCGATAAATTCCAAAGACAAGGATGGCCGTCGCCATGATCAGGACGATGGCCCAGGCAAAACGGGAGCGGAAGAGCAGACCCAGGGACATAATCAGCAAGATGATGCCCGCAGCGCCCTGTGGAATGCCGCGAAAGGCATCGAGCACAAAGCTGTGGGAGACATCTGCCAAGCTGCCGACATAGCTCAGGCCCAGCAGATGCTCCAGCGCCGGGAGGATGTTGAAGAGCCCGAGAAAGCCTACCGCCGCTGCGATGGGGAAATGCGGGTACCAGTGTTCCAGATGGAGGATGTTTGCCCAGCGCTGCCCGCGCGCGCGCCAGCGGGCACGCCAATCTGGCCGCAGCACATGCCAAGGGTGACGTTCACTGAACTTTTTGCGCACGCCTCACTCCAAAGCCGTGGATGACCTGTTGGTTATCCGGGTCCGGTCTGCCCTCCCTGGCCGGATCATGAGTTCTCTCCTCCCTTTGAGGACTCGCTATTAGCCCCGGCCAAGGCCGGGGTTTCTTTTTCTGCTTCTGGCGTGAGCCAACGTGCTATACGTTCATGCAACTCGTCTATACCAAGCCCCGATTGGGCGGAAAAGAGCTGCATGGCGACCCCCTGTAATTCCGGAATCCGCCGCAGGCGGGCCATTTCTTGAATTGCCGCGCCGCGACTGAGTTTGTCTGCCTTGTTCAACAAGACATGCACTGGCCTCCCGCAGCCCGCCGCGAAGGCAATGAGATCGGCGTCATGGGGGCCGTAGGGATGGCGGATATCCATCACCAGGATTAATCCGCGCAAACTGCCGCGCCGCCGCAGATATTGTTCCAGCAACGGCCCCCAGGAGCGCCGCAGCGCCTCGGGCACCTTGGCGTACCCATAGCCAGGCAGGTCCACGAGGCGCTGACCGGGATCGAGGTCGAAAATATTGATGGCCTGGGTACGGCCCGGGGTGCGACTGACCCGCGCCAGGGCTCGGCGCTCGGTCAGCATATTGAGGGTGGATGACTTGCCGACGTTGGAGCGGCCAGCAATGGCCACTTCGACGCCTTCATCGGCGGGTAACTGTTCCGCTCGGGTCACGCTCAGGCGGTAGGCAGCCCGCCGTAGCGGCGCAAAACGAAAGGAATTGGGGTTGGTATGGTCCATGCTCAGAGCATAGTCGCCGCCTACCCCGTCTGGCAATGCGAAACCATAAAAATTGCGTTCCCCCCAGTCTGGGCGTGGGTTTAGATGGTGGATGTTGCCGGTCTCGTGCCGCGCCGAGGGCAGAATGATGGCGATGTAGTCATCGCTGTGCGGAAAGGCGGCTATCGTCGCCTCGGTTGTTTCCTCACCTTGTCATCCGTGTTGCATCATTCTTTTCTAAAAAACCGCTGAAAAAAATACAAATACGCACCTTGCAGTACCCCCGCAATCAGAAAGGGTGTTGTCAGCATCTCTGATTGAAAAAACAGGGCAGCAATGCTCGGGCCAATGGCCCGCGGCGCCTGTATGGACAAGCTATTTACCGTCGCTGCCAAACCCCGTTTATCTCTATCTACCAGGCCGAGAAATAGCGCCTGCCGCGAGCCTATGCTCCCCTGATTCAATGCCCCACGGGCGATAAAAATCAGCATCGCCAGCCAGAAAAACGGCGAGAACGGCAGAACCAGCAACAGCACCAGTCCGAGCAGGCGCATGCGCAAAACGGTTCCCACCAGGCCAAAGCGCCGGATGAGGCGCAGACCGATCAGCGACATGAGGGCGGCACTGGCGAAGGCGAGTGCCATCGCGCCACCAATTGCCGCTGGTCCAACCCCAAAGCGCAAATGAAACCAGTACGCCATCAGCGGCCCCACCATACCAATTCCTAACCCGTTCAGGGCATTAATGCTGCCGAAGGTCAGCAGCACCCGCCAGATGGACTTGCGCACCGCCGGAGGAGCGGTTTGTACCTGCTCGCTTTGCTCCGCTGATGCCGCGTCGGTCGGCGACTCTTCTGCAGCATGCAAAAACAGCAGACAGATCAGGGAACCCAGCAAGACTATCAGGAAGAGGGGCCGGTAAGCCGCTGCACCCGGCAATACAACCGCTAAAATACCGGGCAAGGCGGCCAGCGCGGCGCCAGCGGCCATCCCCAAAAGCCCAAGGCTGGTATTAAAGTGAAAAATTTCTCCCCATTGCGCGCTGGCTACGCTCCGCGACATCCAGGATTGTTCTGCCGGAGCGAAGGGACCGGCCCCACCGTTAGCGCCACGGCCGAAGGCCCCGAGAATGGCAGCCAGAGTAAGCCAGCCGGGTTGCGCCGTACTCAGCGCGATAGATGCAGCGATGAGCTGAACGCCCTCGTAGCCCAACAGAAAGCCTTTGGCACCAACGCGATCGCTTAAGGGGCCCACCAACAGGGTCGCTAAAGCACCGGCCAACAGGCTCGCCGAGTACAAAACGCCAATACTGAGCGCCGTCCAGTGCAAGGCATGCAGATAGAGTGCGAAATCAACGACCAGCGCTCCCTGCCCCACGCTGCGGGCGGCACGCGCTCCCATCAGCAGCCGGGCATTACGAGGCACCCCTTTCAACAAGGGGTTTTCCGCTCAGGCGAAGACAGGATCAATCTGCTGGCTGCGTCGGGTTATGCGGTTGCGCTCATCCACATACACCAGTTGCGGCCGAAAACTGGCCACTTTCTCCTCCGCCACTTGCGCGTAGGCCGCAATGATGAGGATGTCCCCCAAGGCCACCCGGCGTGCTGCGGCGCCATTGACTGAAATGATCCCCGATCCGGCCGGTGCGCTGATCGCATAGGTACTGAAACGATCCCCATTATTCACATCGTAAATGTGTACTTGCTCATAAGGATGGATGCCCGCCGCAGCGAGCAGATCACTGTCAATCGCGCAGGAGCCCTCGTATTCCAGTTCGACGGCGGTAACCCGCACCCGATGCAGTTTGCCCTTCAACAAGGTCAACAAAATCATCGTGGACCCTCATCCCAATGAAGGCGATTCGCCAGCCGGTTTATCCCCCAGGCGACAAACGCCAAGAGAACAGGCTTCTCTGCCCCAATCACCATTTCTCCCCAGAGGGTTAACATGACGCGATGCTCCCAATGCAATGTAATCTGCGCAGTTTACTACCAGCACGGCCTGCGGGGGAATCTTCGTGGGTTTTAGGGCCCTATACTTGAACGAATATAAAAGATATCGGGATCGCGGAATATGCCGGAAAACACCTGCAACGGATTGAGTAGCGACGAGGCGCGGCAACGGCTTGACCAATATGGCCCCAATGCCGTCATCGAAGAAGAACCGCAAAACTGGCTGCTCTTTCTCCTCAAGTTCTGGGCACCGGTACCCTGGATGCTGGAAGGCACCCTGATCCTGGAAGCCATATTGGGTAAATGGCCAGAAGCGATCATCATCACGTTGCTCCTCATATTTAACGGAGTGCTCGGTTTCAGCCAGGAGCGCAAGGCGCAGAGTGCGCTGGATCTGCTGAAAGAGCGACTGCGAATTCAGGCCCGCGCCTGTCGGGACGGGCAATGGCAAAGCATCTCGGCCACCGATCTTGTGCCAGGTGATCTGGTGCATGTGCGGGTCGGTGATATGGTCCCTGCTGATCTGCTTCTCAGCGATGGCAGCATACTGGTAGACCAATCCGCCCTGACGGGAGAATCCATGCCGACGGAATGTACCACGGGCGACACCCTCTATTCGGCCTCCATCGTGCGTCGCGGTGAAGCCTCGGGCCAGGTCACGGCGACCGGTGCCAGAAGTTATTTCGGTAAGACCGCAGAGCTAGTGCGCTGTGCCGGTGTCCAAAGTCACTTGGAGGAACTGGTTCTCTCCATTGTCCGCTATCTGATAGTGATGGACGTCATTCTCGTCGCCGCGATTCTGATTTACGCAGTCGCCAGCCACATCTCTCTCGCGGAAATGCTGCCTTTTGCCCTCATCCTGCTGGTTGCATCGGTACCAGTGGCGCTGCCCGCCACCTTCACCCTCGCCACCGCCATCGCCTCTCTACATCTGGTGCATCGTGGTGTGCTGGTCACCCGCCTGGCCGCGGTGGAAGAAGCCGCCGCCATGAGTGATCTCTGTAGTGACAAAACCGGCACGCTCACCCAGAACTGTCTCAGCCTCAGTCAGACAAAGGGTTGGCCCGGCGTGGAAGAGGCGGAACTCCTGAAGATGGCCGCCCTGGCCAGTGACAGCGCCACCCAGGATCCCATTGATCTCGCCATCCTCCAGAAGTCGGCCGCCCAGGTCGCCAATCTGCCTGATCGCCAGCAATTCGTGCCCTTTGATCCCGCTACCAAGCGTTCGGAGGGGGTTTTCATGCAGGACGACGCCTCATGGCGCGCACTCAAAGGTGCACCCCAGATCATCGCCAAACTCTGCAGCAATACGGACTGGGAACAAGCGACAACGGATCTCGCCGCCAGTGGCGCACGGGTGCTCGCCGTGGCGGCCGGCCCGGATGGTCAACCGCGCTTTCTCGGTCTGCTCGCACTCGCGGACCCCATCCGCCCGGATGCTGCCGAAGTCGTCCAGCACTTGCAGGAACTTGGCGTGCGGGTACGCATGGTCACCGGCGACAGCCTGCAGACGGCAACAAATGTTGCGACAGCGCTGGCCATCACGGGCAGCGTTTGTGACCGCAGTGCCCTGGCTGAGGACTGTGGCGTATATGCCGAGGTTTTTCCCGCCGATAAGTTTCATCTGGTGCAAGGATTACAGAAAAAAGGCCGGATCGTCGGCATGACCGGTGATGGCGTTAACGATGCCCCTGCGCTTAAACAAGCGGAGATGGGCGTGGCCGTGGAAAGCGCCACCGACGTTGCCAAGGCAGCGGCCAGCCTCGTGCTTACCACGCCCGGTCTGCAGGGGGTGCTCGATGCGGTGACCGCCGGTCGGTGCGTCTATCAGCGCATGCTCACCTATACCCTCAACAAAATCGTCAAGGTCTTTCAGGTCGCCTTGTTCCTGAGTCTGAGCTTCTTGATGTTCCGCAGCTTTGTGGTCACTCCGCTGCTGGTCCTTTTGCTGCTCTTCGCCAACGATTTCGTGACCATGTCGCTGGCGGAGGACAATGTGCGTCCCTCGCCCAAACCGGACCGCTGGGATATTCGTACTCTGGTCCTCTCCTCCTTAGTGGTGGCTTTCGCCTGGCTGATTTACATCTTCGTCGTGTATGGCGTGGGCCGGTCTCTGGGGCTGCCATGGGCGTCCGTGCAGACCTTGGATTTCCTTGGGCTGGTATTTTCCGGGCTCGCTAATGTCTTTTTGGTGCGGGAGCGCGGCCATCTCTGGGGATCAATCCCTGGTCGTTTCCTGCTCTGGGCGAGTCTGGCGGACGTATTGGTAGTAAGCGTTCTGGCCGTTATGGGCTGGTTGATGGCGCCATTACCGATAGTCGTTATCGCCGGCCTGCTCCTGGTGACGGCGTTCTACACCTTCATTCTCGATCAGATCAAGGTACCTTTGTTGCGGAGATTAACCCGTACGTAATGGAGATGGGGCGCGAATGTCCGGGTGGTGGCAAAGACCATTCAGCCGAGGCCCTGCCAATGCTAATATGCTGCCTCATTACGAAACACTGGCTCAGTTTATGACAACGAAATATCAGGATGCATTCGAACAAATCGCGCTCGGTACCGTCGACATGTTGCCCGAAGGCGAAATGTTACCGCGGCTCGCGGCGGCACAGCGCGATAACAGACCCCTGCGGATCAAGCTGGGCATGGACCCCACCGCTCCGGACCTGCACCTGGGGCATACGGTGCTGCTCCATAAAGCCCGTCAATTCCAGGACCTCGGCCATCGCCTGCTGTTCGTTATCGGCGATTTTACCGCCATGATCGGCGACCCGACGGGCAAGAGCGTTACCCGCAAAGCGCTGAGTCACGAAGAAGTGGTGGCCAATGCGGCGACCTATCGGCGTCAGGTGTTCAAGATACTGGATCCCGAGCGCACCGAGGTGATGTTTAACTCTGAATGGCTGGGCGCCCTGCGTCCTGAGGAGCTGATCCAGATCGCCGCGCGTTACACCGTGGCGCGCATGCTGGAACGCGATGACTTCAACAAGCGCTACAATGCGAATCAGCCCATCGCTATTCACGAGTTTCTTTATCCTTTGCTACAAGGTTATGACTCGGTCGCGATCAAAGCGGACGTGGAGCTGGGTGGTACCGATCAGCGTTTCAACCTGCTGGTGGGCCGGGAATTACAGCGTGAGTATGGCCAAAAACCGCAGTTGGTGCTCACCATGCCCATTCTCGAAGGCCTGGACGGCGTGCAAAAGATGTCCAAATCCCTGGGTAATTTCATCGCGGTCGAAGACGCGCCCGCGGAGATGTTCGGCAAAATCATGTCCATCTCGGATAGCTTGATGTGGCGTTATTACGCGCTGCTCTCCCGCGTACCTGCGGCAGATCAGACGCGCCTGCAAAAAGAGGCAGCCAGCGGGGCGCGTAATCCGCGCGATATCAAGCTGGACCTAGCCGGTGAGTTGGTGTGCCGTTTCCATGACGCCGCGGCGGCTCAGGCGGCGCTTGCCGCCTTCCTGGCCCGCTTTCAGCGCCACGAGACTCCTGACGACCTGCCGCTGCAAGCGATAAAGCTGTCTGCGGCTCCTCGTCTCAGTCAGCTATTGGTGCAAGTACACCTTGCCGCCAGTACCAGCGAGGCTATGCGCAAGATCAAGGAAGGCGCGGTACGCATCGATGGTGAACGGGTTGTCGACCCGGCGATGATCCTGGCTCTGGACGCGGTGTATCTGCTGCAATTGGGTAAACGGCACTTCGCTCGTGTCGCCCTGCAAAAAGGCGAATGACGGCCTAACCGTTGGCTGGGTATGGGATTGTGCCACATCACCATCATACGAGCACCAAAAAGCGAAATTGGCTGTTGACACCCTTCGGGAGCTCCGTATAATGCGCCCTCACGACGCGGCGCTGAGCCGCACCGGACTTCGGTCCGGATTGTTCTTTCCCAGCCGAGTGGAGATGTGTGGGGTTTAGGCCCAGGGGTATTATCAGTGCTTAGGTGCTGATAGATACCCTGAGCAGTATTGTTTTAAGATGGATTGAACGAGAGAGTTTGA
>Ga0172379_10003086_pt1 | contig 27421 bp, 23 predicted proteins | sample GrowelOW334metaG_FD_119756 | JGI IMG/M metagenome (GOLD analysis project Ga0172379, IMG submission 119756) | Groundwater microbial communities from an aquifer near a municipal landfill in Southern Ontario, Canada - Groundwater well OW334 metaG | ecosystem: Environmental > Aquatic > Deep...
ATCAACTGCCTGCGTAGGAAAAACGCGTCAGCGCTGTCGCACTTTACCGCATGATAACCGCCCTCCCGGATTTCCTTGAGCGTCCATTCCAGAGGCGTTTTAAGAATTTCCAATCGCTGCGATCCGCGCCCTTCGAATCGTGCGTAGTCGTCAAAATAAAACTGCGAAAACTTCATTTCATAGCCGTCGCCGCGAGAGACGCGCCCGGCGTGCTGGCCGCCGTCGCCGAATATCGTGAGGATTTTTATATCTTTTTCGCCAGCCATGTTTTTCATTGATCCGTCATTTCACCGCTGAGAATTCCGCGGCGCCGTGAACGCGCAAGTAGTCCTCGCGGATTCCGAGGCATCTTTCCTGGAGACAGCAGCCTTCGCAAGCCTCAATATACACGCCGCGCTCGAAAGGCGACTCCTCTCCTTTGAACGAATTCCCCGGCGTCACTATCAACAAATCCATATCCTTTATTATTGCGTAATGTTCCGGAATATCCGCCATCAGACACGGCGGAACGTGCGAAGTGCGAATCAATTCGGAGCCCGCCTTTTTTCCTGCTTCCATAGCCTCGCGCATGAAAGGCAGCGCTTCCTTGTACCTCGGAAGCTCCCAAGCCATGTCGGCTCCTGCCTCCTCCATCCCGAAAAGCGAAAGATACCACAAGCTGAAATGCCGGACTCCTACCGCAGCGAAACGCTCGACACTCCCTGCGAGGCTTTCCATATTCGACTTCGTCACCAGCAAATCAATTTCGACGTTCGCGCCATAGTCCAGAAGATTCTTGATCGCCATCTCGGTTCGCTCGAACGCGCCAGGAACGCAGGCATACCTGTCATGCAGTTCCGCCGGCCCCCAGATCGGAATTGTAAACAAATTTGCGCCAGCTTTGATCGCGCGACGCGCATGATCCGGATAGCAATAGATCATTCCGTTCGTTTTTATGTTAATCGTCTCATACCCTGTTTTCTTTGCATAGAGAATGAGCGCAAGAAGTTCCTTGCAGATAGTAGGCTCGCCGCCTCCGAACAGAACGGTTTCAGCTCCGTTTGCGCGACCATTCGCCAGAATGCCGCGCGACATTTCATGCGTAAAACCATATCCCCTCACGGGAGGCGGAACGAAGCAGAATCCGCAACTCGCATTGCAATTGTAACTCAGCACAATTTCTATAGCTTTCATGCCGCGCCTTTCAAATGCCTATCTCTTCGAACTGAAATTCGCCATCGCACACGATAGCGAACTCACAGTCGCCGCAACGCTCCCCCCGGCGCCTTCCGGCGGCAAGCCATTCGGCGAGATTCACGTTCTCCTCCGACACAAACACCATGTTCCGCTCATTCTTGTGAATGTCGCCGGCCAGATACTCCTCATAGCCTTCCATGAAACAGAAAGGCAGGTTGATTGCCTGTATTCTAATTTTATCCGAATAGCGGTCGATCGCCAGCCTGAGATGCGCGGCCGCCGACGCCGGGTTAGGAACAATTTCTTTCTCAACGCTCCCGAAAGGCGTGACGAACTGAACGTTAAGTTTTTTCACGCCCTCGCCGACAAGCATCTTAGTGAATTCCGACAGATGCTGCGCGTTGACATTCGTCAGCGTCGTGTTAACTCCGAGATCGATCCTGTCAGGCTTCAGGCGCGTCGCATTTCGAAGCCCTTGGATAGTTTCCTCGAAACTGCCGGGACGCATCGTATGAAAATCGTGTATTTCGGCGTCGTGTCCGTGAATCGAAATCAGCAGGTCCGTTATGCCGCAAAGCAACAGCCGCGCGGTGAGATCGCGGGACGCCAGCAGCCGTCCGTTCGTCGTCACGTTGATCTTTTCGTATCCCATCTCTCGCGCGGCGCCTATGATCTCCAGCAAATCCGGATGCAGCGTCGGTTCGCCGCCGTCGAAATCCGCCATTCTGACGCCATCCGCCCGATAATGCTTGAGAAAACCTGTTGCCTTGTCGAATGTCATCGCGCTTTTTTCCCGCCGCCCTATTGCGCAAAATCGGCAACTGTTCGAACACTCGTATGTGAGATTGATAATCACCTTGCGAGTGTTTGTAACCGATTTGCGAATTTCGAATCTCTCCCTCATTTTGGCTAGAGTCGCCGGCGGAAGCGCGATAGCTCCGATCATCGGTTTTTCAGAAAAATATGGAGCATAATTTTCAATTGGTTCTTCAGGCAGCAGCCTTTTCGACACGCACAAATCATATAGCGGCGCGCCGGGCAGCGGAACCGCGAACTGGACGGAAGACTCGGCGCCGAACTCGCGCTTCATCCGCAACGCGTGCCTCAGCGTCTCGTTCACATCCGCTATCCCTTCGCCGAACAGTCCGATTATATAGTGAATCAGCAACGTGATTTTAAGTTCCCGACACCATCGCGCGACCCGCTCAACCGATTTCAGCGATTGCTTTTTGACTACTATGCCATCGACTACCGCCTGCGAGCCGCTCTCCGCGCTTATCGACAGCGTCCCCACTCGGCCTGCGAGTGATTCCAAGTGTCTGCGTTTCAGCCGATCCGCCCGTAGTCCGTTCGGAAAATCATATTTCAAATCAAGTCCGTTCAATATCCCGATCAGGCCGGCGAAATGCGATTCTTTATGATTCACCAGCCCGTCTAGAATGATTATTTTCCTCGCGTTATGTTTTTCTTTCAACTCCTCGAAATGCGCCTTGAGTTTTTCGAGCGGGACGAGCCGATAGTTGCGTTTATCTTTTCCCGGCTGGCCGGGGTTTTTCGTGCAGAACACGCATTCATAGACGCATCCCCTGCTTGCGATCGCGGGAAAAGTGTTGGGCGTTGGTTCGAATAGCGACGGCTGCCGCTCCCTCTCGAAAACCGACCTGAGATTCTTTTGATACTGCTCGACATGGATCAAGTCCCAGCGCGGCGCAGGAATCCTATCAAGATCGATCCCGGCGGAAAGCCCTTTCCATGCCTTCTGCATCTTTTCGCGCGCCACATTGCCGTCAAGCAACAACGCCGCCAATTCGGAGAGGATAGCTTCGCATTCGTATTTCAGAATAAAATCCGCTTCAGGATATTTTTTAAGAATTATGTCTTCAGGTTCGTCGATATAATGCATGCCGCCGAAATAAAAATCGCACAACGCCAATGGCGCGTCTGGAAACCGCGCCTTAAGCCCGGCCAGAAGTTCCTTGATGTAAGGATTTGCGCCCGACGAATAGTTGAACACGGTTTTGGCGATAGCGATTATGCGTGGCTCGCAATCGGCAATCTCATCGAAAATTTCGGTCGCCGTGGCGCCGAACCTGAAATGCGTTTCGTCAGCCCCGGCGAGTTCGCCGCCGGGCAGCGAAAGCGCGTCGACAACCCGAACCGATATGCCTGCTTCAAGCAGAACCGACGCGCTTTGAAGAATACCGAGATTCGTGAAAAACGGATAATCCACGAACTCGCGGTGAAGATAGGCTGGCGGATTGATAATCAGCGCGTCAACTTTTCCAGGCTCTATTTCCAAGCAATTATAAGAATTCGCTTGGGATTTCGATTTGTCGTTTTTTGCTAATGTCACTTAACCACGTCCGCCAATAATATTGAATACGCATAATTATACTCGAATTGTTCATACTTACAGAATATTTCCGCTTATAAGCTTTAAGCGCTTAGTGAAACGCCCGGGAATTCAATGTTTTAGAAGGCTGTTAGCGCAATATGCAATAGAATTGATTCACCGGAGCGCTTGTCCATATATCCGGTTTGCTACATAGTTTCCCGGGATGCTATAATAGCGTTGATCGGAAAAGGCGAGCCTGTGGTTCACCGGGGGTGGAACTGATTATGAGAGAAGCGCATACAAAGCATACATGCGTAATACTCGCCGCCGGCGCAGGCAGCCGCATAGCCGCCCTTAAAGCGGAACGCCCGAAAAGCCTGTTGCCGATCGCCAATAAACCCCTAATCGGGCATCAGTTGGAAATGCTGGCGGGGCTCGGCGTCAGTCGCGTAATTCTCGTGTCTAACTCAACAACTCTTGAAACTACGGCCCGCGAGTTGGCTTCGCCTTCTATAGAACTTATATTTATCGAACAGAAAGCCGCGGAGGGAATCTCGCACAGTCTCGCTTTTCTCGAAGACCGGCTCGACGAACCGTTTATGGCGCTGTTGGGCGACACATTCATCCACGCTCCGACTCTGGCGCCGGCCTTGTCGGCTTTCGCCGCGTCGCCCGCTGAAGCTTTTGTTTTCATCCGGGCGCATTCAACGCCGGAAGAGATCAGCGCCGGATTTGCTGTCGTAGCCGACGCTTTCGGCCGCGTCCTTCGAGTTGTAGAAAAACCAACCCGGCGGATAAGCGACACTCGCGGCTGCGGAGTTTATCTTTTCCGCCCTTCAATCTTCGACGCCATTAGAAAAACGGCGCGTTCACCGCTCAGAAACGAATACGAACTGACAGACGCGATTCAAACCCTTATTGACTCCGGAGCCTTGGCGCTCGTCGCGTCGCCCGGCAAATGGGACATGAATATCAACACGCCTGAAGACCTTCTTCTTTGCAATCTCCTTCTCGCCGACACCGCAGGGAAAAGCATCATTTCAGCATCAGCGCAAATTCATCCCGGCGCTGTCATCTCCCGCAGCGTGATCGGGCCGGGCGCAAGCATTTTGAACCCAATTCAAATCCGAAACTCGCTCGTCGCGGAGAACGTTTGCCTCGACAGTTCCGGACCTATTGAAAACACTCTGATCTTCCCTTCGGGCATTTACGTCTGTCCGCCGGATACCATCTGAAATCATGGAAAAGAAAATCACAGCCGCCGACATTGAAGCCGCGCGGAAAGCGGCGCTCTATAAACGTTTCATCATTTATGTCGCGGCTTTCATGCTTCTGTTTACTTCGCGCTTTATCTACCATCCGCAATACCTCAAAATGAGCCGCGATCAATGCCACACAGGCGCGATCGCGACTGACATTCTCGACCATGGGTTCCGTTTATCCTATTTCGATTATCTGCCCGAGCGGAACGGAAACGGCGCATTCATCGCAGGACTTGCGGCAATTCCGTTTTTCGCGATAGTCGGCAAAAGCGTTTTTGCGCTGAAGCTTATCGGTTTTATAATAGGCGCTCTGACAATGTTAATAGGCCTTTGGCTGATAAGGAACATTTCATACGACGGCGAATCGGGCGCTGTGTTTCCCTATGGCCGCGCTTCTCTGTTTTATGTGTTCCTTACGGCATTCGGGCCGCCGATGTTCATTAACACATCCGTTTCGGCTCTCGGAGGCCCGAATGAAAGCGCGCTTGCAGCGTCGCTTATTATCGCTCTGTATGCATTGCGACGCTTCAAGAAAAGCGCTCTGTCGAATGCCGCTCTCTGGGCCTTCGGCGGATTCTCTATTTTCTGGGCAAAAGATTCGTTTTACCCACTCGCGGTTGTCGCGCTTTTTACGCTCGCCGGATCCCTGCGATTCAAACGCATAGATTTCAGGAACACTATCATCGGGGCCGCGGCATTCGCTGCGGGCTTGTCACCGGCGATAGCCGTTTCAATTACGCGGCGCGGCGGGAGCATTGCTGGCTTTTTTAACCATTTTAACATGTTCGGCGGAGCGACATTCGGCTTCTCGAAAACTGCCGAATCCTTCGCCAATTCGTTCTTTTCCGGATTCGGCTACAATCCCGTTTTTGTCGTAACGGCTCTCATCGCATTTGGCTTCGAAACGGCGTGGTTCATTTCTCTTTTCATTAAAAAGAAACGACCGGGCCGCGAGACCTTCCTGTCCACACGCTCACTTATCTATGTTTTAATCGCGGGATTCGCCATTCTTAAATTCATGGCGGTTAGCGAAACGCCCGACTCTTATCAATGCTGGCTGGCATTATGGTTCTACCTGATCGCTACAACGGTGGCGCGCGCAATCTCATGGCTCGAAGAGCAATCCAATCCGTCTCTTAGAACAGGCGGCTCAGCAGGTCTTTTCCTTGTTGTCATCTTCGCTCTCAACTGGAAAGCGGTGCAGCCCGTGCATGGCTCGCTTGAACTCATGAAGAGCGACACCGTCCGCGCCGCCTGCTACTGGCGCTTCGGTCGCGCATTCGTTATCAATTCGGAAAACCCGGAACTCGCAGCCGACAAATGTAGAATATTCGTCGGAATCCACGCGCTTGATTGCATCTCCGGCATTTCAACTTGGGACAAGAAAGAGCCGGCGAATCTCGACCCGAAAGAGGCGCAGGCCTACGCATTCGGACGCGGCGCCCGGATATTCGAACAATCCGAGATAGAAAAAACATGCTCGGCTTTCTCCGGCGTCCCGCGCCAAAACTGCGTCGCCGGAGCTCTTGCGAACCTCGCGATAAATGATTCATTGAAATACGGCATCACAACTCTAAAGCGCGCCGAACGGACGTTGCTGCCATGCGAAATCAGATCCATCCCGTATGAAGGGTTTGAAACTATGACGATCCGCCCGTTAGTAGTCCTTCCCGCCGATTTCATGAAATTGTGCGGGCAGAATAAAATACAACCTCATTGCGGACTCTATCAGGGCATGTGCGCGCGAGTCCCGTTCGACTGCCTCGGCATGTCAACCGGCGATAGAAACGATTGTATTCGCATTTATAAAATGATGAATTAGCTCAATTTAGAAAAATGTCTTTTCAAGTTGGTTGCCGATAGTGTTGCCGACAGGCGCCTCCCATAATATAATCAACATTGATGATGGATTTTACCGAATTAAATATTAATCTGCTCGAGCGGCGGCCTCATCTGATTAGAATCCCGCCGGATTTGGCAACTGACAGAGTGGAAATTCTTGATACACGTTCGCCGGGAAACCCGACGCTCTTAGTCCACATGCCCGATAAGGATGTTTTAATTCACAGCAAATTCGACCCGGCGCACGACGCAAAACGATGGTCCGGACAGCAGAAAATCAACGCCGATGCCAAATATCTGATAGTGTTCGGATTCGGACTCGGCTATCACATTGAAGCGTTGCTCGAAGAAAATCCGAAAATAAACAAAATATTCGTTTTCGAAGTCAGTCCGGACATCTTTCGCGCTGCTCTCGCCGCCCGGGATCTGTCTGGAATCTTCAGCGAAAACCGCGTCTGCCTCCTTGTCGGCAATTATCAGGATATTGAAGAATCAATCTTCAAATTTCTCAACGATTTTTCAGCGCTTTCTACAAACGACTCAAGCCCTGAAATTCTGATTCACCGCCCGTCGCTCGATGTTTTCCCGGACGGGAGCGAAAACCTCCGCGATATTCTCGAATACATCAAGCTCGCAACAACAAAACAGGGCGCTTTCAGCGAGGAACGTGAATTTAACAAAACTGCTAATAAACAGGCTTTCGAGTCAGCGCGAGGCATTGTCGAACTGCGCGGCAGTTACACTAGCCGCGAGATGATAGTCGCCGCCGCCGGTCCTTCGCTCGATATCAGCATCGAATTGCTCAAAGCCTCGCCCGCCGCGCCGGACATCATCGCAGTAGACTCAGCTCTGGCGCCGCTACTCCGCGCCGGCATTCATCCCCGTTTCGTCGTCACCGGCGACCCTCAGACAAAAACAATCGACCTCTTTCACGGTCTGCCTATCGAAAATGAAGAACTGGTTTTCTTCCCCACATCCAACCCCGAAGTCGTAGCGCTTTTCCCGCACGAACGCCGTTGGGCCGCCTATTCTTCGTTATCGGACGACGAAATTCTGCTCGACAATAATTTTGAAAAAGGCCAACTCTTTTTTTCCGGCACCGTTCTCCTCGCCGCTGTCGATTTCGCAGTTAAAACCTGCGCTAAACCAACCGTTTTGATCGGCGCCGATTTCTCGTTCCACGACGATCAAACTCATGCAACCGGCAGTAGGACGCAGGGCTATAGCCCCAGATACGGCAGAATCCGTGAAGTAATGGGCCTACACAACACTACCGTCAAAACATCCGATGTTCTTTACTTATATTTGAAAGATCTCGAAAGATATTATCTTAACATGGAAGATCAACATCAGCTTTTCAACGCAACATCGCGCGGCGCCGCAGTTTTCCACGTGCCTTATATAAGTTTTGAACTTTTTTTGGCAAAATACTCCGCCAAACGCTTGCCGGGATGACCGGCGAGTTACCTCCTTGTGCGCAGAGCTCCAAATCTATATAATAAATATTGTAGTTTTATAACGGTTTTTCAGAGATATAATGTGGGGGTTTATTGAGTTGACCAAAGAAAAACGATCTTCACTCCAAACAGAAAAAAGCCGCTCCGGTTTGAGCGGCTTTCCTCTAGGGTGTTGCAATCGGCAACACTTACTTCAACTCAACTAATTTATCGGCACATATCCGGGATACTTTAGATGTTTCGGAAAATAAAGCTTGAAAGAACGAAGGAATATAAAATAACAACTGTTTTAAGGGCTTTTTAAACAACAGATGCATAAATATTAATTATGAGGAGGCGATCCGACATGCAAAACAAGGATATTTGCAGCTACGATGAGGTTTTTGTTAAATCCATCGTCGAGGAAATTAACGAAATGCTTATGGAAAAGTACGCTGACGACGAAACCGTGCCGATGCTGGGCGTCGTCTCAAAAGCCGATATTCCGTGCGATCTGGCAATTTGGGTCCATATCTTCAAAACGGAGGACGTAAAAGGCAAGCTCGGACAAAAATAACTATTCAGAACAAGCGCACGATTGTTCATCGAATGAAAACAGCCATGGTGATAAGTTGATGAAAATTAGAAAATTAGCCGAGAACGTCTATTATCTGGCAGGGCCATTTTTTGTATTTTATGTCGTGACGGGTACGGAAAAAGTCGCGCTGATCGAGCTGGGAATAAGCCAGCTTGTGCCGCAAATTCTTCACGACATTAAAGAAGGCCTCGCCGGACGCGCTCCGGACATCCTAATAGCTCCACACGGCCATTTCGACCACGCCGGTTCGAGCGCTCGCTGGCGAAAAGAACTGCCGGCCGCCATTCTATGCGCCTCCGCTCCGGCGGCAAAAATGCTCTCCGACGAAAAAAATCTGGCGCCATATATCCGCTCCATGAAAAGTTTCTCCGACACACCTTTTTTCAATCAGGTCTTCCCGATGGCGGAAACAGAACCCTTCATCGCTCCGGTGTATTTTGATAGAATTTTGAAGGAAGGAGATAAAATCGAACTCGGCGGCGAAACGCTCGAAGTATTCGAGACTCCCGGACACTCGGCTTGCAGCATTTCTCTCTTCCACGTAAACAGCCGGTCTTTATTCTGTTCCGACGCATGCGGTATGCCTCTGACTTCCGGCCGAATCTGGCCGAGCGCTTTTTTCGACAAAAATCTTTATTTGAATTCCATATCAAAAATGGCTGGAATCGCCCCGAAGCACATCTGCACAGGACACAACCCGCCGATGTCTGGAGAAGAACGGAATCAGCGTTATCTTGCCAAGAATATCGAAGCGACGGACAACTTCTTCGCACGCATCGAAGCTTTATGGTCTGAGCATGGCGACAAGGAAGCTGTCCAAAAAGCTCTTTTCGCCGATTATAAAAACGAAGGCGCGCAGTTGCTCGCTTTTGTTTTCAAATACGGGAATAAGGAAATGGTAAGGCAAGTGGCGGATGGCGTTCAGGGCCGAGGTTGAAATGGATAAACAAACTGATCAAAGCAAGCTTAATAAATCAAAAGCATCGGAGCCGAAGCCGAAACGCGCCGGTTCGCGAAAAACCGCGTGGGTCGCCGCGGCAGTAATCGCCGCCGCTGCGCTGGTCGTCATCTATTTCATTTTTCTCAGCCCCACCGCGTTGTTCAAAAGGTCTTTCAACGGAGCAGTCTCCGCTTTCGAACATAAGAACTCCGAAGATCTTTCAAAGTTCATCTCCGATGACTATGTCGACGCAGGCGGCAACATCAAGCCTGTTATGTTAGCCGCATCCATGGCCTTCTTTAGCTCCTACGACACGATTTATTTGCGGATAAAAAGACTTGATATCAAAATCATCAATGGCGAGAAAGCCGAACTTACAATTGAAGGATCGGTATATTTTAAAACCGGGGACGAGACCTACCGCTACAAAACCGAAAAGCCTGTGGTTATTTATATGGCGAAAGAAACCGACGGGCGCCGGCGCCTGACTTCGATTCAAGGATTAACGTTCGAATTGGAATCAGTCGCCAACGATCTCGAGGATTTGAAATAAAAAGCTTTAACCGGGCAAACTTCCACGCAGCGAAAACACGAAACACACCGCGACCCGGCTATAGGGCCGTCGCCGAACGCGCCGACTTTCGTACGGATGCCTCGATAGATGAAATCAATCGCTTCGGCTCCGACTTCCTCATTGCATTCCCGTACGCACTTTCCACAATGAACGCATCGGTTCGCGTCGAAAAAGAAATCAGGGTGGCTGTCGTCAATTGGATAATCAGGAAGAATTTCCGGGAATCTCTTCGGCGTTAAATCGAACTTCATTTCAGCCGCGATTTCCTGAAGCGCGCAACACGCGTCGCCGGGACATTCCGAACAGTTGACCGGGTGCGCAGACATCAGAAGATCGAACGCCGCGCGAACGAGACCCGCCGCATGCGTCTTCGTTCGCACGACCATGCCATCGCATATTGCTTCGCCGCAACTGATCGCCGGCTCGCTTCGCCCTTCCACCTCGACGTAACACAGCCTGCAGCATTCCACAGGTTCCTTTTCGCCGCGCCCGGCGCATAGGTGCGGGATATAAATCCCGTTATCGAGCGCAACCCAAAGTATCTTCTCTCCGGATTCCGCTTCAATCCGCTTCCCGTCTATTGTCAGCGTCACTTTCGCCATCAAAATTCCTTATCGATTTTATTTCACTTGCCGCCCGTTTTGTCCGGCTTGATCTCCGGAAGCGCTAAAATCGGCGAAACTCTTTGTACGGCATCGTAATTCGCCGGGCAGGCGTCGATACAGCTATGGCACTTGATGCATTTCTCCTGATCGATAGCCTTGAGCCGGTCGCTTCGCGTGTAGATCGCTTCGGTCGGACAACTTCCAACACAGGCGTCGCAAGCGCGCTGGCAGCGTTCGAGCGAAATATAATACGCGGTCAGTTTCTCGCATTCTAAAGCCGGGCATCGCTTCTCCAGAATGTGCGCTTCATATTCGTATCTGAAATACCTGAGCGTTGTCAGAACAGGATTCGGCGCCGTGCGGCCGAGATTGCAGAGCGACCCCTGCCCGACCCTCTCTGCGAGTTCGCTCAGATTGTCGAGGTCCTTCATACGGCCGGCGCCCCCTATTATCCTATTAAGTATATCGAGCATTTGCTTCGTTCCGATTCGACAGAACGTGCATTTTCCGCAGGATTCCTTTTGCGTGAACTCGAGAAAATAGCGGGCCGCCTGAACCATGCAGTTGTCCTCGTCCATGACGACCATGCCGCCTGACCCCATTATCGCGCCGGCATCGCGCAAAGAATCGAAATCCACCGGCGTGTCGAGCGCCTCTTCCGGCAGGCAGCCGCCGGACGGGCCGCCGATCTGTACGGCTTTGAAGCGTCGTTTTATGACAACTGGTATCTCGCCCGCCGCCTGCGACGGCTTAGCGACAGGCGGGATTCCGCCGCCGATTTCGAAAACGACTTCACGCAGCGTGGCGCCGAACGGAACCTCGACAAGCCCGGGGCTTCTCACTTTTCCGGCCAGCGCGAAAACGGCCGTCCCCTTGCTCCTTTCAGTCCCGATGGATGCAAATTCGCCTGGTCCGTTGGCCGCTATCCATGTCAGATATGCGAAAGTCTTAACGTTATTGACGAGCGTCGGTTTTCCATGCAGCCCCGACTCCGCCGGATAGGGAGGTCGCGGGCGCGGCGTCCCTCGCTTTCCCTCAAGCGACCGGATCAGCGCCGTCTCTTCCCCACAAACGAACGCCCCTGCGCCCTGCGCTATTTTAATCTCGAAATCGAAGCCGCTTCCGAGTATGTTTTGCCCGATAAGACCGAGTTCCGCCGCCTGCCTGGCCGCTTTCCCGATAGTTTTTGCGGCGAGCGGATATTCGTTCCTTATATAAATGTATCCTTCCGACGCGCCGGCCGCGTAACCCGCGATCAACATCCCTTCAAGAACAGACTGCGGGTCGCTTTCGATCAACGTGCGGTCCATAAACGCGCCGGGGTCTCCCTCGTCAGCGTTGCATATTACATACTTCATGCCCTCCGGCGCCGCGCGCACGAGTTCAATCTTTTCGCCGGCCGGAAATCCGCCGCCCCCGAGCCCGCGAAGCCCTGACCGCTTTATGTTTTCTATTGCCGCTTCCGGAGCCCCGCTGAGCGCATAAGACAAACCACTGTATCCGTCAGCCGCTATGTATTCATTTATATTCAAAGGGTCAATCGCGCCGCATCTGCGCAGCAGACGCCGTGTCTCTCCGGCAAAACGCGGCGACATTGTCACCGGCGGTATCAAGTCGTTCTCTTCGGCGGCGCCGAGCGCCCATTCAAGGCACATATCGCCGCCCGCGAGGTAGTTGCGTATCAGCAGAGGCGCGAGATCCGGAGTAATTTGACTATACATAATCGCCGGCTGCCCGGGAACGGCAATAACGACCAACGGCTCGGCATAACAGTGGCCCGCACATCCGACAATATCGATCCGGGCGGTCAGCGAGTTGTCATTTAACGCCTTTTCAATATTTTCTATGACTTCGAGAGCGCCGGCGGAACGCCCGCATGTCGCCGCGCCGACGGTTATGACAACAGTTTCGCGCGACTGCCTGCCTCTCGCTTCCGCTTCGGCTGCAAACCGAAGCGCCCGATAACTTTCCGATATGCCGTCTGTCATTTATTTTCCGCCGCGTCCTGTTCTTCCGTCTTAATTCCCGCCCCCGATTTCTCTTCTCGTTCGCGTTCCAGTTCGCGCTGCAACATAATTCCATCGACCTTCGCCGTCGTCATTCCGCCGATCACTTCCTTGTTTATCACCGTCACCGGAGCCAACGCGCAACAGCCCACGCAGGCCACCTGTTCGAGACTGAATTCGCGATCGGCAGTCGTCTCTCCTTCGCAAATGCACAGTCGCCGCTTCCACAAATCGAGTATTACTCCGCCCCGCTTTACGTGACACGCCGTTCCCATGCAAACCTGAACGCGCCTTTTGCCCGGCGGAGTAAACCGAAACCGGTTGTAAAACGTGGCGACGCCGAAAATTGTCGTTTCCGACATTCCGAGCAGCCGGGCGACTTCGAGCATTCCCTCGCGCGAAAGCCAGCCGAGTTCTTCCTGCATGTCTAATAGTATGGAAATTAAGTCGGATGAACCGGAATAACGCGCCGCTATTTCAATCGCGGCCTGCCGATGTTGCGTCTGTTCATATGTGTAATTCTCAATCAAAGAGGCTTCTCCCGACGGAAGCCCGCCGCCGTTATAAACCGTCATTTCGAAACGCCGTTTGCCGTAGCAATCCCGCTCTCGCTCCGAATATATTTAATGCTAAGCATCTTATTTCCTATTTATTTTTCGCGAACCATCGGGCTGCCATCAGCGTGTTCTGCATCAGCATCGCGATAGTCATCGGGCCGACTCCGCCCGGAACAGGCGTTATGCACGATGCGTTTTCCGACGCTGCCTTGAACTCGACATCGCCTACGAGACGCGTTCCCTTCGGCGCGCTCGCGTCCTCGATCCGGTTTACTCCGACGTCGATTACTGCTGCGCCCTTTTTTATCCACTCGCCTTTCACGAACTCCGGGGACCCGATGGCGGCGACAACGACATCCGCGCGGCGGACGACTTCTGCGAGGTTCTTAGTGCGAGAGTGGCATATAGTGACTGTCGCGTTCTTCGCCATCAGCATCATGGAAACCGGCTTGCCGACGATGTTGCTGCGACCGATCACTACAGCGTCAGCGCCTTCAAGCCTGACTCCGCTCCGCTCCAGCAGTTCGATACATCCGAACGCAGTGCAAGGCAGAAAAACGCCTGCGCTTTCCATGTCGCTGAATTTCTTCAACGTCGTGAATTTCCCGACATTCATTGGGTGAAAACCATCGACGTCCTTCGATGAACTTATAGCGAGCAGAACTGCGTTTTCATCTATATGTTTCGGCAGCGGAAGTTGGCAAAGTATTCCATGCACATTCGGATCAGCGTTCAGTTCAGCGATCAGCTTCATCAGCTTCTCCTGACTCGTGTCCGCCGGAAGCTTGTGCTCTACGGAGACAATGCCGCACTTCTCGCAGGCGATTCCTTTGTTGCGCACATAAACCTGTGACGCAGGATCCTCACCAACAAGTATGACCGTCAGGCCGGCCTGAACTCCCGTCCTGGTCTTAAGTTCGAGAATGCCCGCCTTAACCTCTTCCTTAATTTGTTCCGCGATTCTCTTCCCGTCAATCAATTCAGCCATTTCTCCCTCCGAGAATTCGTTTTATTTCGCGAACGGCCCACAGCAGGTCCGCGCTTAATTTCATTTGCCTGAAAACTCTTTCAAAAACTTTTTGACCAGCGCCACAGCCTCGGGATGGCGCATAACAAGTATATCAGCGCCGGAGATCAACATCAAAACTGCGGTCACGGCTTCCATCACAATGCCGCGCTTCGCCGGGTCTCCGTATCGCGCGTCATCGCCGCCCATACGCGCTTCCTTGGACTTCCATACTTCCTTTCCCAAATCACAAAGTATCGGATACTTAAGCTGATCGTCCTGTTGCGCAAGCGCCGCCATTCTTATCCGCTCCATGATCGAGTATGTGTACTCGATTCCGTAGCCGAGACCGCCGGTTGTCGGGTCGATAATTATTCCGTCCTCTCGCACGCCGAGATTCCCGAGCAGTATGTTGAGCTGCTTTGCGAGGTTGATGTCGATCGGCGATGTCGCGGCTACCGTGTGCCTGTATCCGATGCATGGCGCAGCTATCTGTTTGTGGTTGCCTTCCAGCGTCGGCCCGATGATGAGGTTCAGCCCCTCGCACTCTTCGGCGACCTTGCGCAAAACTTCAATGTCCTTATCCTTGTCGCCAGTCCCGTAAACAATCACCGGAACGTCCACAGCCTGCGCAACGGCTTTCGCCGTCGCAGCCGCCTGATCGCCGTCTCTGTTCAGTCCATTCGGGTCGGCGCTGATCAACTGAAGCGCAATCATATCCGCTCCGAATTTTTCCACGTTCATCTTCGCCCATGCGACCGGGTCGCCGACGACATCCTTGAACGGAGCGAAAGAAATATCGTCATCCTCCTCGGGCGGCGCGTCATACACTTCCATCGCTATCTTCGGCTGATTCGGCATCTCGCCCTCGAACAAATAGAACGGGTACGCCGTCTCTCCGCCAACCGCGACATCGCCGCTTCTGCCGAGCTTTATTTCCCTTATCGCTCCTGTGTAATTCAGCTTAGGTATTTCGAACGCCATTTATTGCCTCCTCACAAAGGGCGGCATTCAATGCCGCGCCTACGTCATAGTCATTTTCTTTCAAGCCGGATTCTTGCGCTTCTCGCTTCCGTACCCCTCGTTCTTCGCATACCAGTAACGCTCAGATTGTTTCAGATAGGCAAGAAATTCCCCGCGCGTTTCGAGATTCTTCTTCCAGCGCAGCGCGCCCTTCGCCAGCCCCGGTTCGTAACATGGCCCGAGAACCTGAACCTGTTTGCCTTCCCAATTCTCTTTCAGTTCATTTTTACATTCCATCGCCATTCCTCCTTCGCCTCGTCATTCGGCGAAGCTTATTCCAGTTTCTTTCAACAACCCGGAAATCGAGCGAACCATCGCCGATTCATCGGGCAAATCCATAAACGACATGCCTTCGACGTCCGCGCGCAATATCGCCTGATCGTCTTCGATATATATCACATGCTCAATGCCGGTTTCGCGGACCGAAGGTTCAAGAAGCGCGCCGTTTTCCGCGCGGAAGCGGTTGACTATCAGCAATCTGCGTTTCACGCTAATGCCAAGATCATCCGCAATCCCTGAAATACGCCTCGCGGCGCGCAGCCCCTTCACTGAATGGTCTGCTACCAGCGCGAACAGATCGATGCTCTCTATGTTCTTTCTGCTCAGATGCTCCATCCCCGCCTCGTTGTCTATCACCATATACGGATAGTTGCCGGACAACTTGTCGATGAAGCCTCTGAGCAACACGTTCGGGTAACAATAACAGCCCGGCCCCTGCTTGCGGCCCATCACCAGAAAATCGACATTTTTGCTTTCCTCGACCGAACCGCTCAACTGAAGTTCGAGATAGGATTCCTTAGTCATCCCAGGCGGAATGCCGAGCTTTTTATCTATGAACTCCGCGAGGACGCCGCCGATCGTTTTCGTGACTTCTATCCCGAACGCCTCCGCGAGATTCGAGTTCGGATCGGCGTCAACTCCAAGAACCGGCCCGGCGCCGCCTTTTACGAGCGCCCTTATGATAAGCGCCGCCACTGTTGTTTTTCCTGAGCCGCCTTTTCCAGCGACCGCTATCGTGAAACTCATTCTTTGTCTCCATCCGCCCGTCATTACAGGCGCGCCCTACGCTTTTGCTCCGCTTACACTGATAAGTTTGTATCCCTTATCCGTTTCCGCCGCCAATTCACATGTCAGCGACCAGCCGGATTCGCGCGCCGTTTTCGGCAACGCCCGCAAAGCTTCAGGCGCAGCGCTGATAATTTCAATTCCATATTTATTCAGCGCTCTGTCCTCCAGCCTTTTCAGATCGCTTCTGTTGTCATCGAGCGACGGCGGGTCGAGGCGAACAACGATTGTTCTAATATCAGCTCCGGATCCTACAGGCGCCGAATCCACCCTGAACGCCGATGAGGACTTATGTGCGTTTTCAGCTTTCGTCATATTTCTTTTCATCCTGCCGCTATCATACGGACTTCACTGCCCAGTTTTTTAGAAACGCGGGAAGATGCGCCGCCTCTCGCGGCCCTATCATTATCTCCCAGCTTTTAAGTTCATCTTCAAGCTCTCCGCTGATCTGCGCCGTGTATCCGGGAATGATTATTTTTCTGTGCGCGACCTTTTCCTCGATTCCGCTCTTCTTTACGAATGGCGCAATCAGGTCCGCGTTAAACTTCCCGGCCGCCCACGCAGTCAGCACGGACATGCCCTCGCAGTCCATTATCAACAGCCATGTCGGAACGCGACTCGTTTCGATCTCTCCCGACACGATAAAATACGTCAGCGAGAAATTCGTCGTCACTATCACAGGCGAATTTGCGTCCGGGTTCCCTATCGGATATATGCCCTGATCCGTCGCCATAGGCCGTTGCGGATCGGTGAATATATTCATTCTCTCCAACAGCAGAGGGAAAGTTGTTTCCCCCTTAAGCTCGGAAACGACAACGATCCCGGAATACTTCGCTATCAGCGCCGCGGCTATAAGCGTCTCCATCATCAGGTCCGTCGCCATTTCGCAAGGGAACGCTATCGTCGGATACCCGAAAGGCCGGAACTGCTTCCTAAGCGCCGCGCGCCGAATCACGATCTGGTCTTCATAAACTTTTTTCAGCTTCCTCGCTCCGCTGTCGAGAACGATATCTTTAACTCCAGCCGCGACAAGCTTTTCGACCAGCGCGGCGAGTCCTTCCAGATCGTCCGCCTTTGCGACGAGCGGACATCCGCTCTCCTTCGCGAGCGCCGCCATATCATCCGCGTTGTCGGCGCGCGCCGCTAACAACAGCGGCTTGTTCGCGCCGCAAGCCGCCACGCCGAGCTTCAGCGCCTCTATGTCGTCGCTGATCAGTATCAGCGAGCATGCCGCATAGCCGAGAACCTTTTTCACGAGCGCTTCGAATTTCACCGCGCCGCCTCCGGCATCCTTCACCGCTGCCATTTCCGGCTTCAGAACGAAGCCGACGCGGTCGAACTTCAGAAAGTCGATCGCCTTCACTTTCGCCTCGACTTCCGCATCGCTCATATCGGTTGTGATGAGAACGGCTAAAGGCGGTTTGTTGACAAACGTCTTTTCGTGACGAAACTCGACCGTCTCGCCGCCTACAATGACCGCCGAATCGCCCGCGCCTATTTTTATCGCGCGTATCGGAGGCGCCGACGCCGCTGAAAGCTCCTTCTTCGCTTCCTCTGAAACATGCGGACACCGCGACAGTTCGCTCTTCCCGGCAGCGAGGCTCATCGCGAACGCAAGACACGTCGGAAACCCGCAGTCCTTGCAATTTGTTTTAGGCAACTTCTTGAAAATATCTATTCCGGTGAGCGCCATTCCTTTCGGCCTCCATTTTTGTCAGTTTTCATTATTCTCGATCAATAAACGCGCATCGCGGTTCACAGAATCGGATCCATCGTCAGCGCCGGATGCCCAACGCGCTGCAGAAATTCCATTATCTCTTCTTCAGATTCGCCGACCGTTTCATCCGCGATTTTCTCTATCAGATCCGGAATGCCCAATTCCGCGGCGCGCGCCTGAAGCCTGTCGGCGAGTTCCTCTTTCAGCGACTTGGGCATCCACACCATCCGTAGCAAGCCGCCTTCCGCCGCGAGGTACTTGCGCTGGCAGACATTATATTTCGAATGCCCGACAAAACCCGGCGTCGCGACTCCTCCGCCGACGGTTCCGGCGAGCGTCGTGAACTTCATCCCGCAAGGCGTCATCCCCGCGTGCTCACGGTTGACCGTCATCACTCCATTGCACATCGGCAGCACCGCCGCTATGCACTCGCAGCAGCCGCAGGTCGTCATCGGATCTTCCATGATGCTGTAGAAATTGATCAGCGGAATATTGCCTCGCGAGGCTCTCTCGACAAAATCGTTTACGCCCTTCCACTGGCCCAGCCGCGCGTCCAGCGTCTCTCCCTTTTCCACCGGCTGGTTCGGGCCGGTCGGGTTGATCTCGTTTGAAGCCTTGCAGTCGAGCCAGTTGTACGAGCCACACAGGCCGGTCCGCTCCGGGCTGACAACGCAGACATGATTCGGCGCGAACGACTGGCACAATGTGCAGGAATAATAAACCGGCGTCGTCTCGTCGGTCATGCCCTCGATACGAATGTCGCGCTCGTGGTAGACGCTCCGCGCCATTGCGAGCGTCTCCTTAACTTTCTCCGCGTCGGTGTATATCGTCACCTGCAGCTTATCGAAAATCGCTCCGAAATCCGAATGCAGCTTCGCGTGCAGTATTTTGCCTATGTGCGCGATCTCGAATCCCTTCTCGACCGCCTTCTTGCTTACCCTGATCCAGGCGATATCGCGCTGGCCGATATGCATGACATACTGCGTGTAATTTATCAGATGGTGAATCTGCCGTTCGAGAATCGGCTCGTAATCCGGCTCCATCTTCCGGCCCGCGACCTGCACGTGAATCGCCATCGGCAGCTTCGATCCGGAAGGAACGTCTTTTATCTCCGGCCCTATGACGCTCACAGCTCCATCCTCTATCTCATCCATTCGCGCTGAGGTCACGATCTCAACCATGTCCGTGCGGCCGCCGCCGCATTCGAGATAGATATCCTCGCCTCGCACACGTTCGCCCTCGAAAGCCGGACCGTATGCGACAGGCACTGGAACTTCCGACACCTGAATCTGCAGGCCGCGCACCTCGACCGCCTTCGCTACGATCCTGTCGTGCGGCACATTTGACACAACGTGCTCGTACGTACAGATGCCGGTCGGCAACACTTCCGGAATCGGCGAGTCGGCGATCGTCGGAAATCCCCAGTTGATCGCTCCCGCCGCGTTCGCGTACCACTCGTCCGTTACATAGCCCAGCGGCATAGCGAACGCGAAACACCGGTCTTTGTTGTAAATCAATATTTTGCGAAAGTCGCCGGGGCTTATTCCGCCGAACGACATCGCCGTGCGCGTAGCAAATCCCATCGCGAAAACAGTCGCGCTTACGTCAGAGCCGAACGGCACAAGCCGCGTCGGCCAGCCTATCTGCACGCCCGATTCCACGAGTTGCTCCGCGAATCGTTTCCCTTCGTGCTCCGCGGACATGAAGACATATAAATTTTTCTGTTGAATTTCGAGCGCGAGCCTGGCGGCCGTTTCAGGATTCGGAGCCGCGCCGAGTATCGCCGCGAATCCGGGCGCCGTTCCATCGACGAACTCGACCCCTCGCTTCCTCAATATCACATCGTCCGCAGCGCCGAGCCACAGCCTGTTTCCGGCCGGATCCTCGCCCTTTACATAATAATCCGGCTCCTCTATATAGCGGATCGCCTCGATCAATTCCTCCGCGAAGAACGTCGCCATCCCGGCGTCCAGAGCCGGCGCCAAATACGGTAGATGACATTTCTCCGCGACGTTGCCCGGCAGCAAAACACGGCACTTCGCCAGTATCCGCTCCATGTCCGAGAGCTTCTGCACTTTTTCGCCGAGTATTCCGTAAATCACAGGCAGATAGTACGCCGTGTTCGGGAAAGCGACTTCCTGATTCATCCCGAACCTGTCGACGGCCTGTTTGTATTTTTCCTCAGCCCTCGCGACAATCTTGCGCGCGCCCCGTATCGCGGCGGCTGCGATTATCTTCGACATATCTCATTTCTCCTATGCAAAGCGGTATCAATATTCATTAAGCAACGGGCATAGCATGCCATGTCCCTACTCAAGCTCCCTGCGTTTCGCCATATCGTAAAGCACGCGCTCGCGCGCCTTGTCTATGCCGAGCGCTTTTCTCTTTTTATCAATTTGCGCGATCATAAGCTGCGCGGCCTTGACAGGGTCCGGCTCGAACGCCCAGCTCGCGCCGTATTTATCTTCCATATTCTCGAACAATTCCTTCGTCGTTCCCTGCGCGCCGAGCGTCGGCCACATCGCGCCGAACACCGTATAGATTCCGGAGGCGACAAAATATTGCCCGATCGCTATAGCCTTCTCGGACATCCATTCCGGCGCCGCGCCAGCCGCGGGCAGTTCGCTGAGGTCGTCGCCGAGGCCGCCTTCTTTCACCATCGCAGTCGCAGCGATCAATATCCTCGAGTTGTCCACACACGAACCCATGTGGAGAACCGGCGGAATTCCGACCGCCTCGCAAACCGACGCAAGTCCCTCGCCGGCATACTTAGCCGCAGCCTCCGGCGAACACAAGCCCGCCTTCGCCGCTGAGATCGCCCCGCATCCCGTCGTTAGAACGAGAACGTCGTTCTTTATCAATTCCTTGATCATCTCAACATGCGCCCAGTCCTGTTTCACCTTCGGATTGTTGCAGCCGACAACACCCGCCACGCCTCGTATTCGACCGCCGATTATGTTGTCATTCAGCGGCTTGTATGACGCGCGAAAAGAGCCTCCGAGAAGATAGTTGATCGTCTCGTGGCTGAATCCGGCTATGAAATCTTCCGAAAACTGAGGTATGTTCACGTTCTCCGGCCGCGCCTTGAATTTATCGATGCCGATTCGGATGATCCGCTTCGCGGCTTCGTACGCCGTTCGCTCGTCGAACTCTATGTGCGTCGCGCCTTCCATCTTCGCTATAGGAGACGTCGTTATCACGGCCGTGTTGAAACACTTCGAGATTGTCGGCAGCGATGGCATTACGCACTGAACGTCGACAACAATAACATCAACCGCGCCCGTCGCAATCGCCAACTCCTGCGAAATGAAATTCCCGACCGGCGGGATTCCGTGCCGCATGAGAATCTCGTTCGCCGTGCAGCAGATGCCGCCGATTCCGATGCCCGCCGCGCCCGCCTTTTTCGCTTCGTCGATAAGCTCCTGATCCATAGACGCGGCGACCACCATCTCGGACAAAACAGGCTCATGCCCGTGCACGATTATGTTCACGTTTTCTTCTTCGAGAACGCCGAGATTGGTCCTGCTTATGACCGGCTCCGGCGAGCCGAACAACGCATCCTGCAACTCAGTCGCGATCATAGAACCGCCCCATCCGTCGGCGAGCGCCGCGCGCGCGCCCTGCAGTAGCAGGCTCTCCGGATCGTGGTCGACTCCCATGTGCGTCCTGTGCATTATCTCGACAACTTCGCGGTCGATACCGCGCGGCGCAATCCCCATTTCCCGCCAAAGCTTCTGCCGCTTCAACGGCGCCTTGCTCAGATATTTCAGTTCACCCGTCTGGCTTCCGAACTCCGCGAGAGCCGCCTTCGCCACATCGATCGCGATATCGTTAACCGGCCGTTCGCCGACTTCGATTCCGAAATCGAGAGCGATTTTTATCAGCTTCTGTTCGTCCTTGATCGGAAAATCCTTGTTATCGCCGGAAGCAGCCGAGAGCAGCGTCTCGCATACAGCGCGCCCGTGGTCCGAATGCGCGGCGACTCCGCCCGCGATCATTCGAATGAAATTCCGCGCCGCTATCGTGTCCGCGCTCGCGCCGCATACGCCGACGTCCTTGCCGGGTTTCCCCACGATTATCCTGCACGGACCCATCGCGCATATCCGGCAGCAGAGCCCTTCAGAGCCGAACTTACAGCGCGGCTCCATAGCGTCCGAGCGGTCGAACACTGTCGATGTCTCGCCGCCCGCGAGCCCCGCCAGCGTCTCGCACGAAGCCGCGCAAATCGTCATGTCCTCGGGCGCCCGGCATTCTCGTTTGCTTTTTTTCTCTTCAGCCATTTATCAAAACTCCATAATGCAAGGGCTCAGCATGCTGATCCCCTACGGTTTAGCTATTTCTTCCTCAAGCCGCATCCTGATTCTCCGCATCCCGTCCATCACCGCCGGGTCATCGAACGGCGTTTTCCCGTCACGCGCCGCGCCGCGGACAATGTCGCTTTCGGGCAACACGCCAAGCAGCGGATAGCCTTCCAGCGCGTCCCTGAAATAATCCAAATCGGCCGCCCCACGCGCTTCGTTGCCTACGAAGAACAGCTTTTTGTCGCCGAGATCGCGCCAGAGCGGAATGATGCGGCGCGCGGTTTCGACGCTCTTCGAGTCCGGCCTAGTCACTACGACCAACGCGTCCATCCCGCGAGCGGTCCCGCGTCCGAGATGCTCCAGTCCGGCTTCCATGTCCATGAAAAGATGCTGGCCGCGCTGCAAAACAATGTGCGCCGCAAGAGCTTTCAAAAACGCGCTCTCCGGGCAAACACACCCTTTGCCGCCCTTCTCGACCGCGCCCATCACCATTAGCGAAAGACTTCCCCTCTTAGCGCAGAACTTATCCGGAATGTCGTCCACCTTCGGGTTCAACTTGAACACGCCGCCCCACGAGCCGGGTTCAGCTCCTGTGCGCTCTCGGATCAAATCCTTCAAGCCGGAAATCGGCGCCGGATGCGTATCCTTCGGAAAACCGAGCGTCGAAGCGAGATTCGCGTCCGGGTCGGCGTCCACCGCGATCGTTTCTGCGCCTTCCGATTCGTACATATGGCATAGCAACGCCGTGAATGTAGTCTTCCCGACGCCCCCTTTGCCAGTGACCGCAATTTTCATAAGTCGAACAACCTTTCAGCAAAACGCAAAATAACCGGCGTGCAAAAATGTTAAGCGGACAACCGCTGAAAAATCAGAACAGTCCCGTGACCTTTCCGGTCTCCACGTTCACATCGATCCGGCGGAATGCCGGGTCTGACGACGTGCCTGGCATGAGCTTGATGTCGCCCGCGACGGGGACGATGAACTTCGAGCCGCCGTAAACCATTATATCCCTGATCGGCAACTGCCAGCCGGTCGGCCGGCCCTTCAGGTCCGGATCGTGCGAAAGGCTCAACTGCGTCTTCACCATGCAAGTAATGTAATCGTGGTACTGCGGGTCTTTCTCTATTTCCTTTAATTTCTGCTGGGCGAGCGTTGTAGTATAGATCACGCCGTCCGCGCCGTAAACTTTCTTCGCTATGCGTTCAATCCGCTTGCTGAGCGGGGTGTCATATTTATAAAGCAGTTTAAACTTCGGCTTGTCGTTGCAGGCGTCTATGACCGCATCCGCGAGTTCGAGAGCTCCGGCGCCGCCGTAGCGCCAGTGGTCTGACATTGCGCAACGCGCGCCCGCCTCTTCGGCGGCTTTGCGAACCAACGCGACTTCGGCGTCCGTGTCCGAGCTGAACTTGTTGATGCAGACGACCGGCGAAATGCCAGCCATCTTGACCGTCTCGATGTGCGCGAGCAGATTGCAAAGCCCTTTTTCAAGCAGGCCGAGGTCCTCCTCTGTGTAAGCTTTGTCGAGCGGCTTGCCGGGAGCGACACGGGGGCCGCCGCCGTGCATCTTCAGCGCGCGGATCGTCGCGACGATCACCGCGCAGTTCGGCGTCATTCCGCTCAGCCGGCATTTTATGTTCCAGAATTTTTCAAAGCCGATGTCCGCGCCGAAACCGGCCTCTGTGACATGATAGTCGGCAAGCTTGAGCGCGAGCATATCCGATACAATCGAGCTTTGGCCGATCGCGATGTTCGCGAACGGGCCGGCATGCACGAAAATCGGCTGTCCTTCGAGCGATTGAAGCAGATTCGGGTTGAACGCCTTGAGAACCCACGCCGCCATGGCGCCGTCTACTTCCAGATCGGCGGTCGTAACCGGCTTGCCGTACTTATCGTAGGCGACGATGATTCTGCCCATGCGTTCCCGCATGTCCTTCAGGCTTGAAGAAACAGCGAGAATCGCCATGACTTCCGAACTGACGGCGATGGCGAAACCGCTCTCCATCATGATGCCGTCCATCTTGCCGCCGAGTCCGATTGTGATGTTGCGAAGCGCCTGCGCGCAGAAGTCTATCGCCCATTTAATCTCGACGCGTCTCGGGTCGATTTCGAGCCTTTTGAGGTTTTTCTTCGCGAGCGTCGCGTCGTCATAATTCGCCTCGTGCTGCATGCGGGATGTCAGCGCGACCATCGCGAGGTTGTGCGCATTTGTGACGAAATCGATATCTCCAGTGAGGCCGAGCGAGAACGGCGTAAGCGGCACGCATTGAGCGAGACCGCCGCCAGCCGCGCTGCCTTTGATGTTGAACGTCGGGCCGCCCGAAGGCTGCCTAATCGCGCCGGTGACACGCTTGCCGCGCATCGCCAGCCCGGGAATAAGGCCCATCGTCGTTGTCGTCTTGCCTTCCCCGAGCGGCGTCGGCGTTATCGCCGTAACAACTATATACTTCCCGTTTTTCCTTTTCTGAATGCGGTCGTAAACAGCCGTGAAATCCACTTTCCCCAGATGACGTCCGAGCGGTATCTGCTCGTTCTTCTCGATCCCAAGCTCTTCGAACAACTGCTCGATCGTCTTCAGGTCCTCTTCCCTCGCCTCCGCAATCTCCCAATCCTTCATCCTTGTTGGATCCAACTTTTTGATATCCATGCTCCCAACCCTCCCCAAAGTAGTTTCAATAATTATAAGTACATTCTCCAGGTAGCGGAATGCCCGAAAAATCTTTTACGCAGAGTCTGGAAAAGCGAAATGATGGATATGGGAATTGCTGTTCGGGATTGCTTCGGCGCTTCGCTTCTCGAATTACGCGGCTTTGTTCAAAATTGCTAAGGCTAAGAACGCCTCGCAATGATTTTTATTATCTCTTGACGTCCCTGAGAAGAGCAAGCGTCTCCATTCGGGTCATCTCGTTCTTGCGGAACGCGCCTTTGACGGATGACGTCACCGTGCATGTGCCCGCTTCTTTCACGCCGCGCATCGACATGCAGAGGTGTTCCGCCTCGACAACGACCATGACGCCCTGCGGCTTCAACGTTTCCATCAGAGCCGTCGCGACCTGCTCAGTGAATCGTTCCTGAAGCTGGAGCCTCTGCGAAAGCGTGTGGATTACACGTACGAGTTTGCTCAGGCCCGTAATGCGGCCGCCGTCCGGAATATAGGCAATGTGCGCGCGGCCGACGAACGGCAGCATGTGGTGTTCGCACATCGAATAAAACGGGATGTCCCTGACCATTATTATTTCGTCGACGCTCGCCTCCGGAAGTATCTTGATCTCTTCCGCAGGGTTCTTGCCAATACCGCGGAATATCTCTTCGTACATTTCCGCGACGCGCGCCGGCGTTTCAACAAGTTCCGGCCGGTCCGGGTCTTCGCCTATCGCCTCGAGTATGTCCCTTACCGCCTTCTCTATTTTTTTCGTGTCCATATTTTCTCCAATGCCTAAGGCAGAATGCCCAAAGCCGCCGTTAGTTTTCAGTGATTGTTATACGAGCTTTCCCTTCAGAGGTCAATCAACCTTCGGGCGCGGCAGAAGACCGGCGGCTTCGAGTATCTCCGGAACTCTGTGTTCCCACTCGATCGCCATAAGATGTATTCCGTGAACACCCTCGATGCTCCGCAGGCGGTTTATCTGCTCGACACAAAGCTTGATTCCTTCCTCGGCAGCGCTCTCTTTCGGAACGCCCTTCATCCTCTGGATTATCTCGTCCGGTATCGAAATGCCGGAGACCTTGTTGTTCATGTAGTTCGCCATGCCCGCCGATTTCAGAGGCGTAACGCCTGCCATGATGTGAATTTTTTCGTGTAGTCCACGCTCGCGCACGCCCTGCATCCATTTCTCGAAGCGGTCCATGTCGTATATGCACTGCGTTTGCACGAAGTCCACGCCCGCGGCGGCCTTCTTCGCCAGTCTCGGAACGCGGCTCGCGAACGGATCGCCGAACGGATTCTCCGCCGCGCCGATGAACATCTTGAAATCGCCGTCTATGTCATCGCCGCACATGACTTTATTCTCATCGCGCATTTTTTTGACCATCGCGATCATCTGCACGCTGTCGAGATCGAAAACATTCTTCGCTGTCGGATGGTTGCCGAAACACTGGTGGTCGCCCGAGAGGCAGAGCATATTGCGGACACCGAGCGCGCAGGCGCCGAACAGATCGCTCTGCATCGCGATCCGGTTGCGGTCGCGACACACCATCTGCATCACAGGCTCGAGGCCGAGATCGATAAGAATTTTCGCGGATGCTATGCTGGACATCCTGACGATCGCCGTCTGATTGTCCGTCAGATTTACGGCGTCGACCCTGCCGCGCAGGAATTCGGCCTTCTTATCAATTATCTCGCGGTTCGGCCCTTTCGGCGGTCCGAGCTCTCCGGTCACCGCAAATTGGCCGCCTGCCAATATCTTCTCAAGATTCGAGTTTGACTTCACGCAAATCCTCCCTCACGATCTTTCTGACGCCGCCGGCGCCGCTCGTCGACCAGTCTTTAGGCGGATTAACCGCTTCCATCAGGTCAAGACGTCCAATCCGTTCGAGTCGCTCATGAATCAGCGCCCAGCCACAATCGGTGTTCTTCGGGTCGACCTCGCACTTGCCGTTCTCCGAACCGCCACAAGGGCCGTTCATCAGACTCTTCGAACAGCGCGCTATCGGGCATATCCCGCCGGTTACGCTTAAAACGCAGTTCCCGCAGCCGGCGCAGTATTCAGCGAACACACCCGGTTCCTTCGGCCGACCGTAAAATGTCGTGTTCAATCCAGGCATAACCACAGCGTCCGGGAACAGCTCAACAATCGTCTGCACGCCGACCCCGCATGCTATCGACAGCACGATATCGGCTTCCTTTATCTTCTCTTTCACCGTCTCGAAAAATTCATCCTCGCACTGCCGCTCGATCGTGGCTTCATCGACTTCAAGCTCAGCGCCGTCGATGCTCGCCGCCATTCGGAGCTGCGACGCGAGTATCCCGACTTCCTTCGAA
>Ga0172379_10003087_pt1 | contig 27413 bp, 26 predicted proteins | sample GrowelOW334metaG_FD_119756 | JGI IMG/M metagenome (GOLD analysis project Ga0172379, IMG submission 119756) | Groundwater microbial communities from an aquifer near a municipal landfill in Southern Ontario, Canada - Groundwater well OW334 metaG | ecosystem: Environmental > Aquatic > Deep...
GAATTGGTAAATAATGCAAAATTTTTAAGCTGCAGATTGTTCCTAGTAAAGATAATATACTACCCATTACTATGAAACTTAGTGCTTCTAAAGTGAATTGTATTGTAATTTCTCTGGGTGTGGCCCCGATAGATATTTTTAAGCCAATTTCTTGTTGCCTTTGCTGAATTATTAAATACATTATATTGGCGAGGTTAATCGCTCCTACGCTGAGCGTTAGAAGTGCTGTAATAAGTAAAAAAGCTTGAATCAGAAGCATTAAAGATAAAATTTTTTCTCGTTCTATTGTGGGATTATCGATGTATAAAGCATTGTGATCTTCGGGGGAGAAATGATAAGTAAAGGAAAGTATGTTTTTTAATTTAGTTAAAAATATAGTTGTATTAGATTTTTCATTGAGAGCTATAGTAATGATTTTGTTATGAGGGCTTTCTTTTCCCCATAACTTTTCTGCAGTTGTTATTGGTATTAGTGCGATGGGATGATTTTGTCCAATAACAGCTTCTTTTATTACCCCAACTATTTGAAAAGGTAGGTCGTGAATGTAAATATTTTTATTGATGGCCCTGTTTTTACCGAAAAATAGTTTTTGGAAAAAGACACTGATGACTAATACACGATTAGCATCACGTATGTCTATAGGGGAAAAGTATCTTCCTCCTGGTTCTAAGGAAATATCACAAATTTTAAAATATTCAGGGGTTGTTCCAAAAAAATAGGTTGGTTTGACAACTACACCATTAGAAAGCATTTCTATCCCAGCCAAGTTCATGGTTGCGCTTTTAATTTCCGGGAACATGTTTTTTAGGATATTAGGATAATTTGTGGGTATATTGATCGGTGCTTGTGGGGCTAGGCCTTTGTGGGGAATAGATGTTTCACCAAGCCAAATATGAAAAATAGGTCGAAACATTTTTAATATTTCATTATGTTGAAATTGGTATATTCCTTTGCCGAAAGCGGAAAGCATTAGTACTATATAAATTCCCCAAGTAATGCTAATAATAGCTATAAGACTACGTGTTTTATGATGCCAGGCGTCTTGGTAAGATTGTACTATTATGAACATTTAATTTTCTTCAGGTGGATTGATTAAAACTTTTTGACCCACTGTCAGTCCTGAAAGAATTTCCGCATTCATTCCGTCAGATATTCCAGTTGCAATAAAGTGTTTTATTGGTTTATGTTTTTCTATAATCCAAACATAAGATTTTTCGTCATCGCTAAAATTAATGACTTTTTCTGGCAGTAGCAGCGCATTGACTACCCGTCCTACCACTATGGTTGCTGTAGCTTGGCACCCAGCGCGCAGTTTAATGTTATTGGGCAAAGAAAGATGAGTGGTGTCTATTTTGAAACCATATTTATATGTAGAAAGGCGATGGAAAATATACTGCGAACTATTTTGATCTATAAAGTTTTCTGCTTCTGCATTAAATGCAATGTGTGCTATTTGCGTTTGGATTTTTATATTTGGTAAAGCCGCTATCTCAATAGTTGCTGGCATATTTTGTTGAATTTTGCCAATATCTAACTGGCTGATTTCGCCTTGAAAAATTAAATTTTGCAGATCTGCAATATAAAATAAAGGCGTTCCAGATTGAGATTGAGTTAAAGGAACAATGGCATCGCCAATATTTACATTTTTTTGAATGACATAGCCATCAGCTGGGCTATAAACAACGCCGTGTATACTGTTTCCTTTGAGATTAGCCTCGCCCGTAGATAACAAATGATATTTCTCTTCCGCTTGTTTTAATTGCCACTTAGCGACTTCAAAATCTTTTTTGCTGTCATCATAGTCTTGAACTGCAATGGCTCCGGCGTGTAATAGAGTGGCTTGGCGAGCTAGATGTTGTGAGGCATTTCTTAATACAGCGCGATTTTGCTCCATTAAGGTAATAGTTTCCGTCAAATCTTCTGGGGTTGGGTTTGGCTTTATTGTAAGCAATGTGTCGCCAGCTTTTACGACATCGCCTTCATGTGCCAAGATGTTTGCTACAGTCCCTGATGTCGTAGACTTAACTTGGATTACGTGTTCAGGAATAATTTGCCCGACAGCTATTACCGTTTGTTCGATAGATCCAATTTTGACTTCTACTGTTTCTAGTTCGTTGCTGTTACTTGTTGCAACAAAATGCAATAAGCCTAGAACTAGCAGCACACAGCTTGTGCAGAGAAATATCAGTAATTTTCTTTTGTGCTTTGTCATATTTACCCAGAAGCATAACAAAACAAAAAAGCAAAACATATACCGTGTTTTTCACGGTATTGACAGAAGGTGTTTTTGGTGGATCTCACTATTTTATATCTTATCTGATCTTTTTATGCTATATGTGATATATTATGGCAAAAAGTAAGATTAAAAGAGGTTAAGCGTCATGGGCTATAAACCCGTACCATTTAAAAAATTTAAAAAGAAAGTTTTAAAAAATCCAGAAGCTAAAAATAGATATGAAGCATTGGAAGAAGAATTTGCCTTAATAGCTGAATTAGTCAAAGCGAGGAAAATTGCACATAAGACCCAAAGTGAAGTTGCTGGAAAAATGAAAACTTCCCAAGCTATGATTGCTCGCATTGAGAATGGCTTTAATGGCAAAAGCCATTCGCCAACTTTGAATACTATTCGTAAGTATGCGAGGGCTGTTGGATGCAAACTTCATATCAAGTTAATACCAGAAGAAAGTTTAAGCCATAACGTATAGAAAACGGGGGATATTTATGAAAACAAAAAGCTTTCAAGATTATTTAGAAAAAAGACTTAGTAAGAAAGAAATTAAGAAAATTGAAGAGGAGGCTAAGTTGGAGAAAGATGCTTTATTATCAAGTGGTCATAAACCCATGCCCAACTTGTTGAGAAATATGCAGGTATCACTTAAAAATTAATTTATTTCATGGTCATTAGATGCAAAATTGGGTGAAGACTTTATTGGAAGTTTAGTCTAGAGTTTCAGTGCAATTGCCATGAGTGGCTAATGCTAACTATTTAGAATTGTTGGGAAAACCTTATGAATTATATTAAAAAATACCCGATCATAGCATTTTTTGTTTTAACTTTACTGTGGTCGGATGGTATATGGATTAGTATGTGGGTTTTAGCGATACCACGATTTCAACTTCAACATTTGTTACATATCCATGTAAGTGGCACATTTGGTTTATTAGGATTAATTGGTCCGGGTTTAGCTGCTATTGTAATTAGCCTATTATTAGATGGAAAGAAAACATTATTTCGATTATTTAAGCCCTTAGCAAAATGGAAAGTTCCATATATTTATTATGTCTATGTTTATTTAGGCGTCTTCTTTTTTTATTGTGCCGCTTCCTGGTTTGCAGTTCTTTTGGGTAATTATAGCAATATACATACTTTGTCTTGGCTTTTACAAAATACCAAAGCTCCTCTATTTGAGCTGCATGGTTTATGGATAATTGTAGAAATGACGATTATCTATACATTCTGTGAAGAGCTTGGCTGGCGTGGTTTTGCATTACCTCGAATGACTGAAAAAATAAATGTATTTTCTTCGGCTTTTATTCTCGGAGTTTTTTGGACATTGTGGCACATCCCTATGATATATCTATATGGTTCAAGTGCAAATTTAAACTTTACAACAATGGTAATATATTTTTTACATACTGAGTGCATGTCTATTTTTTTCGCCTGGTTTTATTTTAAAACAAATAGAAGTCTGCTAATTTGTGGTTTGTTTCACGGAGCAGCAAATGGTATAGGGGCTTTTTTTCCAATGACGGCTTCATTAATTGGACAAGGTTCAAACGTTACCACACTATCATTCGAGATTGTTATCGCTTTACTGATGATTCCATATCTATATAAATTAAATTGCAGCCAGAATAGGCCAGCTTCTTGAAATCGTAATTTTCGGGATAATGAAAAAAATGGGGTATTTTTTTACCAACACCAAATTTATCTCACCTCAAACAACAATTCCTCCGGGATTTCTTTTAAGAAGCGCGAGGGGCGGCGGTAGGTGGTGCCGCCATGGAGGAAACGGGTTGTGGCATAGGTGAGATATAATTTTTTCATAGCACGCGTGATGCCGACATAGCAAAGACGGCGCTCTTCTTCTAAAGCGCTTGGTGTTCCCATCGACATTTGATGCGGAAATAAAGTCTCTTCCATTCCACTTAAAAATACTAGTGGAAATTCTAGGCCTTTAGCGGCGTGCAGTGTCATTAATTGTACCGAATCTTCAAATTCTTCGGCTTGGGTTTCTCCAGCCTCTAAAGCCGCATGAGCTAGAAAAGCATGTAAGATTGGCATATCTTCCGGATTATCTTTGCTAAAAGTATGGGCATATCTTTCAGCGGCCGTGATCAATTCATCTAAGTTTTCTAGTTTAGCTTCGCCGCGTTGATTCTTATCTTTGGCATGATGATTGCGAAGTCCCGTGGCTGCTAAAGAGAAGGTTATGTGGTCGCTTAGTTTGTTTTTGGCGTTATGTTCGGCAAGTTTGTCTATAAGTATAAAGAAATTGAGTAGGGCGTTGCTGGCGCGGGAAGAGAATTTTTTCTCCAGAACTAAATTTTGTGCAGCTTCCCACATCGACATTTGATTAGCATGCGCGTGATCGCGAACTTGTTGCAGCGTGGTATTCCCAATGCCTCGCGTTGGGGTGTTTATAATACGTTCAAGAGCGTTGTTGTCATGGCGATTAGCTGCAAGACGTAAATATGCTAGAGCATCTTTGATTTCTGCGCGTTCATAAAAACGTAAACCACCATAGATGCGATATGGAATGTTGGCTTGTAGTAAATATTCTTCTAAAACGCGCGATTGAGCGTTAGAGCGATAAAGAATAGCAGATTCGCTATATTTTTTGCCTTTGTTTCCCCAATCTTTTATGCAGGCGGCAATAAATTGAGCTTCATCTTCTTCGTTGTAAGCGGCATAAACACGGATAGCTTCGCCACGATCTCCATCGGTCCAAAGGGTTTTTCCTAAACGAAAGTTGTTTTTTGCTATAACGGCGTTCGCGGCATCTAAAATCGCCGCAGTAGAGCGATAGTTTTGCTCCAAACGAATTACATTTACATTGGGAAATTCTTTGGTGAATCGTAAGATATTTTCGATCTTAGCTCCGCGCCAGCTGTAAATAGATTGGTCGTCGTCAGCCACGGCCATAATCTCAGCGTTTTTTCCGGCTAAAGCTGTAACCCAAGCATATTGAATGCCATTGGTATCTTGAAATTCATCTACTAAAATATGTTTTAGACGATCTTGATAGTGACTGAGTAAATTCGGATTTTTCTGCCATAACTCATAAGATCTAAGCAATAATTCCGCAAAGTCGACCATGCCATTTTGTTCGCAAAATTCTTCGTATTGCCGATAAATATTGATCAACATTCCAGTATTGCTATTACCGCTTTGGTTATCGACATCTTTGGCTCTAAGTCCTGCGTCTTTGTTGTGATTGATAAACCATTGTGATTCTTTAGCTTGCCACTTTTCTTCGTCTAGGTTTAAATTTTTATGGATGCGGCGAATTGAGCGCAACTGATCTTCCGAATCTAGAATCTGAAAGTTTTGAGGTAGATTTGCTTCCTGCCAATGCATTCTTAATAAGCGATGCGAGAGGCCATGAAAAGTTCCAACCCACATGTTTTGTAAGGAGCGATCGAGCATTTGCTCGATGCGATTTTTCATTTCGCTGGCGGCTTTATTGGTGAAAGTAACTGCTAAAATGTTATATGGGGAGACGTTCTTTTTTTCTATAAGATAGGCAATGCGATGCACTAACACTCTAGTTTTGCCGCTTCCGGCTCCGGCTAAAACTAAGGCATGACCGAAATCGGCTGTGACGGCTTGTTTTTGTTCAGCATTTAGAGCATCTAAGTTTAGACCGCCCATCGATGAATTTCCGTGTAGATGAGAAAAAGTTTCCACAAAAATAGGTATCACTACAAAGGTTTTATTTCGCTCCTTCAGAGCTAAAAAATTATTTACATCTTTACCCAGGGTTTCCGGCGCGACTTCGTCGCTAGGTCATCACGCCCTGGCGTGACTATAAATATCATCACCACGTTGTGGTTTCAGATCGAGGAAGCTACGAAGTAGCGACAATAACTATAGCCCAGGGTGAGGAAATTGCGAAGCAATGACGTAACCCTGGGTAAATTGACAAAAAACATGTCCCGGCTTCGCTTTTAGCTACGCCGTGGCAAGCTACGCGTTTTCTTTTAAAATCAATGCGTTGCAATTTACAATGCCAAGTCGCTTTCTTTCATGCTCAAACGTATTTTACCTTGGCGATCGATTTCCAAAACTTTAACTTTAACTTCTTGTCCTTCGCTCAGGTAGTCTGCAACGTTTTCAACACGCTTGTTAGTGATCTGGGAAATGTGCACTAAGCCATCGCGATTAGGCAGAATATTCACGAAAGCGCCGAAATCCATCAGGCGAACAACTTTACCCGTATAAATCTTACCGACTTCTGGTTCTTCGACTAAAGATTCGATTTTCTTTATAGCGGCTTGAGCTGCGCTTCTGTCTACAGCAGCAATCGTAACGACACCTTTATCGGTAATGTCTATTTTAGCACCGGTTTCTTCAACGATACTGCGAATTACCGCTCCACCTTTACCAATAACGTCACGAATTTTTTCCGGGTTAATTTGTATAGTTATGATGCGTGGGGCGCAATCAGAAACATTTTCGCGAGGGCGTGGTAATTTTTCTAACATAAGATTTAGAATGTGAACCCTGCCTTCTTTGGCCTGTTCTAAGGCTGTATGCATGATTTCTTTAGTGATACCAGCAATTTTAATATCCATTTGGAGGGCAGTGATACCGAAAATAGTTCCTGCTACTTTAAAATCCATATCGCCAAAGTGATCTTCGTCACCTAAAATGTCGCTTAATACTGCATAGCGTTCGCCTTCTTTGATTAAGCCCATAGCAATACCAGCAACTGGAGCTTTGATCGGCACGCCAGCATCCATTAAAGCCAAAGTTCCGCCACAAACTGATGCCATTGAACTAGAACCATTGGATTCAGTAATGTCAGAAACCACGCGTAAGACATAAGGAAAGTTTTCTTCTGTTGGGATGACAGCTTGTAGAGCGCGTTTGGCTAAATTACCATGACCTATTTCGCGGCGCTTTGGTCCCGACATCATGCCGGTTTCGCCAGTGGAATAAGGCGGGAAGTTATAATGCAACATGAAGCGTTCTTTGCTTTCACCGGCTGGGACATCGATGATTTGCGCATCATGTCCTGTACCTAAAGTAGCAACCACGATAGCTTGTGTTTCACCGCGAGTGAAGCAAGCTGAGCCGTGGGTACGTGGCAGAAGGCCAACGTTAATATTAATGGGACGGATAGTTTTGGTATCACGTCCGTCAATGCGAATTTTCTCGCTTAACACTTTTTCGCGCAAAATGCGTTTTTCAATATCATCAACAATCCCGTTAATTTGGCCAGCGTTAGGGCTATTTGGATCTTCTGGATTGATTAATTGTGCAGCTACTTCTTGGCGAATTTTTTTGAGTTCCATCACACGAGATTGTTTGTCTGTAATGGTATAGGCTTGTTTTAAGGCGGCTGAAGTTGCACCTTCTATTTTGGAGACTAGTTCTAGATTGGCTTCTTCTGGGACTAAGCTCCAGGCGGATTTACCAGCTTCTCCGGCAAACTCGCGAATAGCATTGATGGCCACTTGCATTTCTGCATGTCCATACATAACAGCATCAAGCATAACATTTTCTGGTAGTTCTTTAGCTTCTGATTCAACCATCAGAATCGCATTTTCAGTACCAGCTACTACTAAGTCTAGCTTGGAAGTTTTGAGTTGAGATAAAGTAGGATTGAGAACAAAAGCGTTATCAATGTAACCAACTCGAGCTCCTGCTAAAGGTCCTTGGAAAGGCACGCCAGAAATAGCTAGTGCAGCTGAAGCTCCCAATAAAGCTGGAATATCTGGATTGATTTCCGGATCCATAGACATTACTGTCGCAACGATTTGTACTTCATTACGAAAGCCTTTGGGAAATAAAGGTCGGATTGGACGGTCAATAAGACGAGAAATCAGTGTTTCTATCGTGCTTGGACGTCCTTCGCGTTTCATAAATCCGCCGGGTATTCTTCCGCCAGCATAATAACGCTCTTGATAATGAACGGTTAATGGAAAAAAATCTCTATCTTGTTTGGCTTCTTTGGCGGCAACAACGGCAACTAGTACTGTTGTATCACCCATGCTCGCTAAAACGGCCCCAGTAGCTTGGCGAGCTATATAACCGGTTTCTAGATTTACGGTATGATTCCCGTATTGAAATGTTTTTTTGATAACTTTCACTTTTTGTTTCCTATTATAAATTTACAGAATTACCCGCGGATATTTAAGCGTTTGATTAAAGTTGCATAACGCTCGGTATCTTTTCTTTTTAGATATTTCAACAACTTACGTCGTAAGTTAACTTTGCGGATTAGACCACGGCGGGAATGAATATCGTTTGTGTGAGTCTTGAAATGATCAGTTAATTTGTTGATGTCAGTGGTGAGTAGGGCAACTTGCACTTCTACGGAACCGCTGTCATGGGTATTTTGACCATATTCTTTAATTAATTTATTCTTTTCTTGATTAGATAATGACATAAATATCTCCAGTAATAATTGTGAATTATAAATTATGAATGATGAATTGGTACGGAGTAGCAAAATATAAATTAAATAATTTCATTAAAATTCATAATTTATAATTCATCGTTCATAATTGTTCTAAAATTGTTACAAAAAAGCAAACCAAACCATTGTCATTTACAGAAATGGTCTACTTTTTGCAACGCGGCATTGTAGCTGGCTATTGGCTGAAGAGCAAGCGAAAACTAGGGATTAGGCTTTTTTGCATAGTTTCCCATGAGCTCTGCCTGGGCCAAGATGTGCTTTTCCATAGCTTTTTTTAATGTAGCATTTGTGAATTTGGCATTTGGCTGCAAAACTATGTCTAACGCATAGAGTTTGAAGTAATAACGGTGAGTGCCTGACGGTGGACAAGGAGGCACGTAGCCAGTTTCGTCTAAAGTGTTTAGGCCTTGCTCTGTGCCTTTGGGCAGAACTTTTACGTTTTCTGCTAAATTGGTTACTTCAGGCGGTATGTTATATAAAATCCAGTGTGTCCAAAGTCCCATAGGCGCATCAGGATCTTCCATAATTAAAGCTAGGGACTTAGTTTCCTTGGGAACATCCTGCCAAGATAGCTCTGGTGATGTGCCAACGCCTTGGCAAGTGTATTTGCTAGGGATGAATTCTTGATGCAAAAAAGCTTGGCTGGAAATTTTCATAGCAAAAATCTCTCCATAATAAAAAATGCTTAAGAAGAAAACTAAGATAAGGATTATTTTAGATGGATTTTTGGTTGTAGTGTTAGAAAATTCCATTTAAAACTATAACCTATTGATTTATAAAGAAAACCCATAGACATGTTTTTTGGTAAAATTGGCTGGGGGACTAGGATTTGAACCTAGGTTGACGGAGTCAGAGTCCGTAGTCTTACCACTAGACGATCCCCCAACAAAATACCCATGCCTTTTGATGACAAATTAACGTTTCGAGAACTGAGGTCCTTTACGAGCTTTGTGTCTACCGACTTTCTTACGTTCAACTACACGTGGATCGCGGGTTAGTAGCTTAGCGCGACGTAAGGTTTTGCGAACAGTAATCGGGGCTTCTTCTTTTCCGCCTTCGATTACTAATGCAACACCTTCTTTAGGAGCGCCTTGTTCATCAAATTTAACTAGAGCACGAGCAATACCTAAGCGTACAGCGCCGGCTTGACCGCTGCTGCCACCGCCTTTGACTGTGGCTCGGACGTCGAATTTGCTTAGAGAAGCAAGAGCTTCTAACGGCTGACGAACTAGCATGTGCGAAGTTTCGCGAGCAAAATATTTTTCTAACGATTTGTTATTAATCGTGATATTTCCTTTGCCTGGAATAAGAAACACGCGGGCAATAGCAGTTTTACGTCTGCCAGTGCTGTAGCACTTTGCTGTTTTGGTTTTTGTAGCTTTAGATTTGGTTTTTTTAGCCGTTTCGGTCATAACTTACGCCTCGATTTCTAATTTTGTCAGCTGTTGTGCTGTGTGTGGATGTTCAGGGCCGGCATAAACCTTGAGTTTTTTCAAAGTTGCGCGTCCTAGAGGGCCTTTCGGTAACATGCCTTTTACTGCAAATTCGATGACTCGTTCCGGATGAGTTTCTAATAATTTTTCTAAATTCACAGTTTTTAAACCGCTTTGATAACCGGTATAGCGATGGTAAAGCTTATCGGTTAATTTTTTCCCAGTGGTGTGAACTTTTTCCGCATTGATCACGACGATGTAATCTCCTGTGTCCATGTGAGGAGTGAATTCTGGTTTATGTTTGCCACGTAGGCGTTCTGCTACGGCAGTTGCTAGTCTGCCGAGTGTTTTATTTTCTGCATCAATCAAATACCATACTGGCTTAATGTCTGCCGCTTTGGCGCTAAAAGTACTCATTGAGAGCTCCGGATTTTCATTTAAGGTGTAACAAATAGTCGGCGTATTCTACAGAAAACATCCGTGCTTTACAAGTGCGTTGTTAGTAAGGTTCTGGATCCAGGGGCTTGGATACAGCAGAATTGGGTAATTTTTGGAATTTAGACTTGAATTTATAATGTGCAATTGCTTTTTTAGTTATAGCAGTAGTTACAAGTCCCACAATACCAATGCCGAGTATACTTACCCCAAAATCTGTCATTGTTGGGAACACTGTTAAGAGAGCACCCGTAACGATTGCTATACCCGAAGCAATTCGTGCTGTCTCTAAATGCGTAGTAGTTTTGAGTTGCTTTAATTCAGTTCTTTTTACCCCAAGCTGGGTTGCGTCTAGCCCCGTTTCTACTTCTTTTTCCAATTTATTTTTTTTCGCAAAATTCTTTTTTTGTTCCAAAGCTAAACTAATGACATTAAAAGACTGGTAGACTATCAGCATAAAGGGCAAAGCTGCTGGGGCCGCAAATCCTACTATGGAGGTGGATAAGATTAAACCATCTTGCAATAGCGTAGGAACATTTAAGGCGCTTATTGCTTCTCTGGTGCTGATTTTAGAATGTTTTATTCTTCGTACATATTTAATAATGCGATAGATGTCTGCGGTAACTATTAGCGCTGCGACAACCAAAGCAATACCGTCAAAAATATCTGATGCTAAGTCAGAGGCCTCAGCTGCGCCAGATACAAAGTTATCTACATAACTACTACATTCTGTTAGCTCTAAAGCTCCGGCATTTAGGCAGGAAGCTGTTGTACGGGCTGTGCCCATTATATTTTTAAGTTTAGTGGCTATTTGGGAAGTCATAAGCGGTGTATTGTAATGTATTTGCGTATTTTTTTAAAACATGTGATAAAAAAAGTAATACGATTCGTGTTAAATCTTATTGACCTTCGAGGTTTTGCCGCGGTATAGTTTAGTGCATGTACAATGCTCGTATAGAAAATAAAGGTAACGGAGACTAAAACATGTCTGATCTGTCAATTGACTTCTGTGGAATTAAAAGCCCAAATCCGTTTTGGTTGGCGTCTGCGCCACCGACTAATACTGGTGAACAAATTATGCGCGCTTTCGACCAGGGTTGGGGTGGAGCTGTATGGAAAACTATTGGCGAACCAGTAACTAATGTTTACTCTCGTTTTGCTGCTAATAACTATGAAGCCAAAAAAATTACTGGTTTTACCAATATTGAACTTATATCTGACCGGCCAACGGAAGTAAATTTAAAAGAAATTTATGAGGTCAAGAAAAGATATCCAAAACATGCCGTTATAGCTTCTATCATGCTTAATGAAAAAGCCAAGTGGCAGGATATGGTCAAAAGGTGTACCGATGCGGGAGCAGATGGCTTAGAGCTGAATTTTGGGTGTCCTCATGGTATGTGTGAGCGTGGGATGGGTTCTGCTATTGGTCAAGAGCCAAAAGTAATTAAAGCTATTACCGAATGGGTAAAAGAAGTTTCTAAGATACCAGTGCTAGTCAAACTTACACCTAACATTAGCGATATTGCTGAACCGGCTAAGGTTGCCATAAGAGCTGGAGCTGATGGTTTGGCTTTGATTAATACTATTAAATCTATTTCCAATATAAATCTTGATAGTTTAATCGGCAATCCATGCGTGGGTGATAAGTTCACTTCTGGCGGATATTCTGGAGCGGCTGTGAAGCCAATTGCGTTACACATGTTAACCCAATTGGCTATTAATAAAGAAACCCAAGTACCGTTTTCTGGTATGGGTGGTATCTACAATTGGCGCGATGCTGCGGAGTTTATTGCTTTGGGAGCGACTTCTCTCCAAGTTTGCACTGCAGTTATGCATCATGGTTATGGGATTATCCAAGATATGCTCAAAGGACTAAGTGACTATTTGGATTCTAAGGGCATGCAATCAGTCAATGAGTTGCGCGGCAAAGCTCTGTCCCATTATTCTTCCTGGGGTAATTTAGATCTAAATTATCGAGTGGTTGCAGAAATTGATGCAAGTCGTTGCGTAGGTTGCCAGCAATGTTATATTGCTTGTTTAGACGGTGGACACCAATGTATTCACACCACAAAAGAGCCGTGTCAAGCTTACCATGGTGAAAGCGATCATGCTCAAAATGTTCGTTTCAAGCAACAACCTCAAGAACATGCCAAAAATCCAGATTCCAAAGTTCATGTTCCATTTATTCAAAAAGAAGAATGCATTGGTTGTAATTTATGCTCATTGGTGTGTCCAGTTGGCTGTATTGAAATGAAAGAGGTAAAATAAAGTAAACACTATGTTAAATACTTTATTACATTTTTTAGGCTATACCTTTATGGCCATTTTTCCTATTACAAATCCAATTGGTATGTCACCGATTTTTTTGTCTCTTACGAAAGATCATCCGCGTCAAGAAAGGCGAAATATGGCAAAAAGAGTGGCTATCAATAGTTTTTTTGTCTACTGGGTAGCTTTATTGCTAGGCAGCTGGATATTAAGTTTCTTTAGTCTATCAATTCCAATAGTTAAAATAGCAGGGGGAATAGTTATTTTTTTTGCTGCTTTTAATATGCTCAATAGTAAGCCTAAAATTTCTAATAAGGAGCAAAAAGAAACTTTATTTGAAACGCGTGATATTACTTTTTTCCCATTGACGATGCCAATCACAACCGGTGCTGGTTCTTTAGCTATAGCTATGTCCATCGGAGCTGACATTATAACAAGTGGTAAATTAAGTTTAATGACAATAACTAAACTGTGTGGAGCTTCCCTTGGAATAGCGGTGTTGGCTCTTACTATTTTTGTTTGCTATTATTTTGCTGATTGGATTTTTACTAAACTTGGGAAATTGGGCACACAGGTGGTAACTCAGTTAGCAGCATTTATTTTACTGGCAATTAGTGTTGAGATTGTTTGGGAAGGAATAAAAACTTTGATTGTTATGTCTTAAATGTAGGAGAAAACCGATGTTTGATTCCATTATTAAAAACGGTGTTATAGTAACTGGTTCCGATACTTATAGAGCAGATATTGGTATTCAGAGTGGAAAAATTGCAGCTATTGGCGATAATTTAACGGTAGATAATGCCGAAATTATTGACGCTGGTGGTAAGTATGTTTTTCCAGGTGGAATCGATGTTCATACGCATTTAGACATGCCGTTTGGTGGTACTGTTTCCAAAGATGATTTTGCGACAGGAACAGTAGCCGCTGCTTGTGGGGGCACAACTACAGTAATAGATTTTTGTATTCAACCCAAAGGAAAATCGCTCAAAGAATCTTTAGATATTTGGCACTCTAAAGCGGATGGTAAGGCCGTTATAGACTATGGCTTTCATGTGGCTATTACAGACATGACTGACGCTGTTTTGGCTGAGATGAAGGAGGTCATTTCATCTGGTTATCCAAGCTTTAAGTTGTTTATGACTTATGATGGTTTGCGTGTCGAAGATGATGTGTTGCTCAAAGCTTTGTTGCAAGTGCGAGAATATAGCGGCTTGATTTGTGTACATGCGGAAAATTATTTTGTTCTTAAATATCTAGTTAATAAATTTTTATCTGAAGGAAAAATAGAGCCAATATATCATGCCTTAAGTCGACCAGCCTTGGCTGAAGGTGAAGCTACTGGACGAGCTATAAAACTAGCACAAATTGCTGATGCACCGCTTTACATTGTCCATCTTACTTGTAATGCTGCCCTGCAAGAAGTAGTTAGAGCTAGAGATATGGGCAGTAAAATTATGGCTGAGACTTGTCCGCAATATTTATTGCTTTCTGAAGATAATTATCGTGAACCAGATTTTCAAGGCGCTAAATATGTTATGAGTCCGCCACTTCGCCCGCGAGAAAATCAAGAACCACTTTGGTATGGTTTAGCGCATAATCAACTACAGACCGTTGCAACTGATCATTGCCCATTTGATTTCAAAGGGCAAAAAGATATGGGACGCGAATCATTTGCTAAAATTCCGAATGGCGCTCCTGGCATTGAAGCACGTATGGCCTTGCTTTTTGATCGTGGTGTAAATAGCGGTAAAATTACTCTCAATCGTTTTGTCGAAATCACTTCTACCAATCCAGCCAAAATTTTTGGTTTATACCCTAGTAAAGGTAGTATTGTCGCTGGTGCGGATGCGGATTTAGTGATCTTTGACCCTAAGCTTAAAAAGACCATTTCCAAAACTATTTTACATGAAAATGTTGATTATACCTCTTATGAGGGTTTTAAAGTTACTGGTTATCCCGTATTGACCATGAGTAAAGGTAAGGTAATTGCTAAAGATGGAAATTTCGTTGGTCAAAAGGGAGCAGGGCAGTTTCTCAAGCGTAAAAATTTGATGATTATTTAAAGCAAGTGCACAATGCGTGAACTTAAAAAGAAACCTATAGAAAGCAAATTGTGGAATCAAGATTTAAGTCCCATCGATATTGATAAGCGCAATTGGCACAAATGGAATGTAGCTGCTTTGTGGGTTGGTATGGCTGTAAATATACCAACTTATATGCTGGGATCTGGTCTAATTGGTTCTGGCATGAATTGGTGGCAAGCAATATTAACTATCATCTTGGGAAATTTGATCGTTTTGGTGCCAATGATGTTGGTTGGGCATGCAGGGACCAAGTATGGTATCCCTTTCCCTGTATTCTTACGTTCTTGTTTTGGTACAGAAGGAGCTAGAGTTGCCTCGTTGCTGCGGGCTTTTGTCGCTTGTGGTTGGTTTGGTATATTAACATGGATTGGCGGTAATTCTATTTATCAGCTTTTATTAATAGTTTTCCCAGTTTTTGCGCAGAGTTATTATTTTTCAGGCTTCATTGGGTTGAATGTAGAACAGCTAAGCTGTTTTTTGGCTTTTTGGTTTTTGCAAATGGTTATTTTGCGTTACGGCATGAGGGCTGTTAAACACTTAACTGTTTTTGCTGCTCCGTTACTTTTGGGGTTTGGAATTGCTCTATTAATTTGGGCTTGGGTAAAAGTTGGTTCTTTTCACAAAATACTAGGTGCTTCTTATACTTTGAGTCAAGGCAAGCACGCGCAAATTTGGAGCATCTTTTGGCCTGGTTTAACTAGTGTTATTGGTTTTTGGTCGACTTTAGCTCTCAATATTTTAGATTTTACACGTTTTGCACGTTCGCAAAAAGATCAAGCATTAGGCCATTTGATAGGCTTGCCGCCGGCTATGGCCTTTTACTCTTTTCTTGGAATTGTAGTGACAAGCGCAACAGTGTTGATTTTTGGTAAGGCCATTTGGGACCCAGTAATATTGCTTAGCCAATTTAAAGTGCCATTTTTAATATTCATTGGCCTATTTGCCATTGGCTTGGCAACTATGTGTTGTAATGTTACAGCCAACGTTGTTTCTGCTGCCAATGATTTTTCTAATTTTTGGCCGAAGCAGATTAGTTTTACTACTGGATGTATGATTACAGGGGTTGTTGGAATTTTAATTTGCCCATGGAAATTAATAGCAGATCCGCAAGGTTATATTTTCCGTTGGCTATTAGCCTATTCCTCTTTACTGGGAGCTGTTGGAGGAATTATGCTTTGCGATTATTATCTTTTAAGAAAGACTCATATTGATCTACACGATCTTTTTCAACATGAAGGAAAATATACATTTTACAGAGGTTGGAACAGGAATGCTTTTTTAGCTTTTGGAGTAGCGATTATACCCTGCGTTCCAGGTTTTTTAGTTAAAGTTGGCGCGGTAAGTGAGAAGTTTTTCCCAAATTATTTAGTTATACTTTATGATTATGCTTGGTTTGTTGCTCTAGCTTCTGCCTTTTTGACCTATTATGCTTTAATGAGAAGAGCCTTAAAAAGAGAACAGCTGTTGTAATCTGATTAATTTTTATTATCGAGGTTTTTATGAATTTAAAAGATTTACGAATTAATGCCAAACGTTTGCAAAGCACTTTAGAAGAGTCGGCCAAGATTGGGGGTACGGCAAATGGTGGTATTACGCGTTTAACCCTTACTGACGAAGACAAAAAAATGCGCGATCTTTTTGTTAAGTGGCTTAAAGAAATAAATTTAGAAGTAACCATCGATGAAATGGGAAATATTTTTGGTCGTCGTTCTGGTAAGAATGACCAGCTAACGCCGGTATTGAGTGGTTCGCACTTAGATACACAACCCAAAGGCGGTCGCTTTGATGGTATTTTTGGTGTACTTGGGGCATTAGAAGTAATGCGTACTTTACATGAAAATCATATTGGAACAGAGCGTCCTCTAATAATAGTTGATTGGACCAACGAGGAAGGTTCGCGTTTTGCACCAGCTATGATGAGTTCTGGTGTTTGGTGTGGTGGCCTTAAGCGTGATTGGATCTATGGTCGTACAGATGTTAATGGCAAAACTTTCTTGTCTGAACTAGAGAGAATTGGTTACCGCGGAAAAGTTCCGGCGCAAAGTTTTCCACTCCATGCCTATTACGAATTACACATTGAACAAGGGCCAATCCTGGAGCGTGAGAAAAAAATTATCGGTGCGCCGAAAGGTATTTTATGCTTGCATTGGTATGATATTTACTTGGAAGGTGAGGCTAATCAAGTTGGTCCAACGCCAATGGAAGGTCGTCATGATGCTTTATGCGCAGCAGCAGAAATGATTTTAAAAGTAAATGCATTACCCAGTAAAATGGGCGGCAATATGGTTGCCACTGTTGGCGAAATTCAAAATGGCCCTAATTCTCGTAACATCGTTCCTGATAAGGTACATTTTACGGTCGATATTCGTTCTTGGGATGATGAATATGCTATCCGTGCTTGGGAAGATCTAAAACAAGATTTTGTTGATATTGCTAAGCGTCGCGGTTGTCCTATCCGCATTGAGGAGACGTGGCGCGTTAAACATGCCGAATTTGATTCTAAGCTACACGAACGAGTAATAGATGTTAGTAAAAACTTGGGTTATTCGGCTCTAAAGATGGTTAGTGGCGCTGGTCATGATGCTGGTTATCTAAACCAAATTGCTCCAGCTGCGATGATTTTTGTGCCAAGTATTAATGGCCGCAGCCATGTGGAAGTAGAAAAAACCACTTATGAAGACTGTGCTGCCGGGGCAAATGTGTTGTTACATTGCTTGTTAGAAACGGCGAATGAGTTAGGGTAATTACGTTATTTCATGATAATGGTGGTTATTAAAAACAAAATGGGCTTCTTATGGTGTAAGTTCGATAATAATAAATTGATAATAAATAGACGAGGATACATGTTATGTATTTTAGGAGACAGCTAGTTATATTTATATCCGTTGTTATTATCGGTACTATTTTAGGGCTATTAGGTATGGGTGATTTTAGCTCAACTAATAGAATAGCATATTTTTGGCCTGGTGCTGTCGTTCAGTCAGTGGCAGGAGTTTTTTTTGGGATGATTGGTGTGATGGCAGGGACCACTTTTCCGATTTTTTCAGATGCAATGAGCGGTATTACGTTAATTAAGGTACTGGTATGGATTCCTGCAAATTTTGTTCAATCATTTATTCCATATTTAGTAAAAAAGATTTTCAAATTTGAACCCTGTGAATTTAATAAAAAAACCGTTATATGTTTTATTGTTGGTTGTTCAGTGATTCCGCATTTAGTAGGTTCGATAGTAGCATCTTTAGGATATTATTCTTTGCATGAAATGGCAACCTTGAAAGAACAGATTGGTGTTTTTTTAAACTGGATAACATCAAATATTTCAATCTCTATAATATTTGGACTCCTTTTATTAAAATTTTTTGCACCAGCTCTTAGAAAATGCAAAATATATGATGAAATGGAAACAGAAAGTAGGCTTTAGTAAGCAATATTCGTTACCCATAAAAATTCTTTTTATAATGATGGTTGGTAATATTGGTCCCATATTGTTACTAACACTTTATGACTTTATACGCTTCCATAAAGTATTATTTGGAAAGGGCGACATTGTAACGATAGTATATGCCTGTAGTATTTTGCTATCCTTGGTGTTTGTTGGATATATAGTGTGCGAAGTCACCATACCGATAAAAACGCTTATCTCTAACATAGAAGCTTACCGACTTAAGAAAACAAGGCCTGCTTTGCATGGCATTACTAACGTTGAAGAATTCAATTATTTGTTTTCCGAATACGAAAAACTAATTAAGGAAATAGAGCGTTACGAAATAGAGTTGATTAACAAAACAACTCTAGCGGCTATTGGTTCAATGGCCACAATGATAGTGCATGATGTGCGTAAACCAATGACCGCCGTCCAAATGTTTTTACAAGCATTGCCAGATATTAGGCATGATTCTAACTTAACAACAAAATTGGTTGAGGATATTAAAGAAAGTATCGTACATACCAACACGATGTTAAACGATATTTTAGAATTTTCTCATGAGGAACCTCATCTTGAGCTCAAAAGTAACAACTTACAAAATTTGATAACAAAAGCTATCAATGAAGTGTTTGGTATAAATTCTTTAAATATTAATGTTAATTTTTTTTATGATTTTAGACATGGTATGCGAAATATTTATGTTGATGATTTGCGTATAGTTAGGGTTTTAGTCAATTTGATAGCTAATTCTATAGAGGCTATGGCCTCAAATAATCAAACTCAAGGTAATATATTTTTTAAAACCGAAGTTTTGGAAAATAATAACGCTCCTGTTATTGCGCTTACTATCGTAGACGATGGACCAGGTATTCCGCCGGGAGTAATATCTAAGATATATAATCCTTTTTTTAGTTATGCGAAAAAAGGAGGCAATGGGTTAGGTTTGGCTATATGTAAGAATATTATGGCGGCGCATGGAGGAGATATTACTGTAAAAAATCGTGGGGATAAGGTTGGAGTAGAAGTTAGTCTTTTATTTCCAAGCGTAAGGCAGGAAAGCAATGAAGAAATTTTATCACTAGTTACAAAATCTCAAGATCTGAAAACTAACATAGCAGATGCTCAAGAGTGCTATGTGGTTCATAAAAATATTCAGTGTCAAGGGGTAGGCTTTAGAGATGATTCTAGTTATTTGTCTGTTTTGTTAGTCGATGATGAAAAAATTGTGAGAACACTGTTGCATAATTCTATTAGTTCAATTTTTGAGGATAATAGAGTTCGTATGATTGCCGAAGCTAGCAGCGCAGAAGAAGCTTTAATTTTATTAAAAGAACACAATTTTAGCCATGTGATTACTGATATTGATTTTGGTAAAGGTTGTATGGATGGTTATGATCTTGCGAAGCAAATATTGACTCAATATAAGAATGTATCTCTTATTATCCATTCCAATAAAAGAAGCCCATGTAAAGATGAAGAAATTAAAAGAATTCTTGGTGGAAAATTTTTGGGATTTATTCAAAAGCCGATTACTAGTGAGTCTTTGTTAAGCTTTTTATCAGTTCCTTTAGATAAACGGAAAAAGGCCTTGCTGCTAAATGACGATAAAACTATATCTTTCTCTATGAAAAGAATCTTGGATCACTACGATATTGATATCACTCTAACGACTTGTCTTGAAGAGGCCTTAACAAGTTTCTTAAATAACAGCTACGATTTTATCTTATCTGATGTAAATCTCGGTAGTAATCAGAAAAATGGCTATGTATTTTTAGAAAAGGTGCGAGCTTTAGATAAAGTTATCCCATTTATTATTATGTCAGGTTATAATGAAAAAAGCGAGCAAGAAAAAGCTCGAGCCCTAGGAGCAACGGCATATATCCAAACGCCCTTTGAGATAGAAGATTTAATAAAACTAATACCACGCTAGAGAATATATGCAAACCAAACTGGAACAGCTTGAATTTATGATCCACAAGTTAAGAGGATTACAGCAGACGTTAGGCAATTTCACTAAATGCTTGGAATATGATGTCAAAGCGTGGTCTAATTTGAATGAAATGAATAGCGGTGAGGTTAGGCAAAATTGCGACATTATTCTTCAGAGCTTATGCGAAACTAAAAAAGTAATAGAAGATATTAAGAAATTTTATTTATAAATTGGAAATTATGGCAGGTTTTTATGATGATGAACCAACTTTGTTATTATCCAACAACGGTAGCTATTATTGATGATAGTGAATCTTTTTTGGCAATGATTGACAAAAAAATGGGCAAGAATCAGCCGCGTAGGTTATATAGCAATCCAAGTTTGGCGCTTCAAGAAATAAACGCAGCTGCAAAGAGTGGGCGACAACTAGAAAATGTGTTGAAAAATGTGCCTGTTGAGAAAGTGGAAGAAATGGATGTTAAATTAAATGCTGATGTAATTATTGATATAGATTTTAATAAATTATGCTTAGAAGCCTATAATGCTGAACGTTTTGGCCAGGTTTCTACTGTATTAGTTGATTACAGCATGCCAGATATGGATGGTATTGAGTTTTGTCGCAATCTTAAGGATAAAATGATTGAAAAAATAATGATCACGGCTGTGGCTGATTACAAGCTAGCTGCTCAAGCTTTTAATGAAAAGATCATTGATGGATTTATTTTGAAAGATGCTCCTCATTTATTTGAAGATATAAATTCTAGTATTACGGTCGCGCAAGACAACTATTTTAAAAATATCTATGGTGTTGATGGAATATTAGGGTGCCTTTTTCGTAATCAACTTCCTTGTGACAATAGAAATTATAGTAAATTCTTGGAATCCATTAGTGCGCAAATCAATTTTATTGAATATTATACTTTGGATAAGGCTGGCAGTATTCTTTTTTTGAATGAAGCGGCTGAACAGACGTATTTGATGGTTAAAAGCAATAATGATTTAGATGACTTATATGCTATAGCAAAAGACAATGGTGCTTCAAAAGCTATTTTAGGTGCATTGCGAGATAAAAAGGCAGCGCCTGTTTTGATTTCTGAAAATGATTACGCTGCTTCCGTGAATGATTGGAAGATGTATCCTTTACAGGTTATCCCATCCAAAGAAGGCTATTTTTATTCTTTAATAAGTGGAAATAGTATTGATATGTTGGATCTCAAAAGAACTGTTTCGTTTCAACAATATAAAGCACAAAATGCTCAATACTTTGCAAAATAGTTTTATTTTTCGGGTTTTATTTGTTTATAACAGCGAAGTATAGGGGCTGCACTAGCTAATTCAACATCATAAAGCGCAGGATTTGTGACTAATGTTTGGGGGTTGGTGCAAAGTAGTAAAAATTTATTAGGAGAAGTCCCCTCTTTTAATAATCTTACTAAAGTTTTTCCATCTAACGTTTGAACTATACAATATTGATTTACAATTGTCCTAATTGTATCGCCAAAATATTTCACTCCGGCTACAAAATCATTTGGGTTATAAATTGGGGTAACGCCATCATCCTTAATTTGGTAATCAATAGCTTCTGGAAAGTTCTTTCGAAACAGAAGAATTTCCTGCAAAATTTTTTCTTTCTCTTCCGAAATTTCTGCAGTATTTATTCTTTGAGAATCTTTATTTAATTTTTTAAAATCAGGGATTATATAAGGCCCTTGGCCAATTTCATAAAGCAGCCATTCTGCTGTACAAACTACCCCTTCTTCTGCTATCCGTTTTATTACGCGTTCAGCTCCGTCAACAGGAAGTCCTCCATAACCACCTACTTCCCAGCCCTTATAGGTGCATATATTTAGCGAAGAATTTTCGCACATTTCTTTGCGAGTAAGGTTGGCTAGGTTTCTAACGCGGTGCAAGCGTTCAGCGCGTGCAGTTGGCGTTGTAAACGCATCGCTAACAATGACTTTTTTCTTATAGCGCATAGGTTATTTTTATTTAAAAAGCAGTAAAAATCCATTATTGAGACAAAAAATTATACAAATCGTATTAAAATTCATTGACAACGATTATTTTGTTGTTTATATTTAATAAAACTCCAGCCAAGCGGCAACTCGGCTGGAGAAGCTAAAGTTTACTTACTGAGAACCAATTACAACAGTGGCACTCTTTCTTCAGCGGTCAATATTGTACCCCGTTGAATAAAGAGTGTCACTTTCCTAAGGTGACATTATGATAGGACAGGGAAATAACAAGGTTAATGTATCGACAGTAATGCAAGTCATTTCGCGTTTTTTATCGTATGCGCAATTAATCCATAGTTTAACACCATCCAAGTTATATTTTTTATGCCCTCTCATTTCATGTCGTCCTTTTATATATAACCAAAAGGAGGCTAGTTATGCTCATACTTACTCGTAATTTAAATCAAGCCATTAAAATTGGAGATGATATTGAAATTAGAATTATGAAAATAAAAGGCAAAAGTATTTGCTTAGGCATAACCGCGCCTAAGCAGGTGCCAGTGCATCGTGAGGAGATTTGGGAGAGGATTCGTGAACAGCAGGAGATAAGGGTTGTGGTCGATGGTTAATGGTTAAGTTTTATTATAACCATTTGGTTTAGAGAAGATCTATATTTTTTTATTATTTTAACTAGTAAATATATGTGGCAAGACCCGTCATCTTTAGTATATTCACAATTACATAAGAAAAAGACCGCCTTTTGTAATTTTAAAGTTGTGAATATAGTTGATATAGCAACCTTGGGGATAGTGGGTGCATCAGGTCAACTTTATATGGAACCAAGCATTGAATATGCTGGTACTAATAGAGTTTTACAATGGTTATACCCTATATTTGGTGCTATTGGTACTACAGCTCCTAATCTTTGGGCAGCGATTAAAATGCTAGATTTGTTTCATTCTAGTTGTTGCTCTGAAGCTCTGTTTAAAAGAGAAAGCAAGGGAAGTGGGAAAATTGTTGTCTCTATATTAAAGGAATTAGCTCTATCTTTATCAGGGGCAGTTTCAATTGTTCCATTTGTTGAAATTAGTTTGGAAAATAATAAAAATGGTCTTTGGTGGACGATAGATATTTCTATAGCAAGATTTTTATTACAGTACTTCGGTCTCCGTGCTATGTTCTCTTCAGTTTCTCTTCGGTATCCACATGATGCGGAAGAAAAAATGCTCGCTAATTTAAAAAATCAATTTCTAAATATACTAGAAGACGCGAAAATGTTTCTTGCTTTGCAAACGGCAGAAATGAGAAAGGTATTGCTTAGTGCTAGATATGATGAAAAAAATGGTTCTCTTGGTTTGTTGAGAGTGCGTGAACAAAAGCTTCTTGAAGAATTAGTGAATATAAATAGTGTTATTGGTGGTAAGCAGCAAGAAAATTGTATACCAAGATATACATATACTTCTGTTACGCATTGTAGCAGTTGGGGTAAAAAAATAATTGGATTATTTGGTGCTGGTATAGCTGCTGTTGGATTAAGTGGTTATTTTGGAGAAACGTTTAGGGCTATTGGAAAGATAACAGATTATGTTCCTAATAATATAGCAGCTTCTATTTTGCAATATTTGGGAACAGGTTTTTGTATGTTGCCTTTGACATACTTGGTAGCTAGTAAAGGAAAGGAGGTTTTTGAATATGGTCATGAGTTTTTTTTAAAGCTCGTGCATAAGGAAGTAAAAAAATACGCAGCTAATTCTTTACTGTTTGTAACAACTCCTAAAATTACTTTATCGTTATGGTTTGTATCTGTAGCTATAGCATCATTATCCTGGGCTACAAATGCAAAAATAACTGATGAAATGTTCCAATCCGACAGTAATATTCAATTGGTATTCCGTATCTTCGCTATATTGACAAGCATTATATTCAATGGTTACAGCTTGGCTGTTGGTGTGGTGAATCCTTCTTTACGGTTTATTGTTAATTCGTTTGGTAACGAAAATGCCAAGGACATTGCGGGGATATGGAATGGAGTAGATAAATTAATTTCCACTATCAAAAGTCTAACTTCTGAAGAGTTCTATAAGTTCTGGTTATTGCTTTCTAATGCCGGTATTCATATTGAAAGATTGAATGGTTGCCAAAACATTGATCACCAAATGCTTGGAAAATATTTTATTAATAAAAAACTCAAACTTGTCAGTGCGAAGAGTGGAGGGTGTTGTTCCTTTTGGCATAAACGAAAACTAGAAAGACAGGCTATTACTGTACCCATTGAGTCCGAATTTTTTATTGAAGCAGAAAGATCTACTTATGGTTCATTGAATTAGAAATAGTGTTTATGATTTTATTTTAAAATTTTATTTGTGGTTAAATGTAGAGTATTAATTAAGGAGGTAATAAATATGAAATTATCCATGTTTAATGTAGTGGTTGATCAAACCGATGATTATGTGTTGCTGTATAATTCTTTTTCGGGTGCGATAGTCAAGATATCTATTTCCTTATATGAGGCTATGAAAAAACCATTTATAGAAGTGCTGCCGGTATCTTTAATAGGTCATTTGAAAGATAAAGGTATATTGGTGGATGCATCAATTAATGAATTAGAACGTTATGAGATTTTGCATAAGGAGTGGAAGACAGGCAAAAAAGTTGTGAATTTTAATGTATTATTGACCTATGATTGTAACTTTGCTTGTCCATACTGTTATCAGGGAAGAGGAGAAGAAGGTAGGAAAATTCATAATTTTTCTTACATGGATGATGTTACCTATAAAGCTACTGTACAATTTATTAAGAACACTACTAAAGAAAGAAATTCAGAAGTGTTGGAGTTAGTCTTATATGGCGGTGAGCCTTTTCTTCTCCCGGAAAAATGTAAAGAGCTTGCTGATGAGATTGCAAATTGGTGTTATGAAAATGGTGTGAAGTTTAGATTACACGCACTGAGTAATGGTAGTTTACTTAACCAAGAAATAGTTAATTGGCTTTCGAAGTATGAGTGTAGGTTGCAAATACCGATAGATGGATCTAAGGCTATGCATGATAAATATAGATTTTATGTAAAAGATAGGGCTGGTTCCTATGAGGATATAATGAAGGTACTTGCTTTGACAAAAGGTACAGGTATCGAAACACACATAAGGATAAGCCTAACTGAAGAGACCGCTCCAACTATATTGGATTTGTTGGATGACTTGGTTCGTAGGGGGTTTACACATGTATACCCAGATTTTTGCTATATCACTGCATTCACTGAAGCATGTCAGAATTTCGGACAGGTATGTTTGAGTGATAATAAGCTTTTCCGAATTTTACCGACCTTATGGCGTGAAGCACATAAAAGAGGTTTTCCTTTAGATCACGTAAAGCCGGCTGTGCAACCTTTGCCATGTAGTAGCGTAGCTGATGGTTCATATATTATAGATACGTTTGGGAATGTATATAAGTGTTGGGAATTAGTTGGACTAAAAGAGCATTGTGTAGGTGTGCTTGATAGCAATGGAAACTTAGAAAAAACCACATGCTATGAGGATATTTTAAATCGTAATCCTGTTCATATAGAGCAGTGTAGAAAGCATAATTATCTACCTACTTGTGGTGGAGGTTGTGTTTGTAAGGCATATTGGAATAAAAAAACTTACCATGCTTCTGGGTGTGGGACCGACTCATATTTATTAAAAGATAAAGTGAGGGTACAGGCGGAAATTAATGGTACGTTAGTTGGTTATAAGCAAGATGATTTCACATTAGAGATTATGCAAGATAAACAAGAGCCTTCCATTAGACACTGCTACGTTTTAGTGTAAAAATATACGCTATTATTGGAGGCAAAATATGCCCTTACAAGTTAAACAAATTGTTGGTAATAGTTTTATTATTGTTGGTGGTCCGAAAGTGCCAGTTGTTGGTTTAATTACGGATGGAGGTAATCCAAAACATGCTGTTTTGATTGATTCTGGTATTGATGAAGTTGCTGCAAAAGCTATCGATAAAGCAATATTAGATGGTTATGCTTTGCAGGGCATTATAAATACTCATCACCATGCAGATCATTGTGGTGGAAATAATTATTTCCAGACGAAATATCCAAATATTAAAATATTTGCTACATATTCGGAGCAACCGCTTATTGAACACACTGATTTGGAACCCATGTATTTAAGTGGTGGCGCGAAGCCTTTTAGTTTTATTGGGGCGAATAAATTTCTTCATCCAAAACCTTCCCGCGTAACTGATATTATACCCGATGAGTCGGAAGGAGTGGTGTTAAGTATAGGGGATATAAAATGTACTGTTAGGGACTTACGTGGACATACTAAAGGAATGATAGGCATAAGTACCAATGATGGCGTTCTTTATTGTGCTGATGCTTTTTTTGGCTTGCAAACTTTAAATGAACACAAAATTTTGTTTCATACGGATATTGCGGCTTCGTTGGCTACCCTGAAGAAAATTGAGGATTTAAATGTAAAATATTCTCATGTGGTTATATATCACGGTGGATTTATAGAAGATGTACATGGGTTAATTGGTGTTAATCGAAAGCAAATTCTTGAGGTAAACGACTTTATATTAGAGGCTATCAAAAATAGTGTTAAATTAACGATAGATGATTTATTAGCTACATTGATTGGGAAGTTTGAGCCTGGACCATTGTTACCACCCCAGATAATTTTAAATAGAACGGTTTTGCAAGCACATTTATCATTTTTAGAAAGTTCTCAGCGTATACTATTAACAGCGGAAAATGGGTATGTATTTTGTAGTATACACCCAGCAGCACATGTTTCTTCTGTTCCAAATGTTATATCAAATACTACTCCCAAGTAGAAAAATCTTATCATGCGTAATATTCTGATTCTTATTGATATCCAAAAAGAATATACCTCTAGCAATCGATCATTTTATTTAAAAGGTATTCATCCTAGTCTTGATAATTGCAAATCTTTACTAACTAAAGCGAGACAACTAGATTGGAGTATAGTTCATGTGAAGCATCTTGCCGATGAAAGCTCATCAACGTTCAATCCTAAGGAAGAATTTTCGCAGTTCGCAGTTGGGTTTGAGCCTAAGCAAGGAGAGTTGGTTTTTATAAAAAATGATCGATCTTGTTTTACATGTAAGGACTTTAAAGATTTTATTGAAAAACACAAATCGGATGATATTTACGTAATCGGATATAACACGCCAATGTGTATATTATCTACTATGGTTTACGCTAAAAATGAGC
>Ga0172379_10003088_pt1 | contig 27408 bp, 21 predicted proteins | sample GrowelOW334metaG_FD_119756 | JGI IMG/M metagenome (GOLD analysis project Ga0172379, IMG submission 119756) | Groundwater microbial communities from an aquifer near a municipal landfill in Southern Ontario, Canada - Groundwater well OW334 metaG | ecosystem: Environmental > Aquatic > Deep...
AACTTCCAACTTCGAATAAAAATGAATTTGAAATTCGATGTCCAACGTTGAACATTGGACGTTCAAATCCATTACTTTTTCCCGGCTATCTCCAGCAGTGCGCCTATCCTTACCCTGAGCTGTTCACGGTCAGACGCTGAGTAATCAGTTTCAATTTTCAGGAACGGCAGTCCCAGCATGTTCCTTGAAAACTCCCCTATCAGGTATGATTCCACGTTGTAAGTATGACACGCCTGCCAGACAAGATCTACAACCGCATCCGGCCTGAACTCCTCTGCGAGTTTCGCAATAAGCTCCACCCTGCCCCTGTTGGGCGTCATGCATGAACACGGGAGATTGAAATGCCGTCTGGCAATCGCCTCAAGGGGATCGCCCTTCTCGTCAGTCATCTCATAAACGGCCTTGATCCCGCTACAGGCTTCCTGGCAGACCACCACTCCGCCGCATTCCCCGATAATCTCAATGACTTTTTCAGAGCCGGAACCGGTGGGACATCCGGTGAGCATGACCCTCACCGCCCGCGCGGAAATCTCCCTGTTTTTCTTCCGCGCCTTAATTTGAGCGATAAACTCCTCCAGCATCTCGAGATGTCTGGCAATGCCTGCGACTCTGAATCTGATTGACGCCAGTTCTTTTCCTGTTACAATCGGCGGGATCGCCTTTCCAAGGTAAAAGGCCTCTTTGAGAAGAGCCCGCTCCCGGTTCATCGTCTTAATCGCGTCCCTGAGTTTCCGATCTGTTATCTCAACCTTGAACTCCTTTTCAAGAGTACCCCTGAATTTGCGAAGTTCATCCGTCCAGTGCTTAAGAGCTGTTTCAGAATCGGATTTCTGGGTGAGCTCCAGAACCTCGACCCGTTTTGTCAGCCCCATTATTTCATACATCTTCTTCTTGCCGTCGCAGGTAGTCTCAGCCACGATCATATCCGCCATAGTGATGAAAGGGCAGCTGTCGGTTATGAAATGGCCGAATGAACTTTTTATGAGCGGACACAGATTGGCGGGAAGAACGGATTCGGCGGCGGAAACCGTATCATTCGAAGTTCCGCAGAGGCAGACGGGGACTGCTCCGGCGGCGAGAATGATTTCCCTAGGCGTATATTCGCAGTATATCCCTACGATCTTCCCGCCTTTTTTCTTTTCTTTCCTGACAAATTCCAGTTCGTGTTCCACGGAATTGGCGAAATATTTGAAAGGGTTTTGTTTTTTCATGTCAATTCGCACTTCCGAACTTTCGCACTTCTTTTACCTCTTATCATTTCAACGAAACTCTGGATTCTGTTCACCATCTGCTCCGAATGCCTTCCCGGCGAATATGGCACATCGTACGAAAGGACTGGAAGACCAAGTTCCCTTTTTATCATATCACCGATTATGTTTTCTTCAAAAGGGCAATGGCTTGCACCGAATATTCCTGTCATTAAAACGCCCTCCGCCCTAAACCTGCGGGCCTCCTCCACTATTCTTCTGGCGCGGAATTCGGAGGAACCTATCATCGGATCATCCATGTAGTTTTCAGCGATTGCCTTCAGCGGCCTGATATTCTCCCTCAGCTGAAAACGGGAATGGCTTATCAGATATTCAGTTCCCGCGACACATCCGCCGCAGTCTTCCAGCAGAGTCATGACCGAGGCGTCTGTCGGAGGGGTGACCCAGTATATTCTCACGGGCTTCCCCCTGAACGGGGAGACTCCGGCACGGAGCCTCCTTTTAACCTCCCCTGTCAGACATTCGAGGACGTTCACAACTTCTTCCGGCTCGCTGCACGCATGGATGCCCGAGAATTCCGCGAGAAGCATTTCAAGTCCGGGCAACGGGATTCTCTCGGCGCAGTAAACCATTTCCCTGAGTTCTCTGACCAGCCCCCTTATCCTGTTGAATCTTACAATGCTTTTCTTAAGCATTTCCGAAGACACATTCATGCCTGACTCTTTTTCAACAGCTTTTACAATCCCCCTGTATTCCTTCTCGAGAAACTCGGCGGCTGCGGCCGGGTATTCGGTCTTCCCGAACGGTGTCATCCTGAACTTCCCCGGATCGGAATGCGCTGTTTTCCTCATCCTCGCCGGTATTTCCCACCAGTGCACCTTCGCACCCTGCCATTCAATCAGCTGCATCACCGCCGAAAAATCGTCGCAGCATGCCCCTGCCCCGGCCACACACAGGTCGGGCATTGGAAAGTAGTCGAGCGTCTTGAAAGCGCCGAGCGCGGCGCGGACATAGCAAAGCTCATTTGTCGCACCAAGTTTTTCAGCCTCGTCCAGGAGTTCGGGGCTTTCGGCGAAACACGGCGCCCACCAGAGCGCGTCGGCATAAAACGAAAGTGATTCGGGAATGGAATATGTTATGACAGGAACCTGCCCGAGATCCTTCATCACCGCAAAAATCTTCCAGCCGTTCTCCTTTGCTAAAAAGAGCCTGTCCTTCTCGCTGAAAATAAACGCCCATAGCCTGAGGGCCGCCGCAGACGGATCGAATTTCAGCCTGTCAAGAAGCCTGTCACCCCTGCGTGCATATTCCGAAGGACTGAAAAGATACGGGACTCCACCCTTCCGCAGGCTCCTCAGATATCGGCATTCCTGTCGGAATGAGTCAGGTATCCTTTTGATCCGCTCATCCCAGTCGGCAGATGATATTCGCTGAATTGGCATAAAACATCCTTATGTGGCAGTTACTATAATCCATAAACCAGGCTTCAATTCACGGTTTGCGAAGTTTCAACAACTCTTTCTACGAGTTGCAGCATCTCTGAACTATATATCTGATTATGCCTTGACATTGAAAGGGGGTGACTTATCCTATGATTCATATTTTCGAATTCAGGAAAAACTTGTATTCAGAACACTTTATAGCTGATGGCCATCTTATTGCTGATGTCACCACTAATTCCATTTATGCTAAGATTATCCAGCAAGTCACTAAATCAAGAAAGGTGAAGTATGAAAGCACTGATTACCGGAGTTGCAGGAATGCTTGGGTCTCATTTGCTTGACGAACTTATGAATAACCCGGTTTACGAAACGGTTTTTGGAATTGATGACCTTTCTGTTGGCGTGACTGGAAATATCGCACAATGGGATGGCAATCCCCGATTTAAATTCATCAACGGCAGCATTCTCGATGAAAGTTTAATCTCAGGCATCCCCCGTGTTGATATTGTAATACACTTGGCCGCCTCAAAGAAAATCGGAGAGATAAATCCAGGAGTTGAAAATTTGTATGTCAACGGAATCGGAGCCGCAAACATATTTAAAATGGCCCTGAAGCATAAAGCGAAAGTCTTGTTTGCCTCAACTTCGGACTGCTACGGCATGTCAAAAGATTTACCTTTCAAGGAGGATGGAGACCTGGTATTGGGGCCTAGCATGATAAAAAGATGGAGTTATGCTGTCGGGAAATTATACTCAGAACAGCTGGCCTTTGCTTTTCATAAGGATTATGGCTTGCCAGTGGTAATCATTAGATATTTCGGGGGATTCTCAGAACGGGCTTCATTTTCCTGGAGCGGAGGACATATTCCAATATTCATTGATGCGATACTGAAGGATATGCCTTGCATTATACATGGGGACGGTCTCCAGACCCGCTCCATGACTTACGTCAGCAATCTCGTTGACGGCACACTGCTGGCTATGGAAAATGACAATGCGATTGGAGAGCTTATAAATATCGGAGATGACCGGGAAATATCAGTTCTTGATTCCGCAAAGATCATACACGGTCTTTCCGGATCCAAAAACCCACTTGACCTTAAGTTCATTTCTACCGAAAAAATATTCGGCTCGTATAAGGATATTATGCGCAGAAGACCGGATCTCAGCAAGGCTACCAGCCTCCTTGGATACAAAATTAAGACCTCATTCGAGGAGGGCATCATGAAGGTTGTGAAGGAGCGGAAAAAATGTGGAGGAAAAGTCAAGTGATTTATTTTCTCGTACCTGCATATAACGAAGAGATAAATATCACTCGCATGATGAGGGAAACCGCTGACCTCATGAAGGAACTGCGTCTTGATCATAGAATGATTATCGTGGATGATGGTTCTACGGACGGGACCATGGATAAGATTGCGTTGGAGAAATCAGGAAAGACTCAAGTGATATCATATAAACCCAATCAGGGCGTGAAAACGGCATTTATGAAAGGTTTTGCGTATTTTATCAAAAATGCCTCATCCAACGATATCCTTGTCACCAAAGAGGCCGACAACACTTCCGACAACATGGTTCTTTCTGATATGCTAGAGCATTTGAGTTCAGGATTTGATGTGTCCTTGGCATCGTGCTACTCTGAGGGTGGCGGAATAGAAGGCTCCAACTATTACAGGATGTTAATGAGTAAAACGGCCAATCTCATTATCAAAATCAGATTCGGGTTGTGGAAATATTCTACATTCAGTTCCTTTTATCGTGCATATTCCTATAAATGCATAAAAACCGCCTTAGAGAAAGATCCCAGCATTATGACAATTGACGGTTTTACATGCATGGCGGAAATGCTCATAAAACTTCACAGAATGGGATTCCGCATAGCGGAAGCACCCATGATTTTGAGGTCAAATCAACGAATTGACAAGAGCAAGATGCCGATATTAAAAACAATAAGCGGGTACATACGCCTTTGCGCAAAAGGCGTTTAATTCATTCTAAAACCGAACACATGTTTAAATATATTTTGAGCACAATTCAAAAAGAACATCCTTTTGATTACCAAGATCCAAACCGGAAACAATCCCATCCCAAGTAGAACGAGCCACCATATGCCAGTGCCTAACAGCGCGAAATATATCACAAAGATTAAACCCTTTTTAACAGATACCATTTCAAGGTAGACCATGCACAAGATGAACAAGCAGGAAATAAAGGGGATTACAACATGCAGCCAATATGGGATGTTCAATGGATTTAACCCAATTGTTGATTCCGGGGATGCGAAAATCAAACTGGGGAGGATAGCAAGCGAAACCAAAGTGATTTCCCTGAGACTGAAATCTCCCAAAACCTTTCCAATTATCAGGTATAATGCAGGGAAGATTATAATTATATATCGAATTTCAGAATGGCTGTTAAAGTTTAAAGAAGAATAGAATGTCAAAGGAGCAACAATCCACAGCCAAAGCCAAAAAGAGAGCTTCCTGTCTTTCAAAACAAACAGGAAGATGGTGTATAGCAGGCATATCTTAAAGTGAACTTTCAAGAAAAAGAAATACCCGAGAAACAGATTTGAAACCGACATCAAATTGGAAATCCTTTCCTCTCCACGATACAAAGAGCTCATAACTGAAGGGGCAAAAAAGCTTCCGTTGACGATAAGATTATCAATCAGTTGCGGAGAAAACGCCAACAGTCCGGAAATCGCGAAAACAATATAATATTGAATGATTCTTGTAAATCTTATTCTGGACTGGTAAAGACTTATTATGTCGTATAGGAAAACTGCCGGAAGAATAGTAAAACTGCCATATCTGACACACATTGAAAAGCCAAGAACAAGGCCAAGCAGGAAATATCTCTTGAATGAAAACCTTAAGTACAATAGCAAAAACATCCCGAGCAACATAAAAAAAACCGCGATATTGTCGCTCATCCCATTCCAGGCAAACAACAATGATTTATTATAAAAAATCATGGAGTATGGATGATCATTCCTTATTAAGAAAAGGGTCTTCCCCCAGAAATCAGGATTCCATGGGCCTTCCTGCCTTAATACCCAAGCAGTGAATGGCATTATCACAGCGAGGCTGGCGGTAATGTTTACGGCCTTGTTGTTGGATTCGTTGATGGCTCTGGAGATGAATATAATCAGAAGCAGGGAACCGGCTCCCGAAAAAATAAAATTGAAAATGGAAAATAAAATGGCAATGTCAAAAAAATCATCCGGCTTGCATAGCAAAATAAACGGCATGTAAAGAAATGCTGCGCCTATGGAATTACATATCCTCGTATGGCGTTCAAACTGCAACCATTCCTTTGCCATGTTAATAAACTGATCCGGATCTATCCCGTAAATTATATAAAATCCATTGAAGTAAAAAATAAACAACATCAACCAAATCCACATCATGAAAAATATGCCACAATAGCTTATGAGCCTTCCTGCAGGTTGCTCAATTTTCCGATAAAGCAATATGAATACGCCAATAAATGAAAACACCAAAAACAAATAGGGAAGAAACCGGAGGTCTTTTCCATATATGGGGCAAAGAAGCCAAATATTGCGATCCTGTGCAGATGGCGCTCTTGCCATATTTAAAGAGCACCAGAGAGACAGATCGCCCCTGATTGCATATGAAGTCGTATAACGCTGAGTGTTCCGGTAGGTCGAAATATCTGTAGTGTCCTGCAGCACCACCTCACGGGCATATACCCTGTATTCCTGATTGGGAGAGAGAATCATTCTGGTAACATGCTGCAACTTGGAATCAGAATAAGTGGCAAGAGGATATGTTGGAAAGATGAAATCTACATCTTTGTTTTTTACCTCAAGAAGCAAAGATAAGATAAAAAACAAGAGGGAAAGGACGATAAAACTTTTAATTGCCTTGTCCATGTCATTTTAGAAATAAAAAAATGCCTCCTGTTTGAAAACACAATATTACCCTGACAGGACAGGATTTTATTTTCACATATTCGGTTCGCAAGGTAATCATAGGTGGAACATAAGTCAAGCAAACCAAGGAATAATTACCCGAGGAAACCTCTTTCAAACAGGCGTGTCGCAGGTTATCTTACAATCAATGAAAAGCTATAAGTGAAAATTTTAAGGAGAAATGAAAATGAAGCTGAAAAACACACTCGAAATAATCTTGTTCTCCCTGCTTTCCGCCGGACTTATGTCCGCATTGAGCGGATGCTACGGCATTCCAAAAGGGACAACCGGGGAAGCTGCGGTCGGACAGTTGCAATTGAAGGCCACCAGCGCCGGAATCGTCAAGGCCGACACGCAGAAAACAACTTACAGGATCAAGTGCTCCTTGTGCAGCTTCGAAAACGAGAACAAAACCATCCTCACCCCCACAGTGGACAATCCGTATGTCCTGGACTGGCTATGCCCGAATTGCGGACACAGGCAGATAATCATGATCCAGTCCTTTACACAACAGTCCGCAGAATGACAGATACAGTTTTCCATTAAATTGAATGGAAAACTATATCATCTCCAGAAAGGGCTCAACGCGGTTCCTGATTCTTTCCCTCTCGGAACCGGAATATGTGGTGTCAAGGACAAGCACCGGAACTCCAAGCTCCTGCTTCATCCTCTCCTTTTCAGTGAACCACAGGTCACAGAATTTAAGACTTTTCAGAATTACCCCGTCACATTTTTCCGATCTTATTATTTCCCTGAGCCTGTCATAAACTGCAATGTTGGGCCTCTGCCGGATGCAGATATTGGAATTGAAAGACAGAAGCGCAAGGCCTTCTACGACATCCCCGCCTTGAAACTTCATGTTCTTTCCAGATTTGTAAATTTCTGTTGCGCCAAGACCGGTGCAGTAAAACGGAACCACGGATACCCCCTTCTCCTGAAGAAGTCCAGTCAGGAAAACATCTTCAAGACAGAGGGCTGATCCGGTTAGAACAACCTTCCTGCATTTTCCCGCTGATGCTTTTTTCAATTTAAGATTTCCCAGGAAAAGAAGCATTTCTTCGGGACGGGCAATGCTGAACAGGTGGAAGAGTTTGTGCGTCAGAACCGGAGGCAGCTTACTGTTGGCGACAATATCCCCGAGAATTCCGGATATCTTCTTCCTGGCATTGAAACAGGCGATGCATTTGGCGGCGTCAAAACTCCTGTGCAGAAACCGCTCCAGCTCCTCAACCGCCCTGCCAACCTCCATGACAAAATATGATTCCGCGTTGGCGCTCCTTGTTGCCGGCATATTGACCCTGAAAACCGGCATTCCTGTTTCAGCCTCCACGGTGTCAATCGTCCTGCGCATCATATCGCAGGTAATGACACCGACAAGAAGATCCGTCATCCCGTGCAATCCCGTTTTCGATTTAAAACAGCCGATTACCGATTTGCAGTAGGAACAGGCGTCAGGACGGATAATCTGCCCCCCTCTCCTCTCCGAATTGAAATCAGCGCCGGAGGCGAGTCTTAGCGGCCAGAGTCCGAACCCGGCCAAAATCTCAGGCGGAAAATGCCGGCAGAGACACCCGCTTACAAGTCCTCCATTTTCGCGATATTTTCTTATCGCTGAGATTTCAGCGACAAGAAAACCATCAATATTCTTTTCAGTTTTATCTGAAGGCATCTTAATATTACTTTATAAATTTTTCACAAAGTGAAAAATTTGAAAAACACAAATTACTGTTTCAAGGCAATGACCCGACATCTGCCGAACTTGTTTCTGCGCGCCATTTCCAGCATGAACGCCATCTCTTTCCCCATCGCCTGGAAAAGATTGAGATCATTCCCGATTATCCTCAGCGCGTCGAAAGTCAGCTGTTCCGCAAGCATTTTGATGTACAACTCGATATGATCTGCGAAATCCGCAGTCAGATCCTCGGAGATTTCAATTTCGAATCCGGCTTCTTTGAGGATTGCCTCATATCCCTTCCGGCTTTCCATATAGGGGAATTTCATGAATGCGTTTATTCTTTCAGCCTCTTCGTCGGCAAGCCCGCCGGCAGCTTCAATCCAGTCGGTAAAGGCTATTTTCCCGCCGGGTCTGAGAACTCTGAGGGCTTCTTTTATGAGTTTGTTTTTATCAACGACATAACACCAGGCGTCCTCGCCCCAGACAACATCAAATGTCTCGTCCGGCCAGGGAATATCCGTCACATCGCCCAGCTTCATGTCTATTTTTCCCGACAAGCCATCTGCTTCAACTCTTTTCCTGGCCTCGTCAACCATATGTCTTGTACCGTCAAGGCCGAAGCCAGTGACATCATAATTCACGACGAGAAATCTGAGACCTGCCCCCAGTGCCGAACAGAGGTCGATGACTTTCATTCCTTTTTTTATCCCGGCCCTCCCGGCAAGCTGATTCGAACTTTTCCAGCCGCCGACATGGATCTGCTCACCCATCACAAGCTCCCACAGCTTTCCCCCGGGTCCGTCGTAAACCTTCTGCACATCATCCAGATTGAAATTGCTTCTCTTCATGTTTATTTCTTTACGGCTCCTAATTGTCCTTGACCGTGTTGTAGAACATCGCGGTGGGCGCGCCGCCGAAGGCTATTCCGATTGCGACCGACTCCGATATTTCGGCGTCCGTCGCACCGGCCGCCCTGGCGCCATCGGTGTTAATCCCGATGCACGGCTCGCACTTGGTCGCCACAGACAGGGCAAGAGCCATAAGTCTCTTGTGCTTTTTATCAATGGCGCCCGGTGCCATTACCGCCTCCATGTACGAGGCGAAAGCATTGGAAGCCGACTGCGGCGGCAGATTGGCCGCCGTTGACGCTTTTCCGCCTTCAGCCGCACAGCATGCGGTCTCCTTCGGAATCCCATTTCTCTTTTTCATATCTTTCTCCAGTCTGAATTTCAACGGTTCAAAATCAGATTTGTTCTTTGAATGCGCCCTGATAAAACCTGTCGCCGACCTGCCGGCGACCCTTCCTATGATTGCGGAATCCATGATTCCCCTTCTGCGAAGTTCGCAGACATATTCCCCCGCTTCCTTTTCAGGCAGGAAAACAAGAAGCCCGCCCGAAGTTTCAGGGCAGAAAAGGATGTTCTGCTGGGGTTCCGACAATCCGGCAAGATCTAAAATAGACGGGGGGACCGCCTCCCGGTTTCTTTCAACCGCACCCGGACATATCCCCTTTCTCGCCAGTTCCCCGATGCCGGAAAACAGCGGGACGGCATCAAAATCCATTTCAACCCCGACCTTGCTGTTCTTCACTATCTCGCTCATATGCCCGAGGAGGCTGTAGCCTGTCACATCGGTCGCCGCATGAACACCATGCTTCAACATAAGTTCCGAAGCCGTCCTGTTCAGCGCCTTCATCGAATCGGCAATCTGCTTCAACGTCTTATCGTCCGCCTGCCCGATCTGTCCGGCAAACGCCGCAATCCCCACACCCAGCGGCTTCGTCAGGACTATCGCATCACCCGGCTCCGCCCCTGCATTCCTGACAAACTTATCCCTCCCGCAGTAACCTATGACCGCGAACCCGCATTTGACATTCTCGTCGTTGATACTGTGTCCGCCGACCACCGGTATGCCGGCCTCCTTCATCTTGTCTATTCCTCCGCGGAGAATCTCCCTCATCACGCCGCCCGGAAGCAGATTCGGGGAAAAGCCGACAATGGAAAGGGCGCACCAGGGTTTCGCCCCCATCGCATAAATGTCGCTAACCGAATTGGCCGCGGATATCTGCCCAAAAACGTATGGATCGTCTACGGAAGGGGCAAAAACGTCAACAGTCAGCACCATTGCCTGTCTTGAATCTCCGGGAAATACAACGACCCCCGCATCGTCTCCCGCATTGGATCCGAGAAGCACTCTCCTGTCGTTGAGTTCGGGAAGGCCTTTCAGCATCTCGAACAGATCTTTCTTGGCTATTTTTGAGGCGCATCCGGCACTCTTGACATATTCGGTGAGCTTTATCTTTCCTGCGGATTTCGCAGACCGGAGCTTCTCTCCGGCGCACTCGCAGACATCAAATCCCATGAAGTTGGGACACGGGCAAGGCTTGCGCGGATCGCATACGCAATGGCCAAGCATTATAGACCTGGACATTATCTTCTTTCTCTTCTCAGACTGTTCTTTGTTCATAAGCCACTATCTTTGTGAAAATTCCGTTTTTTTAATTCCAAGTGTTAAGTTTTAGGTTTTAAGCAGGAAAGAGTTTAATGTTCACAAGAAAAAATTCTCCGCTTAAAACTTAAACCCTGAAACTTAAAACTGAAATCTGGCGGAGGTGTATGGGAATCGAACCCACCCAGACCCTTTCGGATCAGCGACAATTTTGAAGATTGTGAGGAGACCCAGCTCCCTAACACCTCCGACAAAATATATACCTTGATTCATATAAATACTCCATGAAACAAGAAATTTGAGCACCATACAACCGGTAACATCTGTACAACCATGAACCTGGGCTGCTTTTTCCCCAGGATTATTTGACTTTCGGGAACTCAGGTTATACAGGTAAGTACGACAAATGAAACAGGAGAGCGCCATGCTGATGAAAGTGTTCAACAAGAGACAAATCCTTGATAATTTCCCGCCTTGAAACCCTGAAGGAAAGAAATACAGATATTGGCGACGCCTATATTGCAGCAACCTGCAAGCAAAAAGGGCATTTCGGAGTATACTCATTATGACAGCGACATGAGAAAACTCGGCTTACCCATTCTGGAGAGCCGATTTCAAAACTCAAATTTAAAGGAGCGCGGGTTTTCTTACCCGCGGAAGTCTAACTCAAGCGGCGGACTGGAAAGTCCGCCCTCCGTTAGTTTTGAATCGGCTCAGGGTAGTTTTGAAATTACCTCTGGAGATAAAATGAAGAACAACAGGGAAAATCTTTTGAAAAGCCTCCCGCAACTCGGGGTGCTCCTGGAAAAAACTGCCGTTGCCGGACTCAGGAGGAAGTTCGGTATCGGCATGGCAAAGCTTTCCCTGCGGGAAATCGTCGCCGAAACAAGGGAGAAGATATTGAAGGGGAGGATTTCGGCTGTCCCGTCCGAAAAGGAAATCGTGTCAGCCGCCGAAAAGAAAATCCGCAGGATGATTTCACCCGACGGACGAAAGGCGGTCAACGCAACCGGGATTCTTCTTCACACCGGACTGGGAAGGGCTCCGTTCTGCGACGAAGCCGTCGAGCAGATGAGGATATTCTCCGGATATTCAATACTCCAGACGGATCTCGGATCCGGAAAGCGTTCCCTCCGCGAGGAGAAAACAGAGAAGATGCTCGTCGAGCTTACAGGGTGCGAGGCCGCCACCGTCGTAAACAACAATGCCGCAGCCACAATGCTCATCCTCAATACTCTCGCCGAAGGCAGGGAGGTCATAATAAGCCGCGGTCAGCTCATAGAAATAGGCGGAGAGTTCCGCATGCCCGACGTCATGGAGAAAAGCGGGGCCGTCATCAGGGAAATCGGCACGACAAACCGCACACATCTGAAGGATTACGAGAAGGCGGTCAATGAGAATACGGGAGCGGTCATTCACGTGCACACTTCCAATTACCGGGTCAGGGGTTTCACAGGAACTCCGGAGGTTTGCGAACTTCGCAAGCTCCTTGACAGGCATCCCGGAATTCCGCTAATTGACGATCTCGGAAGCGGAGCACTTGTCTCACTTTCACAGTTCGGACTGCCGGACGAACCGCTGGTCGCCGATTCACTTGCGGCCGGCGCCGATGTCGTCTGCTTCAGCGGAGACAAACTCATCTGCGGCCCCCAATCCGGAATAATCTGCGGCAAGAGGGAGATCATTGAGGGAATAAGGAAAAACCCCTTCGCCCGGATGTTCAGAACGGGCAAGATGACCATCGCCGCACTTGAAGCCACCCTTGTCCATTTCATCAACGGGACTTGCAGGGAAAACATCCCCCTGTACAAGATGCTTTCCACAGACATGAAAACTTTGAACAGGCGGGCGGAAAAACTTGCCGTCAGATTTTCCGGAATGAAAAACATCCGGGCGGCGGCAGAAAAGGATTTCGCCTATGTCGGCAGCGGCGCAATCCCTGACGAGGGCGTTCCCTCCGCAATACTGCGAATTTCGCAGCCGGGCAATGACGACTTCGCCGAAAACACATCAAGAAAACTGAGGAACAACATCCCTGCGGTTTTCTGCCGCATCAATGACAATTCGCTGGTGTTCGACATGCGAACACTGATGGATGACGACTATGAGTATCTAGAGAAGCATCTTCTTGAAATCATCACCTGTTCAGATAATTTTTCTGAACAGAAAAATTTTAATAAGGATAGACTATGAATATCACATACGCTGTCTTGATCATTGCCGCGCTCACATTATGGATTCCCCTGTTTATCTACGGCATTTACAAGATAATCAGGAAGGAAAACAAGAAAGGCGCGTATCTGATTGTCACTGCCTCGCTATGGTGCATACTGGTTTTCAGCACCGCCTTTTTGGCTTTGGCCTATTTCTCGTACAGCACTTACAAAAAGGTCGGGGGTTCTTTCAAGACAGTGGATTTCAAACCGGAACAGTACCAGGGTGAAACCGGCGAGATAGTGCTTTCCTGCGGAAAAAACGCGACAATAACCGCATATGAAATAAAAAATTTCTCGTCCATGAAATCATCGGGAACTGACGGGAGGATTAAATTACCCTCCGGAAAGTATTCCCTTTCCAATTTGTCAATAACTGAGAAAGGTTCCGACGGAAAGGATTGGACGCTGTCCGTCTCCCTTTACAATAAATATTCAAACATCACTGTTTCCAGGGACAAACCCGTGGAGATGGAAACAGCGCCTCCCTTCATTGCGAAAGTCGCATCCTCCAACAAAGGCGGAAAAGATGTTTTCGACTTCGAATTGAAGGACAGTGACGGAAATTCCGTTTCCATTTCCGACGGTTCCGGCAGCAAATCCCCGAAATTCCAGCTTGTAGATTCCGGCGGGACTGTTGTCTTTGAGAAAAACTTTGAGTATGGTTGAGGGGGAACATGCAGGTATTCCGGCGGAGTACCGAAAAACATCAAGGGCGAATTCACACTCAGGCCGGTTCTCGAATCCGGTCCGTTCCAAGTGGAAATCAAGGAAAGCAAGTGGATCAGGAAATGAATCCGAAAGCCGTGAGGCGCTCCGACAAGACTCAGGCTAAAGCTTGTACTCCAACCTAAGAAATCAACTCAATTGTATGAATTTTGCAATCAAGTGAATTGTAAACTGCAATTTAACAGTAGAAAAACTTTATGCCCGTAATCAAAACACCTGAAATGCCGCCGATTGTAGCCGGAACCGCCGGTCATGTCGATCACGGCAAGACAAGCCTGGTAAAACTTCTTACCGGATGCGACACCGACCGTCTCAAGGAGGAGAAAGAGCGCGGGATGAGCATAAATCTCGGGTTCGCCCCCTGCCTTCTTCCCGGCAACAGGGTCGTCGGGATAATTGACGTTCCCGGGCATATTGATTTCATCAGGAACATGGTTGCCGGAGCCGCCTCCATTGACATTCTCATACTCGTAATCGCCGCAGACGACGGGATCATGCCGCAGACTTCGGAACACATGCAGATCATCAGGCTCCTGCGTTCTCCCCGTCTGATGGTGGCCCTCACAAAAACCGATCTTGTCGATTCGGCGACTCTTGAAACTGCGAAAAATGAAATCGCCTGCTTTTTAGAGGAACACGGCTACGGGAATTCCCCAGTTATTCCGGTTTCAAACATAACCTTCGAAGGCATTGCGGAAATAAGGGCGGAACTCGACAAAATGGTTTCATCCGTCACGAGGGAAACCGACAACCGCGCATTCAGGATGAACATCGAGAGAGTTTTTCCCGTCAAGGGGTTTGGAACAGTTGTCTCAGGTATTCCGCTGTCCGGAAAAATAAAGACCGGCGATGAACTGGAGCTGCTGCCATCGGGTAAAATAACGGCGGTCAAGTCAATTCAGAATTACAGGCACAATACCGACACGACATATGCAAGCCTATGCTCCGCGATAAACCTCAGGGACATTCCGGCCGAGGAGATTTCACGTGGAATGACAATTGCGACACCGGGATATTTCCGGCCTGCGAAATTCGCAACCGTGGAACTCCTGAACATCAGCAGGGACTGTCCGATAAAAAACAATACCGGGTTCAAATTCCATGCTGGCACTTCGGAAGTAAACGCCAAGGTTTCGCTCTTCGGGAAAAACGTTATCGAACCCGGAGCTACGGCGGCGGCAAGGCTCAAGTTCGACGAGGAAACGACCATTGCATCCGGCGACAGGTTTGTCCTGCGCCGACTTTCGCCTTCCACGACAATCGGCGGCGGAACAGTTGTCTCCAGTTCCGAAAAGCCGTTCAGCAAATCCATGCCTGACAGGCTCGCTGCCGCAATGGAACACGTACGGGCCAACAAATTCTTCGAAGCTGAAGCAATGTGCGCCCCCGACTGCCTTCTGGAACATGCCGAGGCCGTAAGACTGACCGGCCTGACACCACAGGACGCAGCAGAGCTTATACATGGATTAAAGAACAAATTGGATTCAAAAATAAAGGAGGGCGGACATTCTTGTCCGCCAACTCGCGGGTTGGAAAACCCGCGCTCCGTTAAAGAGGGATCTGAAAACAATACAAGTACTCCGCCAAACGGCTCATTCCTCGCGGATCTAGGTGGAGGCACATATCTTGTCCTTCCGAGGATTTCCGAGCTTATTAAGTTGGTGAAAGGAGGGCTTGCCCTCTTCCATAAGAATCAGAAACAGATTTCCGGAATGAACGCCGAGACTTTCTGCAGGACTTTCAACATTAAATCTGCGAATTTCGCAAAGCTTGTAGAAATTTTAATTTCGGAACCAAGTTCCGAAATTAAAATTATCAATGATAAAATCGCCTTGAAATCCTTTACTCCAGCTGCCAGCTCCAGAGTAATGCAATTAAAAGACAAACTCCTGGAACTGGTTGAGAAGTCCGGTATAAACTGCGTGGCGCACGGGACGATAATTGAGACGGGGGCGATTACGGAACCTGAACTCAAGGCCGTGATAAAGATGCTTCTTGATGAAAAGGCGATAGTCGTCATCGGAAATCACCTGATCAGCGGTAAGACATTCGAGGAATGCCGGAAAAAGATTGCCGATATAATCGCGGGAAAAGGGATTCTCGAGGTCGGCGATTTCAAAGAGGCGACGGGCGCCAGCAGGAACATGTCAGTCGCCATACTCGAAAAATTCGACGGTCTCGGCTTCACCAGACGCCTGCCTAAGGGAAGAATCCTGACGAAGAACGGATGATTGAGCCAATTGCAAAAGTATGGGGATTTGGGGCGAGAGCAAAAACTTTTTGAAAAAGGTTTTCACTTTCTCGCATTTCATCAGACGGGGATTTTACTTGTTTTCCTGCAATTCCGCCGATACTTGACAGGAGAAGATCCTACATGTTTTTTAAAGGTGTGCCCGAAGGAGTAGATGGAGCTGTATCCGCATTTCGCCGCTACTTCCTTCACATTCATGTCGCATTCGCCAAGATAGCCCATTGCCCTGTTGAGCCGGAATTCGGTCAAATACCGTCCAAGGCTTATCCCCAGATCCTGCCGGAAACGGAGTCTGAGATGACTGGCGGAAATATTGAACTGCCGTGCCAGTTTGGGAATGCTTAATGATTCATCCAGATGCCGTTGAATGAAGCCAATCACTTCGTCGATGAGCTTGGCGTGCTGGTGTGCCGGAAGGCTTCTTGCGTTAAGGTGCGGCTGCCGTTGGAGCGTCCTTAGCAATAGAGATATGAGCAGGGAGCATGACAGTGCATCCCGCTCCTCCAAATAGGACTTGAGGAGCATTGAAATGATGGAGTGCTCCTCGGGACCAATTGAAAATATCCGGGTTTGCGGAGGAAGCATCAGGGATGTCTTCTCGATTTCAAAGGAGATCATCAGCCTGGCTATCCCCGTCTGATCATGGATGAACAGGTGGTGCTGGCATGGATAGATAAGCGTTGCCTGTCCTGGCAACATTGTAAAACGGATCCCGTCCACGACAAGTCCGCAGGGCTCACCCAGATTTATGGAGAGCAGAAAGCGATGGTGGATGTTGGCTCCCTGATTGGAAAATCCGCATCTTTGGAAAATCAGCAGGTTGTCAGGCAACCCCACTCCATCCCCAATCCTGATTCCGGAGAAATAGTTGACCGGGAGCGGCAAGGACTTCATCTGGGAAAGTAATGTTTTAATCATAAACAGCAAGTAATTAATCGTTTTGGTCATTTACTGCAATATATGCTTATGGTATAATTAACACAAATACGAAATCGACAATACACTCGGAAAGGAGATGGATCGTATGAAACGGAAAAAAAGAATCCTGAAAGTGTCGTCCAGTAAAGTCAGGAAATTCACCCTCGTCGAACTGCTGATCGTGATCGCCATCATCTCTATTCTCGCCGGGATGCTCCTGCCGGTATTGAAGGTCGCCAAGGACAAGGCGAAACTTATTGTTTGTTCGGGAAACATGAAACAGCAAGGCGCGGTCGTAGCGATGTATCTCAACGATTATGATGGTGTCATGCATACAGGAAGTTATCCGGAAGGAAGTGGTATAACCGATGGATCAGCAGGTGTGGCTTATATCATCTGTTTGACTCCTTATCTGGTCGAAAACGATAATTTGGGAGTTGCGAGGGCATATGAATACCCGTCGCTTATATTGAGGAAACAGGCGAATGTTTTCCAGTGTCCTGCGGAAACAAGCAATTTATACTACCGTTCATACGGTGGTAATTATTATGTTTTTTCACGATATGAACTGTACGGAGCCATCAAAAGATTAAAAAGCCCCGAAATCACGGGATTGGCTCTGGACTGCTATTTCCAATCATTTTGTCCGACTGGAGCATATCTGGACAATCAGACAATATGGATGGAACGCGTAATGCCGGCTATTGCCCGTCACGACGGGATGCAGAATGTCTTGTTCGTGGATGGACACGTCGACCAAGTAAAAGGCTATAATTTTTTTGATGATTCACGTCTGCGCCCGACCTGGCGCGATAGCGTGAATCCGTAAGAAAGAAAGGAATGAATATGTCTGATTATATACCCGTCGATTTTACTCCGCAGTCGGATAGAATGGATCATTATGTCTATCTTAATGGTTCGAACTGGAAATTTATGCAAATCAGAGAGAGTACATCGACTGATCTGTATAAGGAACAGGAATATCTAGACTATGACACAGAATACAGCGGATCCGTCATACGGAAAAAGAAATATCGTAGGCTATCCAATCCCGTTGACAGGCACGAGGTGGAACAAGAAGCATCAGAAGTTGCTCGACAAAGAGAGAGCGACTCTTGGCGAAACTGCACAGTGCCGGGCTCAGTACAGTCCGCAATGATTGAAAGCGGATTGCTTCCAAAAGACATATTTTATGGACTGAATATAATTGGAGGACAGGATGCAACCATCGGCAAATTCACTTGGTTTTATCGAGAGTTCAGTGTCTCTCCTCAATGGCATGACCAGTATGTCAATCTTTGCTTTACGGCGGTGGATTACCGTTGCGATGTGTTTGTCAACGGCGCTTATGTCGGCTCCCACGAGGGACATTTTTCATCTTTTGAATTAGAAGTACAGGATGTATTGCGGTCTGATGCAGCCAATCACTTGCTGGTGAAAATCTATCCATTCCCTCCGGATAGGGCCGAGACCTCCCGTTCGCAAATACTCAAGAACCAATTGACAGACTGCACACCGGCGGTATGCACTCTTGGTATCAGCGATGATGTGTTCCTTAAAATGCATCGTGGGATTGCAATCACGGATGTCCATGTACGAACCAGCCTTAACGATGTGATGGACGAGGCAAAAGTAGAGATTGCAGTTGAGCTCCTGACCCGTAAGCCCACAGAAGCCATGATTCGTATCCGTCTGCTGGATCCGCTGGGAGGATGCCTGTATTCAGAAGAAAAACCTCTTAATCTCAGAGTAGGCACTACTGCAGAGAAACAATATATATCTGTGAAAAATCCCGCATTGTGGTGGCCGAATGGGCATGGTGACCAGCCCCTGTATCATGTGGAGGCCGAGATATCCATTAATCATGAGATGTCTGACTTATCAGGGACAACTTTCGGTATCCGAAAGGTTGAGTGGATACGAAATTCCGATGAATATGCAGTGCCTGCGTTGCTGCGAATCAACAACATGAATATATACATTAAAGGTGGCGGATGGCCCCCTATAGACCTATTTTATATCAACGATCCTGTGCGATATGATTACTTCCTCAAGATGGCGAAAGCCGCCAATTTCAACACCATTCGCTGGTGGGGGGGAGGTATCCCCGAACCAAAAACATTCTATGATCTGTGCGACAGATATGGATTGATGGTTTTGCACGATTTCTTCTTGGCTAATGATAACTACGACAATCAGAAAATGTACCAGATGATATTGCAGGATGGCTCCGATTTCGTGAAAAAAAGAAGAAACCATGTTTGCATTGTACTTTGGACTACTGGGAACGAATTGGAAAGTTATCGTTCATCTAAGGCAGAGACCCTAGCCGCATTTGTCATAGCATCGCATGATCCTGATCGTATGGTGTCATCAAGCTCCCCATGCTCGGGGATGGGTGAAGCTCATTACATTACACCCTACCGATATAGCATAGACGACGATTATGCAACAGCCAATGGGACAGGCATCCAATTGTCTACCGAAGGAAATTGCGCTGCCGTAGCCAATCTGTCGTGCATTCATCGAATCATTCCACCGGAGGAGATCAATCATTTTAATCCCGATAAACCATCGGATTCGTGGATAGCCCATAATGTGTACTCCAACTGGGGATATGCAAAATGGAACTGGCTGGATCATGCTGGGACGCATACATTGTTTGGCGATATACAAGAGCTTTCCATGTATGTGGAAGCCGCTCAATTCAGCCGTGCGCAAATCATGGCTTATGGGGTAGAAGAGTTCAGACGTCAAAAGTATGATAAAACGGGAACCTCGGTCTGGCAATTCATTGAAGCATGGCCGAATGCCGCAGGCAATTGCATCATTGATTGGTACGGTGCGCCAAAGTACAGTTACTGGTTTCTCAAAAAAGCATACGAAAAAGTTCATGTATCACTACGCATGAACCGCATAAAATGGAAACCTGGCGAATGGTTTGAAGCTGAACTTCACTGCACCAATGATACGCATGAAACACTCCCAGATATACGTGTTTCCGCGAAAATGATAGACGGAAATGGACGGATACTATACACATTGCGTCAAATGGTGACCATTCCGGACGATGCATCCATCTGTTGCGAATCACTTCGATGGCAGATACCGGTGGATTTTGACGATGTATGGCTCATATTCTGCGAAATCACTGACGGAAATGGACGTATTTATTCACAAAGCCAGTATTATTGCACTGCTCATTCCTCAACGAAACATTGCTTTCGCCGACTGCTGAGTTGGCCTGCAACAACGCTTACGGTGGAGAAAAGACCCGTAAATCATTATGAATGGGATGTAGTAATCCGCAATAAATGCCAGTATCCCGCCCTCTTTTGCCACTTGGATGGAGATAGGGCGGATTATGCGTTCATTGATATACAAGACAACGAATTTTCAATCCTCCCCCACGGGGAACGAACGGTACGCATACAGTCTGAAGAAACTAAACACTTGACTATGTGGATGGAATCGCTTCGTGTGTCTTGCTGGAATCTGAAATCAAGGAGGGATGAAATATGATTGTTAATTTACAGAAGAACATTCGAGTTACGTTACAAAAGCAAATGGAGATGAACTATTCATGGTTACGGACTAAAGCCAAGGAGATTCTGAGTCTGTCGGGACATACAGCATACAATGGAGCCCGGATATGGACGCCCGGATATAATGAACTTTACAATAACAGGACATATCCTCGAGATTTTTTCTATATGGCTGACGCATGCGGCGATTTGCTAACGCCCGATGAGATTAGAGGGGAGATTGAACTGTTTTTGCGAGCACAGGGCTCCGACGGTAGAATTCCCAATTGCGTATATATAGACGGTAAAACGGTAAACTGGCTTTTTGACAACAGCCAATTCCTAGTCAACTTACTGTATCTGTATGTGGAGCGGAGCGGAGATATGACATTTTTCCTGAAGCACTATGCTGCTTTTGAGAGGGCTATGGCGTTTTTACCGCTGCATCCGGTTGTCCACCTGGTGTGCTCGCGCTATGATGGCAAAAAAATGTATGGTTTCAACGATACCATCAACATTGATGGCTGCGACCTGTTCTGCTCGTTGCTATACTATGAGGCTTCCAAAAAGCTCAGTCTGCTGTTTGACAAGGGCAGAATGTACGACCATCGGGAATACTGGGATAGAGAGAGCGCCCGTGTTCAATCCGGGTTGAAGATGCTGTACAACAACCGGGAGTTTTACCTCTCCTGCTTCTCTCCGACCGGTCAACGGCATGTGAATGTAAAACCCAGTGTATGGGGAAGCGCCTTTTCGGTATACATAGAGCAGAGCTCTGAGATCGAGAAACAGGAAATTGGAGGATGGCTGATTGGCAACTATAACTTGTGTGTATTCAGGGGACAGGTACGGCATCTGCTGAAGCCGAACTACTGGGATGATGCCGACTGCCTCCCCGAAACATATCAGAATGGCGGCTTTTGGGCCGCCCCTTTTGACTGGGTGCAGACAGTCATTCGTAGTTTCAATTGTGGCCTGGCCAACCAGATGCTCACCGATATCATGGATGACTTTCAGGAGTATGGTATCAACGAGGTGGTCAACCGCTCCATGGGGTATCTGAACCGCATGGGACATTTGGGAAATTATTCCGCCAGTTTAGTTCCACTCAAGACCTTCAGAAGATTACAAATTCCCTTCCATGACTTTTATGAACTTGTGACGGGTAAAGAACGAGGCAATCTAACGGTTTCATCGCAGGACGTAGGAAGTGGTATGCAGGATGATTTCGCGTTATTTGAAACAAGAGATGTTACACCTAAAGCGGATTCGGAGGTGGATGATAGTGAATGGTCCAGGATGCCGTTTTCGGATATAGTTACACGTAAATGGGTTTCGGAGGTATCTGACCAACACCCCTGGATACAGTTAGATTTTCATCATCAATACGCCCTTAAAATGATCACGTTTAAAAGGGATAATTGGTCTGCCGGTTTAAGCCAGAAACATCTATTATTCAACCATACCGGATTAACCGATATGCAGCCCGAATCAATCATGGTTGAGTATATGGACTGCACTGGTGTGTGGAATTTGTTGTATGCGGATGAAAAATACAGGAAATTGGAGGCCGGCGAAAATTTTGTACTCAGGATATTTGAAGAACATGTGGCTACTGCAGTGCGGCTGCGATTTAAGCCTGGCCCGGTCTGCCTGCATGAATTGAGGGTATACGCCACTTGCAACCATGACAAACGCATCTAAATGAATAGCGATTCTTATTTGGTTCGAAACATTTCAATTAAGGAAGGACATAAATAAAAATGAAAAGCAAATTGTCACTGTTATTTTCCGTCGGGATCTGTATCGCCTGTCATGTCGTCGCCCAGGCCAGGGAGATAGTAATTTTTGATTCGGAAAAATCGCCGGCCGCGAGCATTGCGAATCGCACTGCCCATTGGATAAAGGACAGTGATATTATGCCCATCACATCCGATGAGACACGCGATGGCGGCCGGTGGATTAAGTTTCAGTATAATGGCGGAAAAAAAGGCATAGGCATATCACAGATTGTTAGCATTCCTCCCGACACATTTAACAATCTGCAGGGAGAAGATGTTCGTGGATTAAAATTTAAAATCGCGTATGGCGAGGAAACGCCCAAACCAATACTGGGTCTTATATCTTTTGAGGGCGGCGCTGAACTTCATTGCAGAGTTTTCTTAAAAAAGGATCAGACGGAATATACGGTAAATGAAGGACATTGTAAAAAAACATATGATTGGAACAAAATCAGATCAGTAAATATTTGGATGAAGCCGGACTATTTTGTCAATAACGAAACACCTGTTTTTTATTTAAGGGAGATATCCTTGATGACAACTCCGACAAAATATAAAAAAGAACGCAAAGTAACCATCATTCAAAAGAGGAAAGCGCAGGAGATTGTTGCACTTACAGGCACTGATGGCGCGCCAGACGAATTGATCAAGACAATCAAATCCCATGGGCAAAAACTTGACTTTGATGTCAATGGCGGGGCGGCGTGCCCGGTCGCTGCATTCGGCGGCTTTGACGCGATGAATCTTTATATCCTTTGGGAGGCCGCGTTTGCAGACACTCCGATTGCCGGCATAACCGAAAAAGATCAGGATGTCTATTTGGACGAAGCAATCGAACTGTTTTTCAACGGAACGAACGACAACAATAATTTCATTCAGTTTGTCGTCAATGCGAAAGGAACAGTTTTCGATTATTATCGGGAATTCGACACTGCGGCCTGCGGCATGATAAATAACATCAAGAAGGATGTTCCTCACAAGAAACATATTTCATATAATAACAATACATTGACCTATCTGTTCACTTTCCCGCTTTCAGGACTGAACATCAATTACCCGAAATTTAATCTATTTGGCTTCCAAGCGGTGCAGAATTACAAGAAAGAAAAGCGGTTTGAAAATAAAAAACTATCGACAACCATATGGAGCTCTACGTCAAGGAACCCCGACCCCTTTAATTTCGGCGCGCTGGTGCTCAATCAGAAAAAAGCAGAAACATTTTCTGTTGATATTACTTCTATTGCCGCAAAAGATATTGATGCCGCCGGAAGTGGCAATCTATCCGACTTCATCGTCGCCTATTCCATAAAAGGACTGGCCCCTGGTGAATATAAAGTGCGTGCGGAGTTGGCGGATGCGGAATACGGAAAATTCACTCAGGAAGGTACCGTTGTCATTTCACACGATGGGGGGAGCTATACGCTTGCCATACCCCGCGTCAAAAACAACATTGGCGTATATACGGTGTACCTTTCAGTCTTCGATAAAAACAATGACAGTATCGTAGCGGGCGTTAATTTCCTGAATACCGTCGAGGTCACGAGTCTGTTTGGAACAAAGTTTATTTATCCGACGCCCAAAGAGGTGGTCTGGCAGGATGGTGTATTCAAGGCTGATATGCCCGGGAATATAGCAATCAATGGAGCCGCGACGGACAGGACAAAAAAGACAGCGGCTATTTTCCAAGACATGCTCCATGGCTATGTCGGACAACGCTACGGCATAAATAACGATATAGGCACGGACAAGAATCAAATACGATTATCTATTGAAAAGAGTACGGTATTCAACGGAAAAACGATAGAACTTAAGCCGGAAGGATATCACTTAAAAGTATCGCCGAATGCGGTGAGCATTACCGCCGCCGATGAAGCCGGACTCTTTTATGGCTGCAATACATTCATCAAGCTGATCAAGATGCCCATGAAAGTGCAAAAGGATACGCCAGTTCAGTGTGTCGAAATTCTGGATTGGCCGGACTACCGGAACAGAGCGCTCCGTATTGAGCCGTCATTGAATTGGGGGGGGGGGGATGCTTTTCATGGCGGAGATGCGACCGACAGCAAATTCTTCATCGGGTTGTTCCAGAAACTCGCCGTGAACAATAATTATAACTACATCATTTGGGATTTCTCTCCCATGGTGAAATTTAAATTGCCGGAAATGCAGGGTCCTGAACGAGTTTTGACGATGGAAGATATTCGCACGGTGACGGAATATTGCTGTGATCGTTTTATTGGAATAATACCTAAAGTACAAATTGGCGGTCATGCCTCATGGTGGATGACGGGGTTTGAAAAATTCAGACTGAAGGGGTACGGGAGTAATGCGGATACCACGCTTCCGGAACATGACCGGGTTTTGTATGCCTGCCTTGATGAAATCATGGACGCGACACATGCAAAATACCTTTTTACTGGAGATGAGTGGTGGTTTGAGAGGGTAACGACAGAAGAAGTTAAACCTTACGATGCAAGCAAACCCTTGGCGCAGATCTTTTTCGAGTGCTATGACAAGCTGAACAAATATCTCAATGCAAAGGGCGCGCGACTAATGTTATTTGAAGACATGCTGACTCCAGATCTCAGCGGATTAAAAAATGACAACTATAAAAACTGTGACAAACTCTCCAAAAATATTATCATCGCCCCGTGGGCAGGGGGGGCAACGTCCGACAAAATAGCATCGTATTTTCTTGAAAAAGGCTTTGATGTCTGGGGAAGTGCGACATACCACTGGCGATATAAAGATATGTCCGTAAGGAAAAGAATTACCGGTTATGGCCCTTCGCTGTATTCCTATGGAGTCGCCTATGGGGGGTTCAAGAATTCGTGGGCTTATCCACAGTATTGTTCGGTGCTTTATGGGGCGGAATTCGCGTGGAACGGCCAGCACACCGACGATGCTTCAATCCCGGAAGAAATATGTTCCGGAAAACTGACTGAGGCTGCCTACCTGAACACGGTTCGTCCAAATGCTTTTGCATCGGAAGGCATTTCACCCATTTCCCTGAAAGTGAAAGCCAATTGTAATTTTGATCAGTTTCTGGGGGGAAGCCTTGGGAAATATGGTTCTTTGGCGCTCCCAAAAGAAAAAAACATTGGAAACGTTGAAATGGATTTGTTGCCGGGGGCGGTTAATTGCATTCGCATCAGTGGGGATGCGCCTGCAACAACAATTGAAGTCGGGAGAAATTGCTCGTCTCTGATATTTCTGCATTCCGCATTTCAGAGACCGAATGCGAGTGCAGATATCTTGAAAAAATACAAGCGCATGCTCGTTCTTTATCCAAGATGGCCGAACGGTTTCCCCTGCGGTGATTATGAAGTGGAATATGAAGACGGCACTTCAACAAAAGCGCCGATTCGATTATTCAATAACGTGTATTGGATGAACTCGGATCCTGTCAGCGCGCTCATCACGCTTAACAACCGCTATGTCCTTATGAAAAAGACAAGCGGCGGGCAGGAGCTGTTTCTCTACCAGTGGGAATGGGTCAATCCGTATCCGCAAAAGAAAATCATAAGCATTACATGTTCCAATAAGTATGAATTCGAATTTGACGTATTTTTATTTGCCTTATCCGGACGGGAAGTAAAAACTAAACTCCAGCATAATTGAAAGGATTTTAAAATGACAAAAAAAAAGCCGTTAGTGGGGCTTGTTGGTTGCGGGCATCGTCTTGCCACCCTTGCCTGTTACCTGAAGGATAAGGTTCAAATCAAAGCCATTTGCGAGCCAAATCCAAAATGCGTGGACAACTTTCACAAACTGGTTCCAGGCGACTATTTAAATACATCCGGGTATGATGAGTTTCTCAGCATGGGAGGAATTGACTGGGTTATGGTTGGCTCGCCGAATAACATGCACAAAGAGCATATTGTCAAGGCATTTGAAGCCGGTCTTAATGTATTTGCGGAAAAGCCATTGGCCACGACTATTGAGGACTGTGTGGCGGTGTGCGATGCGCATCGCAAAAGCGGAAAACTGTTCGCGACCGGATTCGTGTTACGGTTTTCTCCGCATTATTTAAAAATAAAGGAACTTTTGGACAACGGTGCCATTGGGGATGTTATCAGTTTTGAATTTGATGAATGCATCCCTCATTATCACGGTGGACACATTATGAAAGGCTGGCGGCGTTTCAAAGAGATCTCGGGCGGCCATATTGTAGAAAAGTGCTGTCATGACATTGATCTTGCCAACTGGTTTACCGGCAGTATCGCTGAAAACGTGGCTTCTTTCGGCGGTCTGAACTTTTTCAAGGCGGAAAATGCCGGACTTGTTGACAAGATCGGACCGGATGCCAACGGTCAGAAGGCCTATTCGGAATGGCAGCATGTAACGACGCAAGATACTTGTCCTTTCAATAGCGAGAAAACCATTATAGACAATCAGGTGGCAATTATCGAGTATCGCAACGGGATCAGAGCTGCTTTTCATGCCAATTTGAATGCCGGATTGGAAAAACGCGGATTTTACATCTGCGGAACTCGCGGGACACTTGAGACGGAATGGTATTCGGGAAAGATATTGCTTAAAAAAATCGGGCGCGGCGCTGTCGTTGAAGACTTCAGTTCTTCGACTGTCTTCGGCGGTCATGGCGGAGCCGATGAAATCATAATGGAAAGCCTGTATGAAACCATGAATTCAGGAAAAAAGCCGTTATGCGGAGGCCTTGAAGGGCTGCTGGGCACCGTTACAGCCGTGGCTATCCAGAAGTCTATGGAGAAAAAAGAAATCGTCAACTTGAACGACATATGGCGCAACCTTGGATTATGAAGCATAATAGATTAATTTCACGAATGAATTCTATAAAAAAACAAGAATCCAGTTTCGCCGTTGATTCTGCAAAAACAATTTCAACGCTGCACAAGGAGACACTACAATGAATTCAGCCTCTGAACATCTGGACGATGATTTGCTTGATTCAGCATCATGGTTGACGGATCCGCGTTTCAAGGACACGCATGTGGGGGATTACATCAAGCCTGTACTGACTGTCGGTGACCGGAATAATATTCATACCTATATTCCGGAGTCATGAGGGCTATTGATATCTGACGGCGGGCTAAACAACATCCACACCTATTTCCGAAAAGAGATAACGATTGATCAATCTCCGGTAAGAGCAGTGCTCTACATTACCGGCGATGACACGTTCAAATTCTACATCAACGGGCGCTTCTTCGTGCAGGGGCCGGAGCCGGGCTACCCATTTGCTCACCCCTATTACGTCCTGCCGGTCACTGTCGTAGTGGTCACTGTCGTAGTGGTCGTTG
>Ga0172379_10003089_pt1 | contig 27398 bp, 6 predicted proteins | sample GrowelOW334metaG_FD_119756 | JGI IMG/M metagenome (GOLD analysis project Ga0172379, IMG submission 119756) | Groundwater microbial communities from an aquifer near a municipal landfill in Southern Ontario, Canada - Groundwater well OW334 metaG | ecosystem: Environmental > Aquatic > Deep...
GATGTCATCGATATCTTACCACCCCAGGTCCTCCGCTCGTTCGCCAAATTTGGCGAGGACCTGACTATAGCCCGACGAAGAAGACGTTTGACCATAACGATGATGTGCGAACGTCTTGGTGTATCCAAATCCACGTGGCAGCGCATGGAGAAGGGTGACCCAAGCGTGTCCATGGGTGCCTACACCCAAGCCCTTTTCATTCTTGGCTTCGGCACACCCTTGGCCGAACTGATTGATCAGCGGAATGACGAGCAAGGCTGGCTGCTGGAGGCCGAACGCCTTCCCAAGCGGGTGCGTTCACCAAGACCTTCGCCGGAACGGGAAAAACCAAAATGAAGCGCCAAATCCAGGTAGTACTCGGAACGGAGGCCTTTCCACTCGGTGAAATGCGTTACGATGCCCAAGGCAGGCGCGAGAACGCGGCGTTCTCCTACACTTCTGACTGGTTGACCCACGATGGACGCTTCGCGATTGATCCGTCGCTTCCTCTCGTGAACGGATTCCAGTTTCATGCCCGACGTGGGGATGATTCCCTTTTCCATGGGGCCATCGCCGACACCGAGCCTGATGGTTGGGGTCGACGTGTGATCCTGCGAGATCATGCAAAGCGGCGACTTGCAGCACGTTCACAGAATATCCCGGCCAAGTTCGATGCCCTTGGAGAGCTCGACTTCCTTCTCGCAGTCGATGATGAAAGCCGAATTGGTGCATTGCGTTTCCTCGACGAGGATGGCCATTTTCAGGGCGGAGGAGGCGATTCCGGGCGACGGACACCTCCGCTCCTGGAACTTCACCAGCTTCTTGTCTCATCCCGGGCTGTCGAGACCAGCACCGAGACTGCCGAGGATCTTGCATACCTTCGTGGTCGGGCAACCTCGCTGGGAGGACTCCGTCCAAAATGTACCATTCGGGATGCTGACGGCGGATTGGCGATCGGCAAGTTCCCGAGCGTAGCCGATCAACGAGCCGTAACAAAGGGAGAAGTGTTGGCACTGACCCTGGCAAGGCAATCGGGTATCCAGACAGCCGAAGCCCGTCTAGTGATGAGCGAGGATTTACCAGTCGCCTTGGTTCGACGCTTCGATCGCCTGGGTGATGGAACCCGAATTCCCTATGTTTCAGCCGCTACCTTGCTCGGGGTAGGACGGGATGATCCTGAAGAACATAGCTACACGGAAATCGTTGATGCAATTAGGGTCCACGGTTTCGACGTCCAGGGCGATATTGAGGAACTATTCAGGCGCATAGCCTTCTCGATACTCATCAACAATGTCGATGATCATTTACACAATCACGGATTCCTTCACGTCCGTCACGGACAGTGGCGCTTGGCTCCAGCCTTCGATATCAACCCTTTTCCCGATCGATATCCTGAACTTAAAACCTGGATTTCCCACCGAATCGGCCCCGAGTCCTCCCTCGATGCATTGCGTTCCGAGACAGCCTATTTCCGTATCAAACCGACCAGAGGCGAGGCCATCATCGGCGAGGTCTCCGCGGCAGTTGCGGGATGGAGGCAGCAGGGCACCCTGCTCGGCATGACCAAGCTGGAACTGGATGCCTTCGCCGATGCTTTTGACCGAGTATGAGACGTGTCGATCGCACCGCCTTGCCCAAGCCCAGCCTGACGCGTTACATTCACAAAACCAGTACACACCTTAACCTGACATCCCCCGGAGGTTCCCCATGCCCAGATCGCTGACTGAGTTGCTGCAAAAAAGGACGGTCATTTTCGACGGGGCCATGGGGACGGAGCTGTACAACCATAACCACTTCGTCAATGTCTGTTTCGAGGAGCTGTGCGTCCGGGAACCCAAGGTGGTGGCGAGGGTGCACCAGGCCAATAAGGATGCGGGCGCCGACGTGCTGACGACAAACAGTTTTGGCGCCAACCGCTACAAGCTGGCGGATTACCTGCTGGCGGAGCGTACCGTCGAGCTTGTCTCTGCGGCGGCCAAACTGGCCCGGGAAATTGCGGGCGAGGAACTGCTGGTGGCGGGTTCGGTGGGGCCGCTGGGACGCCATTCGACTGGCGGGGCGCTGAGCGCTGCCGAAGCTGAAGGGGCTTTCAGGGAAGTGATTGCTGCCCTGATGGCCAACGGGGCGGATTTCATCATTTTTGAGACCTTCGGACGCAGCCGCGACCTGGTGCACGCCGTAAAGGCCGCCCGGGACTGCGGCGCACCCTTTATCCCCTGTATGGCCTTTGGAAACATCGAGGCCAGTATGGGCGGCGAGACCATCAACGATTTTTTCGCTTCCGTACTTGGACCAGCCGACGCGACCTCTGGCGACCTGGCAGGCGCGGTGGATTGGAAACAGGCCGGTGCGGCACCTTTGATGCTGGGGTTCAACTGTTCCGTCGGACCCCGGCAGATGCTGGATTTCCTGGAAGATTGGCTGCCGCGCTCCCCCCTACCCGTCCTGGCCATGCCGAATGCGGGCGTGCCCCAGCGCGTGAGCGACCGGATGATTTACATGACAAGCCCCGAGTATTTCGCCAGCTACGCCAAGCGCTTCGTGGAGCTGGGAGCCAAGGCTGTTGGCGGTTGCTGCGGTACGGGACCCAAACACATCGCGGAGGCGTCGCGGGTGCTGAAAGCCCAGGACCGCATCTCCGACCTTACCGACGAGGCCATCCACATCAGCGTCCAGCCGGCGGAACAGGGACCGGTTTCCCCACCGCTCGCCCCGGCCGTCCCCCTGGGCGACCGCAGCAAATTCGGCAAGGCCCTGGCGGAAGGACGCTGGGTGACGAGCGTCGAGATCACCCCGCCCCTTGGCTACGACCTTGCGAAAACCATAGAACGTGCGAAGCTTTGCGCCAAGGCCGGCGTTGATGCAATCAACATCCCGGACGGTCCCCGGGCCAGCTCGCGGGTCAGCCCGGTCATCACGGCCCTGCGCATACAGAACGAAGCCGGCATCGAGGCGGTACTGCACGTCACCTGTCGGGACCGGAACGTCATCGGCGTGCAGTCGGACCTGCTTGGCTGCGCGGCGGCGGGCATCCACAACCTGCTGGTGGTAACCGGGGACCCGCCCAAGCTGGGGGACTATCCCAACGCCACCGCCGTCTTCGATATGGATTCCATCGGCCTTACCCGTGCCGTCCACCGCCTGAACGGCGGACTCGACATAGGCGGCAAGCCCGTCAACCCGCAAACCCGCTTCGTCGCCGGTGTGGGGGCGGATCCGACCAACCTGGACCTGGAAAAGGAGATAGACCGTTTCTATAAGAAGGCCGAGGCAGGCGCAGAATTCGCCATTACCCAGCCCGTCTACGACGCGGAAGCCCTGATCCTGTTTTTGGAGCGCATTCGGAACACCGGCGTCCGCGTCATCGCGGGCATCTGGCCTTTGGCCTCGTATAACAACGCGCTTTTTCTGAACAACGAGGTTCCCGGGGTAAGCATCCCCGAGCCCATCATGGAGCGCATGCGTACCGCCCCGGACAAGGAAGCCGCCCGCCGCATTGGCATCGAGACGGCCCGCGAAATCCTGGCCATGGTACGCCCATACGTCGCGGGCGTCCAGGTGAGCGCCCCTTTCGGCAACATAGAAACCGCACTGGCGGTGCTCAGGGACTAGACCCCTACACGCCGCCGTACTGCAGTCGGTACAGGTTCCAGTACAGGCCACGCTTTTCCAGCAGCTCGTCGTGGGTGCCCTGTTCGGTCACACGGCCGGCGGCGATGACGAGGATGCGGTCCGCGTGCTTGATGGTGGACAGGCGGTGGGCGATGACGATGCTGGTGCGGCCTTCGAGCAGGGCCTCAAGCCCACGCTGGATCATGCGCTCGGTTTCGGTATCCACGGAGCTGGTGGCCTCGTCCAGGATGATGATCTTGGGGTCGTGGGCGAGCACCCGAGCGAAGGATACTATCTGCCTCTGGCCTTGGGAAAGGTTTGTAGCCCCCTCCGCCAGTTTTGTCTTATACCCGTTTTCCATGCGTTCGATGAACTCGTCGGCGTGGACGGCCTTGGCGGCAAGGTGCATGCGTTCCTCGGTCACCTCGTTCCCCAGACGGATATTGTCCTCGATGGTGCCGGAAAACAGGAACACATCCTGCAGTACCGGCTGGACCGCACGGCGCAGGTCGTCCAGGGGAAGGTCCCGCACAGGAATGCCGTCGAAGCGGATTTCGCCTTTCTGCACGTCCCACAGACGGGTGATCAGGTTGGCGACGGTGGTCTTTCCGGCACCGGTAGGACCGACTATGGCCACCATCTCGCCACTCTCTACCCTGAAAGACAGGTCCTTGAGTATCCACTCCTCGTTCTTGTACGCGAACGAGACATGGTCGAACTCGATGGCTCCTTCAATCTTGGCGGGTATGGCCCTCTTGGGCTCGTCCGGGATGGAGTCGTCCGCATCCAGCAGCTTGAACACCCGCTCGCCGCCCGCCATCGCGCTCTGCAGCAAGGTGTACTTTTCGGCCATGTCCTGTACGGGCGAATAGAACATGCGGATGAGGTTGACGAAGGCGATGAGGGTCCCCAGCGAGATCAGCTGCGACCGGTACATGCCCGAACCGTAATAGATGATGACCGCCATGGAGGTGCTGGAAAAGAAGTCCACCAAGGGACGGAAGGTGGCGAAAACGTACATTTCCCCCAGGTTCGCCTTCATGAGTTCCCTGTCGTGGCTTTCGAATTCCGCCATGGCCCGCTTCTCGCCGGCGAAAAGCTTGACGATGTTTATCCCCGAAAGCCGCTCGGCTATGTAGGAGTTAACCTTGGACAGCCAGACGCGCTGCCGCCTGAATGCGTCACGGGCGCGGGTGCGCGTGATCAGGGTAAGGATGGCCACCGGTGGCAGGGTTGCCAGCGCTACGAGGGCCAGGCGCAGGTCCAGTGCGAACAGCACCACGAGCACGCCCACCATGAGGCTTGCATCCTTGAGGAAGGCACCCAAAACGTCGGTAAAGAATTGGTTGATGGTTTCGATGTCGCTGGTAAGGCGGGTTACGATGCGGCCGACCGGCTGGCGCGACAGGAACGCGAGCGACCGGGTCGAGGTATGCCGGAACAGCTGGATGCGCAGATCCTTCATGATCTTCTGGCCGATCAGGCTGGTGAAGAATACCTGGGCGAATACGGCGGCCAGGACGGCGGCCAGCGCGAAAAGCAGGATGCCCACGTTCGCGGAGATGACCGACGCATCGTGGCGGCGGAGTGCCTTGGCATCAGTGCCTGGCAAGGCCTTGAGATCGGCGATGGAGAGGGAAGCCCAGGAACCCTCAATCCGGAAAATTTCAGCCCGCTCCGTGAGGACCCGTTCCAATTCGGCATCGCCCGCTTGCAGGGGTACGAGGTAACGGGGGTTGTTGTCCAAGACTCCGGACGCCTCCATTTCCCGGCGTTCAGCGCCGGACAGGCCAGCCAGGCGTTTCGTCCTGAGATAGCGGCGGCCGTCGATGACCGGATCGGAGTAGGCGAAACCGAGCTTGCGGCCTTCCGGAGTACCGGACAGGTCTTCGTCCACGGTCACCCAGGAGGACATGAGGGCGTCGTCCACCGTGTTCCTCACCAGGACCGGTACGAACAATTCCCCTGCCGTGGACACCGCCAATGCGAAGATCGCGGCGGCTACCATGACTTTGTAGGGTCGGACGTAGGAGAGGATGCGCGCGACTATGCGGGAGTCGTAGCCTTTGGTAATCTCGTCGGTTTCAAAAAAATCGGACATGGCGCTCAGGCTCCCTTTTCCACTGCCCGCTCCAATTCCTGGAGCCGGGCGATTTCCGCGTAGAATCCGTCTTCCTGCGCGAGGAGTTCGGCGTGGGTTCCGCGCTGGGTGATCCTGCCTCCGTCGAGCACGATGATTAGGTCCGCGTGGCGCAGGGTGGATACCCGGTGGGAGACGATGATGTTGGTGCGCGAACGGCGCTCTTCCAGCAGTGCTTCGAGGATGCGGTCCTCGGTCTCCGCGTCCACGGCCGATAGCGCATCGTCGAATACGAGTATTTCCGGATCCGCGGCGAGGGCCCGCGAAATGGCCACCCGCTGTTTCTGTCCGCCGGACAGGGTCAATCCCTTTTCACCCACTACGGTCTCCCAAGAGGCGGGGAAGTCCGCGACGTCCCTGGCGATGGTGGAGATTTCGGATACCCGCGCAAAGCGCTCAGCGCTGATGTCGGGACCGCCGAAGCGTATATTCGCCTCTACGCTTTCGGAAAAAAGGAACGAATCCTGGGGAACGAATCCGAAGATTGTCCTGAGTGCATCCAGGGGTATATCCCGCACGTCCCGGCCACCTATGAAAATGGTACCAGGTGGTGGCTCGATCAGGCGTGGCAGGAGTTTGAGGAATGTGGATTTACCCGAACCTACCTTGCCCAGCACGCCCAGGGTCCTGCCCTTTTCCAGATCGAAGGACAAACCCTCAAGAATGGTTTTTGCCTCACTCTCGGTGTTCTGTGACGGATAGGAGAAATTGAGCTTTGTCACCACCAGGTTTCCGGATACCACTGCCGATGCTCCCAGAGCGTCGGCAGTGCCTGGATCGCAGGCGGGGCAGGTTTCGGCTGCGGCCTCAACCTCGCTCTTCTCGTCGAGGATCTCGTTAACCCGTTTGAGGCTGGCCGCGCCGCGCTGGATGAGGTTCACGGTAAACCCGGCTCCTATCATGGGCCAGATGAGCATTTCCAGGTAGGCCAACATGGCGACGATATCGCCCGCGCTCATCCTGTTTTCCAGGACCGCACCGCCACCCGCGACCAGTAGTATCAGTATGGTGAGACCTGCCAGGAAATTGATGAGCGGGAAGAACAGGCCGAATACCTTGACCAGGGACATGGAAGCGTCGCGGTAATCGTCGTTGGAAGCGGCGAACTCCTTGGCAAAATGGTCTTCCTTGACGAAGGCCTTCACCACCCGTATGCCCGCGATGGTCTCCTGGGCTATATCCGAAAGCCGCGAGAATACTTCCTGTACCCGGGTAAACCGTTTCCCTATCATCGTCCCGAAAATGATTATTAGCACCGAGATGAATGGTAGGGGAATGACGGTAAGCAGGGCCGTCCCCGGATTCTGGACGATCATGATGGAAAGGATGGCGACCGACATGAAGGCCCCGTCGGTAAAGGCGACGAAGCCCATCGCGGTGGCCTGCCGGATCGCGCCCATATCGTTGGTGGCCCGGGCCATCAGGTCCCCTGTCTTGTTCTTTTGGTAGAAGGAAGCCGGTAGGACAAGGAGTCGGGCGAAAAGCTTGTCCCGCAACTCGGTTTCTATGCGCCGGGATGCCCCGATTATGAAGAGCCGCCACAGGAAACGGCCACCGGAAATCAGGACCGCCGCGCCTATTATGGACAGTGAGATGCCCAAGATGGCCTGCATCCGGAATTCGCCGGAAGAAACGGTATCGATGGCCTTCTTGATGAATTGGGGTATCAACAGCTGGGCACCGTCCACGATTATAAGGCAGATGAATCCGGCGATGTAATTTGCACGATACTTCTTCATGTAAGGGAGCAGGGTTCTGTATTCTCTCAGCATATACATTAGAATGTATACCCACCAGGCCTCAGGTGCAAGGGAATCAGGCCGGAGCGCACATTCTGACCCGGCGATCGCTCTGGCGCCCTTGATCGCAAAGCACGGATACCTATAATCAAACGGGGGTTCTATGGTGAAGCGCCACGCATTCTTCCGTATTTCAGTCTCCATCGTACTTATTGTCACGGCGCTTTCTGCCGCTCTTACCGCGTGTTCAATGAGGTTGAAAGGAACAGGCAAGGTCACTGTAGCAAGCCAGGCCCCCGACCCCATGCTCCTGATCGCCGCCAAGGGGATCGGTGTCGAACTCCAGGAAGTCCGGCACCGTGAGTATTGGCTCCAACGCTACAAGGCCGATCTGGAAGCAGCGTCCCCTGCGGATTTGTACACCGTCGATTGGGGCCGGGAACTGTTCACCATCGCACCGCCTGCGGACGATAAGGGCTTGTTGAGGGTCTGGGCACGAACCGCATACGCCAAGGCAGCACCGCAATGGCTGAACAAGATGGAAATTGGTCCGCTTCGTGGTTTCTATCCAACGAGTGTCTATATCTGGGGGCTCTTCTACAACCAACAGGTATTGGAAAAATTGGGGGTCGATGAACCATCCACTTTGGGAGAATTCGAGGCGCTTCTGTCCAAGGCAAAAACCGCCGGTTTCGTACCCATCTCGCTCGGGTCGGCCTATGGCTGGCCAGGAGCCGCCTGGTTCACCATGCTGGACCTGCGCATGAACGGAGCCGATGCAGTCCGCGAACGCTATGGACTGACCAGAACCTGGGACGACCCGACAGGGAAGACCGTCGCCAAGCGCCTGTCCGCCTGGAGGGACGCCGGATACTTCTCGCTGAATGCCTCCAGGACCGGCATGGACGAGTCCCTTGGCGAGGTCGGGTCCGGCCAAGCCCTGTGTACCCTTATGGGTGCCTTTGCCCAGGAGCGTTTCGGCGACCTATCCAAAATACGTTTTACGGCCTTTCCACCGGTAGAAGGCGTTTCAGGCACCACCAATGGCGAAATCGCCGGAATATCCGGGTTTTTCAAACCCTTAAGCGTCCAGGGCAAGAAAGCCCAGGCCGCCCTCGCGCTTGTGGACGCGTATCTGATGGCCTCCGGCGGTGCGGACGATAGATACAAGCTACCGTTGCGTGCCCTCGCCACCGGCAACCAGGGAACGACGGCTTCCGGCATTCAGCTCAACACCATCCAGGCGACGCAGGCCGCCGCACTCAAACGCGCCTCTACCGTAGTATCAGCCTTCGACCGAACCGTCTCCTCCCAGGCCATGCAGAATACCATCCCCCTCTGGGCGGCTTTTTTCTCACCGGGGGGAATGTCGGGGGACGCTTTCGCCACCGCCCTGGCGAGCGCAATTTCCGCAGGGGAGAAGAAAACGCCATGAAAAAAAAACGTATCATCGTCAGCATCGGTATAGGTTTGGTCCTTGTAGCGCTCGCTTCCTTCACGATCGTGATGGTATTGATGCCCCGCGTCCAAGTCATCAGGGTGCGGTTGGCATTGGACGAGGAAACCCGGCCGGTGGTAGCGGAGGCTATCGCCGCCTTTGACGAAAGCGAAGCCCTGATAGAGGCGTTGGTGCTGCCAATTGACGATGCTTCTGTAGCGGAGCTGACCATAGGCCGCGGTACCGGGGGTATACCATGGAGGACCCATGGATGGAGGCTGTGGAGCCGGCTGGAAACCCTTGCCTGGCTTGAGGGGAAACTGGGTAAGCCCCTCATCCTGCCGTTGCGGGCGGGAAAGCTGGCCGGAGCCGATTTTGACAAGCTGATAGGGGAAGCCCGCGAGCTCGGAATCTCCGGTTTCGCCATCCCCGAAGCGCCGCAGGAATACGGGGCAACCTTCAATCTCTGGCTCGAGCTAAGCGCGGCCGCCCATGCCGCCAAGGACGCCGACACGCGCAAGAAACTGTACCTGGCCACTGCCAGGACAACCCAAGCCGCCCTGGACGGACTATCACGCGGAAAAGTACTCTTCGTCTTGGCCCCAGACCAGTTCGGAACTTGGATACAGCGCACACCCGATACGCACCCGGAAGCCTTTCCCCTACCCGGCAGCCGGACTCACGGCGCGTCCTGGGCCATAGGAAGCACCGAGCGCATAATGCTCTCGCAGGAATCAAAAAAGGAAGCCGCCCTTGCCTCTGTCGCTCTGGCCACCTACCTTACCAGCAAGGGCGTTGCCCGTCAGCTCGCCGCGAGGCTACCCGGGGATTTTCATAGCTGGACGGTCGTCCCGAATAAGGGCGAACCCCCGAAAGTGGACGCACCGGACAGGCTGGTAGACCCGGTGGGGAAATAGAGGCACATGGCCGGAGGCGCCTTTCCGCATACGGCTGCTTCATCCCCCGGTATTCCGCTTTAGGAAAACCCCGCTTAGTTATTCGGCATCAATTTACCATATTCCAGCTTATCACCCAACCAACCCAGCACCGGCAAGGTATTGGTGGCATACGAGCCCGCTTGGACACGGTTGAAGGTCTCGGCACCGCCCTTGGGTGTGGATTCGGCGGGAATCGTCATGATCTCCCAATTCCCCGAATAATCCTCATCTTCCCCATTACTGGTAGTGCCATGCAGAAGAGAGCCGGTTGTATCGAACTGGGGCAAGGCAAGCCGGATGGGCTTTTTCGTGCCGTTGTATGAATCAGAGTAATAGGCGATCGCCGGTTGTTGCGTGGTGACACCTCCGTTAAGCATTGAATTCTGGACGAAAAAGAGTTTGGTCCATGAACCGGCCGAAAGATACCGGTCAATCGATACGATGGATACATCCGTGAGGGTGTTGATCGTACCAATCCCATTCCAGGTTACCCGTGCCAGCTTGAGGTCTGCCGCATCGAAGTCGTAATACGCTATATACACGTAGGTGCCATCGCTGAGTATGGAGCAATACATGCCGGCATTTGGGGTCGTGTCGATGGAGACGATCTGCCAGTTCGGCTTCGTCGTACCCGTTGTCGGCGTGGTCACCGTGCCCACAGCAGGCGCTGTTGCCATACTCCCCGCCGAGGCAGCCCAGGATGAGCCTGGCAGGGCCCTCGTTATGACTTGGGTGGCCCCGGTCTGGACTGTGGTGGCGCTGAAGGGACCGGCGGAGGATTGGTAGGCCCGAACCGCGTTGTTGAGCGCTGTGCCGAAGTTGGCTGCGTTGGCCGTAGGGATCGTCGCGGCGGAAATGTCGACCATGATGTCATTGATCGCGTCCCGTGGGGTCACATCACCTGCGTCGACGTAGAACCATACCGTGTAGGGCACTGTCCCGTCGTAGAGGGTGAAGAACTTGCTCGCACCTTGTGTCGTCACCGTGATGGTTCCGCCAGCTACGCCGTCGTAGAAAGTACCCGGCTGCGCATCGAGCGCGTCACCCACCGCCGTGACCGTGATTACCTGGCTTGCCCCGGTCTGGGTGGCGGTCTGGTTGAAGGCCGCCACCGCGTCCACCGCAAGGTTGAGCCGCGTGCCAAAGTTGGCCGCGCTTGGGGTCGCCACGGTCGCCACCGAAATGTTGACCCTGATGGACTGCGCCGAACTTCCCGGGTTTGCGAGAGCCTGGCCTGCCGTAGCGTCAAAGAATACATCGTACTGGGTACCGCCATCGGCGATGGTGAAGTACTTGGGCGAACCACCCTGCGAATAGGTGATCGCGGTGCCACTGCCACTGCTGACGAAAGTCCCGCCAACCATGTTGGAGGATGCTCCCGGTGCGGTGACGGTGATGTACTGGGTAGCGGTGGTGTTGGTAGCGGTCATGTTGAACGCCCCGTTGGCTCGTATCATGGTGTTGAGCGCGGTGCCGAAATCGGCATTCGTCGAAGCCACGCTGATGTTTACCCTGATCCAATCCCCTCCGGCACCGTTGGGGCCGGGATTGTCCAGGGTCTGGCCTGCGGAGCTGTCGAAGAACACGTCCCAAGGTGTCGTGCCATCGTATATTGTAAAGTAATCGCCATTTAGGTTTGTCCGCCGGGCTCCACCATTCCAACCAGGAACCGCGAACACCACCTGGGTAACCTCGTGCCCGCCGTAGACGCCGCGCTCGGCGGAACCCAAGGCCACGGTTGTGGCCTCCCGGGTGCTCTGATAGTTGGTTCTTGTTCCGGAAGTCAAGACCACCTGGGTGGTCTGATAGGTGGTGGACTCATCCTTGTTGGTTTTGTTTTCGGTATCCACAACGCCCGTGCTGTTGTAGGCCTTCTCCGAGTATGCGAGCTTCAGGTGGGCATCGGCCGCATCATAGTAGGCGATGGCGACGCCACCAGTCCCGCCCACCTTGGCCATATCAAAGTACTGGCTTGAATGGCCGTCGGCTGTACCTTTGATAGGCTGGACATCGGTTGACCTTCGGTTGCCGTCGTTCGGAATGTTCAGGTTGCCTGCTTCCGGACCTGTCATCCTGAAGGACGCGAAGTTGAGATTTTTGAATCGGTACGGTTCGTCCACCGTGCCATTGGAATAAGGGCTCGCGTCGTGGTAGGCAACGTAGATATTGGCCCCGCCATCGGGATTGGAAGTCTCGGCGATGATCTTGGGATTGGGGAATCGGTTCGATATGCGATAGCTTCCGAAGGTAGCATCTGTGTCGTTGTAGTAGTCAATGCCCTGCAGGACCATCCACTTCGATCCACCATCGGTACCGATCGAAGGCCCATAGACTTCACCCTCACCGTCCACATCCTGGTTGGCGAAACCGGTCACCTCCAACCTGCCGGTGTTATCACCGCTGGTGGTCCAGGTCGAATCGAAGAACGTGACGATGAAGCGCTGGAGAACACCACTCACCTTCGCCGTGGCGTACCCTGCCTGCCTCATCAGGCGGTATCCCGTGCGGCGGGTAGCCGCATCATCGTCTGTGGAGTAGATGGTCCGCCCGTAGTTATCGTCGTTGAAGGCGAACTCAGGCTTGTCACCATTCATCACCATGTTGGGATTGTAATACGTCCCGCTAGGCTGGGCAGAACCTGTTATCGTTGTGAGGTTCAGCTGCGTCGTATCCCAAACCCAGAGATAGCGGTCGTCGTTCCACTGCCGTGTCCGTGGATCACTGGTCGCCTCGTCGTTCTGGAGATTCGTAGTCTTGGCTGCGTTGGGGTTCGAATCGAGGTTGTTTCCGCTCGGAATGTCGTTCACCAATACGGTGAGATAGCCCGATTTGGACCAGTTCTTGGAGATGCTGATCCTGTTCAGGGGATACGTACCGTCCGAAGTGGCTGTCCCGCCTCCGCCACCGACATACCCGCTCGCATAATCCGTAGTGGGGGATACCCGTGCGACCGGCGCTTGAGTCGCGCTGCCCAGGTTGTACCCCAGAGCCGTCAGGGTATTGGTCAAATGGGTGGAAATCGAATACTTGCCCGTCGCCCCCCTGAGTACATCGGTAGTCAGGCCGCTGGTGTCGGTGATGTAGAGAAGGTAAGGCACGACATCCGCGGTAACTGAGGCGTTCGTCGTCGGATTCGAGTAGGTATCATTCGCTACCAGGCTTATCGAGACATCATCGTCGGCTACGACACTGTTGCCGGATACTTTCACTGACGAAGTATCCCAGATGTAGGACCAGGAATAGGTCCAGCCTATAAGCGCGGACCCGGTCCTGGTATTCTGATCCAGAGTGATGGTCTCAGCCGCTTCCCCATTGATACTGATCGTCAGGCTCAACACGTCAGTCAGATCGAAAACAGTTCCCGACAAACGGATCGCACCCGACACGTCAGCATCGAAGCCACTATAGTCGTCCAACAAAGATTCAACATGTCCGCCCGATACCAGGCGATATGTTCCGGTCGGGGTTCCTGCAATATCTACGACAGAGGTCAGCCCCGCATCGGTGTATAACTGGAAGAAGGGTCCGACACTGATGTTCCCTATGTAATATAGGGTATTCGTACTGAATCCTTCGGGAATCGAGGTTCCTGCGAACATCACTTCGGACCCGTTCTTCATCCAGCTCGGCAAGGCGAGTGTGATGCGGTTGTTACTCGTGTCCACCTTGGCGGATGGTACGTCGAGGCTCAAGGGCGTTTCCTTGGAGGGTTCCTTGTTCGTCCACATGGATACGCTCGTCTGATTGATCGGATTGACCGAGATGACCGGACCGGTTTCATCGGCCGTCATGGTCCTTGTATAGAATTCCCTGGTGGCTATGTTGCCGTCCAGGTCGGTCGCGGTAGCCCTGAACCGGTACCAGAAACCGTCCTTGAACTTGGCATCGTCCAAATCGACCAGGGCCGTTCCGCTGAAGGAAGGCGACGTTGAAGTCACCGTATACGTTCCGGTCGTTGCCGCTGTCTGGGTAGTTCCCTGACCCGCATTGTCATTCCCGTATTCGCCGTCTACGACCAGACTCCAGCCATTATCCCTGACTTCGCTTGAGCCCGGATCGCTGGCCGTAAGCACGAAGGGCACGTCAGCCGCTTTGGCAACCTTGAACTGCCACGGGTCTCCTGTCGCCGCGGAAGCGTTGACGGAGATAGCAGACATGCTCGGGGGGTAATTGGTTATCTGTGCCCTGATCCGCTGGAAACTCCGGTTGCCCGCGTTGTCCTCATAAATGGAGAATATCCACATCGGACCATCGGGTAGTTTAATCGTATCAAAATAGACCTTCCACTCATCGTATCCGTACCCGGTCTTGGCCAGCAGGCTTTCCTGGAAACCGTCGTCATCGCCAAAGTCGTTTTCGGGATCGGTGTCGTAGATCAAATTTTCCGTACGATTATTCACCATGATGATGTAATCACCATCAACAGGATATGGCACGAACGTCGCACTGCTGGATCCCGTGGCGTACATGCTCACGGTTGCTCCTATAGCGGTACCAGTCTGATTAAGGCGCGGACTCCAGAACTTGTCTCCCGCATCGTACAGGTCATCGGAGTTCATGTCCTTGACGAAATAGACTCCTACCTGCCTGACGCCGTTGATAATGCCTGCATCGCTGATATTTCCCACCAGCAGGTTCGCCGTGCCGTTGTTGCCGGAGAAACTATACAAGCCGCTGGCCCTGTCGGCACCAATATAGGTGAGTAAATCATTGTGGTTGAACACGCCGCCGGGCCGCTTGTTGTCCACCGCCAGTTCCACGGTGGTCTGGGAGGCCTGGTTGGTCTCGTCAGTAACCCTGAAGATTACATTGAGCTCCCCTTCATTGTCCTGATAGACCGTCCCGCCGATTGCGGTTGCGGAGTTCGTATCCAGTTCGAAGGGTTGCACCACGATGAAAGGTTCGGTCGCGGCCAAGGTCAGCTCGCCTGTCCAGGAGACCGTACCGGATCCCGTTCCGTCCACAAAGCCGGTAATCACCCTCGAACCCGAACCTGTATGCAGGATCATGAGCGGCAATAAAGTCAAGCCATCCAAGGCCGTGGCTGTCAGACTTGTTACCGTTGTGCCGCTGCTTGTACCGTTTATGGCGGTTGAAGCGGCTTTCTTGAGCGCGTACGTCTCATTGATCCCATCGCCATTCCAATCATAGGGACCGGCAAGGGCATTGGCCGGGATCGGCGCGAAGGCGGTGGTGTTGTATTTGACTTCCAATCTGGAAATTCCCAGGGTCTGGTCGTCGGAGAAAAGCGTCGAAAGCCTGACTATGGCATTGACCAGCTTGGAGGCACCTGGCGTATGGGCCGTTCCGTTGATGAAGATGCCAGCCACGCTCGGGTAGCTCTCGTCCAGGAAGATGGTTCGCGCGGTGGTGGGGACACCCACCGTGCCGTGGTTGTCCACCGCAACGGCGCGCATCTTGATCATGCCCGAGAATCCGGTCGCACTGGCGTAGAGCTGACCGGCAGCGATCGTCACCGGTGTAAGAATCGGCGTTTTCGAGGGAGCCGTGGCTGATTCGAGAGTGCCATTACCGTTTATGCTGAGGGACCAGGCCGCTCCGTTTATAAGCTGGGAAGCCGGTACCTTGTACCAAAGGGTTTCGTTCTCGTAGGGGTCATTGCCGGCACCCGCTGTCGCGCCACCGGGGAATGTCCAGCTGCCGGTGAAGAGACCGTCGCCATTCACATCCAGCTGCACCCATACGTTGTAGACACCGTCGTCTGCCTGGTTGTCGTCGGAGCTCAGGCCGGAAATAAGGACATCGCCGGAACGGTACGAGCCGTCTGTGGGCAGGGTAAAGCTTGCCGCCGGACGGTCGGTGCTGTTGTCGATGGTGAAGGTATAGGTTTGTCGGGTCACATTGCCCGCAGTGTCGGTTGCGGTGATGCGGATGTTGGAGATGTACGCAAAGATTTCGGTACCGTCCTCGATCCCGTTGTTGGCAGTACCACCACCATCCCCGTTGTCGCCCACCCAGGTCTCGCCCGCATCCTTTATGCCATCGTCGTTGGTGTCACCGGCGATCATCGCATACGTCCGCTTGAAGTCGGGCGCACCCGGGTCCGTGAGCATCGTGCCGCTGTTGAAATTATAGGTCCAGTTGGCAACTGCTGTGGGAGTCGTGTACGTCGCATAATAGGACGCCCGTCCGGCCAGACCCACATCGATGCCGACGACCGAGGCCTCACCCAGGCTGCCGTTCATGTACACGATGCCATTGACGGAAGAGTTGAAAACCAAAGCCGTCGAAGCTGGTGAGGACAGGGTGTTGACCGGCTCGACGCTATCGAAAATTACGGGGAGTGTCTTTACCGTCGACTTGCCGAAGGTGTCGGTGGCTGTAACTTTTACCATGTGGCTGCCCTGGAGGAAGCCGTCCGGGGGACTGGATAGCCAGTTGAGGTTGTAGGTCCAGGTTGAGCCTGTGGCGATGTTCCCGCTCACGGTTCCAGAATCTACCTGCACGGTGACGGAGGCCAGGCTACCGTCCAAGGCAGTACCGGACAGGGTCCAGTCGTTGTTCAGGACCACCGCCGACATCAGGTTTTCGTCTGTCAGGTTCCATGTCTTACCGGCACCGTATGTGCCCGAATACCGGTCTGACATCAGCAGATTGGTAAACGCGATCACCGGTGCTCCGGTATCGTAGGTGAAGTCGGTCGGGTCGTTGTCCCAGCCAGCCGTTGCGTTTCCGTCGCTCTGTTCCCAGTGGTAGCTGCTGGTCCGGACGGAATCCACCCCGGACCCGACATCGCCAACACGCACACTTACGGTGTGGAGTCCTTCCTTGAGCCGCAAGGTATACGCATCTGAAACGGAGGGAGCGGTTCCCGTACTGGCATAGGTAAGCACACCGGTATCAGAATCAAAGGTGGCAACATCGCGGAGGATGGTTGAGCCGGAGATTGTAAAGACGATCTGCCAGCTGCCCGCGGTTATCTGTCTCTTGCCGAAAAGAGCCGCATCCATAAGCCCTGTCGCGGTCGCGTCCGCAGGTACGGTGCTGATTATGTCTGTAAGCTCATGGGACCACGTGACAGTAGTTCCAGCATTTCCGTTGGCTGTCGGAGGGTTGGTCACCAAGACATAGGCGGAACCGTCCAGGCTCACAAGAACCTTTGTCATATCCACGCCATCGTCGTCAAGCGAGGAGCCGATTATCTTGGGATTTGCGTCGAAGCGGTTTACCAAGGCCGAGGAGGTCATTCCTATGTTGCTGAACGAGATGACGGGCCTGTCGGAATCCTGGTTGATGGTCTCCAACCGTTCGAAGCTGAAGAAGTTGCCCGCCTCGTCCACCGCAGTAACGCCTATGCGTACGTTCTTATCGACATTTGTATTGCTTATTGTGATGGTGTCAAGGGAACTATTCCACGATGTGGTTCCGTTTACGCCGGCTGTGGTCCATCCGTTGGCGGTGGGATCCGCAGGGTCGAATGCCATGAATGTAGCGGGGACACCGTCGGATACCATCTTGTTGATGTAGACGGCGTGCACGCCGGAATTGAGATCGTTCGCCGTCCCCTGCAGGGTTTCCACACCGTTGAGCTTGCGTCCAAAGGCGGGGAAGGTCGCCGAGGGAGGTGCGGAGTCAGCTTTGAAGGAGAATTGGGTGATAGCGGTCCTGCCCCAATAATCGGTGGTACGTACCAGGATCGGGACATTGGCTCCGTCCACGAGAGCGGTAAAGGTATGGGTCCATGACCAGATTGTGGTTCCGGAAGCGGGCAGCCAGATAGTTCCTCCATTCAGGCTGATGTCCACGGCGGAGACTCCAACCTCATCGGATGCGGTCCCGGTGAGGGTGATGGCCCTTCCATTCGCGATATATGAACCGGTGATGTTGGTTTCCTTGGCCGGAACAGCAAGGGATGCCCCGTAAAAGCCATTTGCAAAGGATTCAAGCGCAGAGTCGTTTGGTACCGCATCATCCTTGGCAACGAGGTACTCAGTCGTTTCTGTCACGGCGGGAATCAAAATGATGGTTTCGCCCTTATCCGATGCCGTAATTCGTATCTTGTAGACCGTAGTACCCTGCAACAAGGTGGCCAGACTTTGGCTGAAAGACACCGCATTGCCGGCGCCGGAGACGGAAGCCACATTCTGGTACGCCTCGGTCAGGCCATCTACCGTGTCCTCATAGTCCCCGTCGTTGTTGAGGTCGATGGATATCCGGATCGTTCCGGTATTCACTCCGTCGTCATCGGTGACAGTCCCACTCAGGGAAGCGCCCAGACCCAGCAAGGTCTTGGGCAGTACTTTCACGCGGGTCGAACCGCTGGTCACGCCAGCAGGAGCCGAAACCAGTGTAAGCTTACCTGTAGCTCCGTCAAAGGCAGAAACAAGGTAGGTGACGTTGACACCTGCGGAAACCTCGATCAGGGCCACCGAGCCCGCAACCGGAGCGGGAGTCGAGCCACGGTTCGCGTCACTCAGGGCGGATACCGTCAGAACGTCATCCAGATGCGTGGTAATCGTGTACCAGGGAGCCGCAAGGGTATAGCTGGAACCCACCGGGAAGGCCGATGCCAAGTCACCGGTCCAGGACACCAAGCCGGTACCGGAATTAAAAGCGGAGACGGTTTTTTCGGTGCCGTCTGGCAAGGTGATTGCCCAGCCAATTTTGACGTCCAGGTTGCCTATGAGCGCCGTGTCGGTAAAATTCGTCTTCTCCGAAACACCCATCGTTCCGATAGCCGTTGAAGAACCAAGACCGGGTACTGTGAGAATGGGGCGATTGATGCCCTGGTCGAAGGTAACGGCCAGGGTTTGCCCGTCGCCGACGTTGCCGGCGTTATCGATGGAGACCACGTGTACCGTCTTTGCTCCATTGATAAGGTCTGTTGTATCAAAACGGTGATTCCAGGCACCCGTGCCAGTTGCGGGGATCCAGCCGTTGGAAGCGGAAGAAGTCGGTAATGTGGGCGTTGGGTTGGCGCTGTCCTCGATCCAGAGATAGACCTGCGAGATGCGGTACGTATCCTGGGCCGATCCTGAAATGTACAGGCTGCCGTTGGCGAGTGAGGCCACCGCGGGGCTCTCAAAGGCCGAGACCGGTCCTGTCTTGTCCACATTGAAAGTGAACGATTCTGTCGTCTGTCTTCCTACCATATCGGTGACGCGGACACGTACAACAATCGGGCCTTCATTCGCCCCGACATTTTCATTCGTGAAAGACCAAGTCGCTGAAGCCGCGTCACGGTTGGTGACCACAGCGTCCGCAAAATCCCACGGAACCGCAGGGAGCGTGAAGTTGTCGGCCGTGCCGATCGCGACCTCTACGTTGGCTACTCCGACAACGTCGGTAGCATCACCTTCAAGGTGGAAATTATTCCGGAAATTGGAACCTACAATACCGTCGTTTCTGGTCTCCACCCCATTGCCGAATAAGGTAAGCGTGGCGGATGCGGGTGCCGAATCATCACGGACGAATACATATTCATTTGTCGTCCGGGTAACAGGATCTACACCATAGGGTTCGCCGGTATCGCTGGCCTGAACCTTGAGCCTATAGACGCTCAGCCCCTGGTCGTAGAGACCACCTATATTATAGCTGAAAATGACCTTCCCGCCGGACACCGTGGGGGCAGGCTCAACCATGGTGGTGAAATCCTCATCACCACCGTCGTCAAAGTCTCCGTCTCCGTTCGCATCCACGGCAATCTTGATAGCTGTGGCGTTGACACCGTCGTCGTCCCAGACCTCACCCTCGGCAGCGCTCGGAAGACCGAGCAGGTTCGGGAATAGGTCGAAATCGCCTGAAGGCTTGGTAGTCAATTTGGGGCTGAAGGTAATCTGCGAACCCGAGAAGGCTGTGACCTTGCGGATTATGCCGGTATTCCGGAAGCGGACGTACCAGCCGGCCACTACAGCTGAGTCGCTGAGCGCATCGTCAGAGAATGTTGTGGTGGTGGCATCGGGAAGCTCTGCTATGGTACCGCTATCGTAACCCGGCAACAGTGTCGTCAATGAGATTGAGGGCAGATTGGTTGCCTGATCTATGTATATGCGCCGCTTGGAGATCGTGGACACGTTACCGGAATTGTCGAAAGCAGCGACAAAGATGGAGTGGGTTCCTGAGATTGTGGGGACTGTCGTATTGATGCGGTAGTTCCAACTATTGGTGCCGTTCAGTTCTTTCCAATTTGCAGCATCATGAATCAGATTATCCGTGTCGGCTTTGGTATGGAATGACGTGAGCGCTGGAGGGACCGGTTCGACGGTCTCACCGACTGTCCATTTGCCCATCCAGACACGGACGCTGGTAATCTGGAAACCGTCTGCTACGGATTCGTCCGTATCCAGATAGTCACCGTCGAGGTTCAGATCAATACCTTTCCATTTGTCTGTTGCCGAACCATCTATATAGAGGGAACCATTGACGATGGCATCCGTACCCGGGTTGGAGATGGAAAGCTCGGGCCTGGTCCTGTCGAGGGTGAAAATCCGGTCGACTATGGAACTCTTGTCAAAATTATCGGTTGCCGTGACACGCCAGTCGTATACCCCGTCCGCAATACCCGCAACGGCCAGGGAAGCTGACCAGTCAAGCGTACCGGTAACGGTGAGGGGTGTGTAGTTCAGAACGCCCTGCAGGCGATAGCCGACCGTAAGCGTCTTGATGCCCGAACCGTCAGACGCGGTTCCCTTGAACGTAATATCCTCGTTGGAGAAATAGTTCTGGGCAGGCGCCTCTACTTCGATGCCAGGATTGGCCGTGTCTATGGCAAAGGAAACGCCATTATTCTCGTCACCGTCCGGCACTCCGCCATTGTCTGTCAGATACTCCGAGAAGCGGTCATCATAACCGAACCCGGTATACGCGAGGGTGACCGTGTCATAGGCCCGCAATCTGATTTGGTAGGTACCGTCGATACGGCCAATGACCGTACTCCAGATCACGTAGGTTCCATCCGCCGGCTGGGTGGTGACATTCGCCCAATCGTCCAGCACGGTAGTTCCGTCGGCGGCATAGATACGGCGTTGGATACTGGATCCACTCACCTTATCGTCGTCCTGGATCGTACCCGTGATTACCTTGTCGCCCGGGAGGATGTTCTGGACAAACGTCCATCCCTCTATGATACTGGTCACCTGTATCCGTGGACGGTCGGTCGACTGGTCGATGCGTATAATACGGTTCGTCGTAAGGCTGTAATTGTTCGCCCAATCCTTGGACCGCACTTTCAGTATGTAATGCGCCTTGTCTGTCAAAGCCGTAGTATCCAGGCTGACACTCCAATTATTGGTCTGCCCGGCAAGAAGGTTCCAGGCTTCAGAGCCGCTATCTGTCAGGTCCGCAACGGAAGTATAGGGCACCACGACGTATTCAACGGAAGAAATTATACCTCCCGGGTCGTCGGCGGTTCCAATAAGATTGAAGCTGCCATTCATGACCGGCAGCGAGGAGGCGGTACCCGTACCCGTCCCTACCCCGGTGGCAATAAATACCGTGCCAGGCACGAAGCCTGCGGAAGCGCCAATGGAATCAAAGGCTGTATTTCCGCTACTCACAATCACGTATGCCGTCCCGATGACGAAGGATCCAGCATTGATGGTAGAGGTATCGGCCGGGAAGGCTATGGTCGATGTCGGAAGTGTAGTGTCGATCGTTATCGAAAGGTCGCGTACGGTTTCCGCATACCCCAGATCGTAGGCCTTGACTTGAATGAGCTTGGTGCCGTCAGTCAGGGAATTGATGGTATGGGAGAAGGTATAGGATGCGCTTCCCGTCTGGAGATCGAAGGTTTCATTCGCGCCACCCAGCTTGATATACAGCTCGTTGGCATCCACCCAGCCATCGGAATTGGTATCGGTCCATTCACCGGCATCCACAATTCCGTCCGCATCGCTGTTGGTCCATTCTCCTCCTGTGCTGTCTACCAGGTTGTCGTTGTCCTTGTCCACCCAGATTGAAATTTTCTTGAGACCCAGCGCGTCGCTTGCCCCTCCGGAGACCGTTACGGAATTCAGATTGAAGCGGCTGCTCGAGGTCGGAAGTACGTTAGTCAGGGTCGGCGGTCCAAAGTCTATATAAAAGGACAATACCGGCGATTCGGTCCAGTTGTAGCTGGCGGTGAGCGTACCGGAGCCCAAACGGTTATCCACAAATTCCGTCACATCGAATTCGGTTGCGCTGAAAGCGTTAGGGACTTGCGTATCGATTGCCCGCACCTTGGCTTTCATCAAACCCTGGGGCAAGGCACTGACATCGTGGTACCAACTGACGAAGGGAGCATTGCTGGACTGGACGTTGCTCACGTATTGCCAGGTTTCATCGGTGAGTAATCCATCCTGATCGGTATCCAGGATTATCTGCAAGCCCGGCTGGTTACCCAACGTCGCCGAATCAATATCTGCAAGCCGGACCAAATCATCGTCCTCTGCCAGGCCGACAATACGGCCTCCTGAGCCCAGACGGTTCGTCGGATCGCCAATCGTAAGGTTGCTGAAACTGATGATCGGGCGGTCCTTTTCCTGGTCCACCTTGACGAGTATTTCTTCTGGTGTTCCGACATTGCCGATCGCGTCTATCGCCACTACACGGATGCGGTAGGCATCCGCAGCGGTCAGGATCTGGGCGGTCGTATCGATCGTCGTATTCCAGACACTTTTGTCCGAGAGCATGGTATACCCGCCGGGGGTGTAGGTATCCGGGGCGGTCCGTGCGGGAAGCACCGGATCATCGGCAGTGACGAGACCGTGCCAGAGGAATACAGCACCTACCAGGCGGTTGTCAAAGGCTTCTCCCCTGACAACATAAGTAGCGCCATTGAGGGTCACTCCTGCAGCGGGAGAGAGTATGTCTACTGTGGGAGGAGCCTTGTCGATGGTTATTGGAATTTGTTGGGTAGCGGCAAAACCGCCTATATCGGTAGCGACTACCTGCAGTGTGTATTCACCTGAATCGCGCGCGCTTATGTCGATGTTGCCGGACCTGCTGACGTTGGCCGCTGCCGGGCCGCTGAACAAGGTGGTATACGTCGCACCATTGTCGAAACTGTATTTGATCTCCTCCACGCCCAAGGCGTCCACTGAGGTTATATCGTATGCGATGGAATTACCTGTAAAGATGCCGGAAAGGGGCGCACCAACCGTAATGGCGGGCGGACCGTAGTCCACGGCGAATTTGACATTGGGTACGGTGGCGGTTGAATAAACCGTGCCCATTAAGTCTTTGGCTTCAATCTGGATCCCGAACATCCCCTGCGGGAAATTTTCCAGCAGGATCTTCGCGCTTTGAACCAGCTTGGAAGACGTCAAAGCGGTACCAAAATCATACCAGGTATTTTCATTTTCCCACTTATCGGTTTTATCGCCATCGGGCAAACCATTGGGCAAACCATTCCACAAATCGAAAGTCGCGTCGTAGACGCCGTCGTTGTTGGCGTCGATGCGGTAACGCAGGCTGGCGACATTCACGAGATCATCGTCGGAAATGGTAACCAGGATGCTGGGGCTTTGGCCCAGGCTGTTGACGCTGTTCGTCGCCGCCAGGGCATTCAGGTTGTCCAAGGTAATCGTGGGCGTATCGGAAGTCTGATCGACGCTCAGATCGAATTTCACCGCATGGAAATTCGGGGCAACGGTCACCGCGTCCCGAATACCTATCCAGATGTCCATCTCCTCGGATCCAGCCAAACCGAGACTTGCTGCCAGGGTATCATAGCTGATATTGAAATTGGACGAGGCGGACGTGATCTGAGTCCATCCGGCGATTGCCGCCGCGTTCTGCACAGGAGTGGTACCGTTCACGACTACCGTGTAGTAAGCAAGGTAATTCGCGTCGCTCTTCTCGATACCCACGCCGTTATCATTGCCGCTGAAACGCAACCCAATCGAGCCATTCACCAGATTATAGCTGGCAGTACCGGATCCCGAACCGGCGGATGTAGCCGTGAAAGCCTCACCAACGGTACCCAACACAGCACCAGCAGCAGTCCAGACCGTATCACCGACGGAGGTGATAACGTAACCCCGACCAGTCACGAAAGTACCCGCATTCGCGGTTCCGCTTATGAAGCCACTCATCAAGCCATCTACGGCTATGGTGGGCTTTGTGGAATCCACAGTCACCAGTCTGGTGAGGGTAGTCGGTTTGTTCACCACATCGGTAGCAGTGATCGTGAAGGTGTGGTCTCCATCCTTGGATCCATCAAGGGGCACCGTGTACTGGAATATCCAGAAAGCAAAACCGTCTCCGGAATCGGGGTCACCCGGTTCACCGTTGGCGTAGACCCGGACGTTGGTGGTAGCCGTATCGACGTTGACCGTGATGTATTCCACCTTCGCGGTGGCTGTTAACGTATTACCCGAAGCGTCGGTAAAACCGTCATCGTTGGCGTCGTCGCCGTCATGATCCCAAGTCTTGAGTCCGTTCGTATCGTAGGCGACACCGTACAGGGAGAAATCGCCAGACCGGCGTTGGGTGCCCGCGCCCACAGCGGCCTCGGTGAGTGTCGGAGGGGTAAGGTCCAGGTTGAAGATGACCGTACCTTCAGACGAATAATTGCCGTAGAAATCCTTCGACCGTACTTTCAGGATCTTCCCGCCTTCGTCGCCAAGGTTAATCGTACCATTCCAGTTGCTGGTGCCACTCAGAACGGAAGTTCCCGCTGTGGCTGCCGTAGGCACGCTGCCATCAAGGGTGTAGTACACGAATTCGACTCCGCTACCCTCGCCGTCGGTTGCAGTACCGGTCGCCGTAATGGAAGCGGAAGAAACGATTTCGTTGGCGCCGGGGGTCAGGATTGCGACGCTGGGATCGGCCGCATCGAAGGTAACTGTCCACGTGTAGGTTTCGGAGACGCGGGTAGCCGCGTCTTTTACCGTAAGGGAGTAGGTGTACAATCCGTCCGTCAGATCCGTCACTGCAATTGTCGGTGAAGCAGGATTGCGCGGAAGGTTGGTTACTGTCCAAGTCTGGCTGGTACCGGATAGGATGGCATCGGTCGCGATATCCTTCCATTCTCCCGAGGTTCCGCGCTTCTGTCGCAGGGTGTAACTCGCCAGCGCATTGGTATCAGCGGCGGTCATCGTCAGGCCAAAACCGGAGGCGGTATACAGGCTCCCATTGATGGTGGAGAAGGTGCCAACACCATTAAAAACACTGACCGCCGGCAAGGATTGGTCGATATAGAAATTCAGCACGGCAGGGGACGGATCCACATTGTCAGAGCCATCGTAGGCTTTGGCCTCAAGAATGAAGGAACCTTCACCAAGACCTGATCCACCTGTAAGGGTGAACAATTTGCTCCACGTCGCTGTGCCGCTGGAGCTGTTCCAAATGGACCAGGTAGCGGTCTGGTTGTTCCAGACCCGGTAGTCCACACGGGCAAGGCCGGACGGACCGGTGTCGCTCGCTGTACCGCGTATCTCGTAGGAATTGCCGAACAGTGAAGCGGGGTTCGTGGATGGATCGGTTATGAATGTATTCGGTGGCGTCAGATCGATGGCAACCGTCGCCGCATCGGCATAGGTGCGGGAGTGGCCCGCAAGGTCGGTTACCGTAACCGTATAGGTGTAGGTACCGGTACTCACGCCGCCAATCGGCAAGTCGCCGGTGGTCCATTCGTGCTCGGTGGGGGTCCCCAAGGTTTGGATGGAATCCAGTCTGTAGGCTTCCACTTGGCTGGCCGGAACTCCATCCTTGATCTGGGTAACGACAACCGAGCGGACGGCATTGCCGTCCAGGGCTGTCCCCCCGATGGTGAAGACAGTGGTGGCGCCGGAAGGTGCGCTTACCGACGTAGTCGGATCGGTCTGGTCGATACCGAAGGGGTAGCTTTCGGTGACAACATTCCCGGCCCGGTCAGTCGCCCGGATCTTGAGGTTATGCGTCCCTTCGCTCTCACCTGAAATAGGCACGTTGGCCGTCCAGGAGGTGGAAACCGTGATGGGGGTCCACGAGGTACTTGCATCCAGCGCCCATTCAAGAGCCGTCAGTCCATTGTCTTCCACTACTGTACCCGAAGCATTCAGGGTGGTGCCCCTGTACCATGCGCCGGGAGCCGGCAGGTTGATGGACGGATCGGGAGCGGTTTCATCCTCCGTGTATGTGAAACTTATATCGTTGGTTTTTTGGAAACGGTCGGTTGCCCGGATATATATGATCTTTGATCCGTCACCTAGGCTACCATTGCCCGGCAGTGTTATCGGCAGGCTCCAAGTACCAGCCGTCACGGGGTGCTTATTTAAACCAAGCCCTGTATCGACTTCGACATAGGGGATTTCGTCTGTACCGGCATTGCCGTCGTGATCCCAAGTCATCAATCCGTTCGTATCGTTGGCATAGCCCTGGATGGTGAAGTCGACTTTCTGCGAGCTTGCCGCCACGGGCAAGTTGACTCCCACGTTGGGCAGGAATTTATCCAATGTAAAATAGACCATGACCGGCGCAGCCGTTACAGTGTTGATATCGCTGGCTGTCAGGGTTAGATAATGAACACCCTCAGCAAGAGCCGACAGGTTATGCTCAAAGGAATAGCCGGAGCCGGTGGCGGTTTTCGTCGAAACGTCCACAGAGGTCAGGCCATCGACAGAAATCTTCAGAGTCGCACCGTTCACGCCGTCATCGTCGATAATGGTACCGGTTACTTTCGCGCCGGTCTCCTGCAGGTTACCCGCAGCCTCCGCCAGGGTATCGTAGGCGGCATTCATATTGGTCAGGGTAAAACTGGGTTTGTCGCTGGCTTGATTGACTTGCAGGGTGAAGGAAGCGACATTTTCGTTGCCCGCCTTGTCCTTCGCTGCTATCCATAACTTGTACGAGATATTATCGCTCAGCGTCGTAGTATTGATGGAACTTGTATAAGGTGGTGCGGCAAAAGTGTTTGCCGCAGTGGTATAGGTGGGTGCGGCATCCGTCGCGGGCAGGATCGACCATTTGACACCGGTCAAACCGTTCGCGTCGATGGCCGAAGCCGTGAAGGAAACGATCCCGTTCACCGTGTTCGATCCCACCAAGGGAGATACGTTTGAAACGGAAACTGCGGGTGGTGTCATGTCCACCGTCACGATCTTTTCTATAGTGGTTGTCCTGCCGGCTACATCGGTTGCCGTGATGGCATAGGTAAAAACCCCTTCACCAATTACGGCAGGATCTACAGCGATGGACCAGCTTCCACTACCGACCACAGCCTGAGCCACCGTAGTCGTGCCATTGTACCTTGTAGCTGTCACACTGCTCAGGCCATTCGTGTCGGATGCCGTGCCGGCGAGCGTCACTGAGCTTGTCGCGTACTGGGTGGAAGGAGCAGCGGAATCAAGGGATGGAGCCGCCTGGTCGATATCGAACCTCGTCGAGACAGCCATCGGGGTCCGGTTCCCCGAACTATCCTCAGCCAATACATGCAGGTAATAACCGACACCTTCGGCCAGGTCCCCCGGTATCGCCTTCGTGAAATTCCAGTTCCCCCCCGTCGCAAGCTCGGTATATCCGGCTGCCGCGGGCGTCGTCACGATCGCAGGCGCTGCCGCTATCTTGTCGATGGCGTACCATATTTTCGCGAGTCCCACACCTGCATCGCCCGCGCTGCCCATGAACTTGAA
>Ga0172379_10003090_pt1 | contig 27382 bp, 22 predicted proteins | sample GrowelOW334metaG_FD_119756 | JGI IMG/M metagenome (GOLD analysis project Ga0172379, IMG submission 119756) | Groundwater microbial communities from an aquifer near a municipal landfill in Southern Ontario, Canada - Groundwater well OW334 metaG | ecosystem: Environmental > Aquatic > Deep...
CAAACTGCTTATAGTTCAATTTTAATGACGACTTTTAAGGATTGTGCATGAACGAGTATGATAAAAATTTGGAACTAAATAATAAAATTGATGATTTAAAGCAAAAAATAGATCCGTGTTTACAAGATTTTTCACAAAAAAAATTTTTACACACTTCACCGCATCATGATGATTCTATGTTGGGGTATTTTCCTATTGTTCAGCATTTGGTTTTTAACACACCATCTGCACATCATTTTTCAGTCATGACAAGTGGTTTTAATTCCGTAGCAGACGAATATTTGTTTCAAAATCTGCAAAGCTTGGAAAAGATCATAAAAGAGTATCAAAATTTTAGTTTTAGTAATGACAAAAATTATGAAATTAAAATGTTTCTTGATGGAATTGCAAAAAATGATCAAAAAGCTCAAGAAATGGCAAGAGCAATTCGTATGGCTAGAAATATTTTGCAAGTTTATGATGTTTCTAAAAATCAAGAAGATATAAATCAAGAAAATATTATTAAATTTATAGATCAGGCAAAGTTAGATATCAGCAATAGCTCAAGTGATAAAGTAAAAGAGCTCAAGGGCATGACTAGAGATTGGGAAGAAGAGATTGCCTGGGGACATCTTGGAATAGGCGCTTCAAATATTAACCATATGAAGCTTGGTTTTTATTCAAGCAAAGATGAGAATTTTGATTTAGATCAAGATATAGAAAAAGTCGTAGTACTTCTTGAAGAAATAGATCCGGAAGTAGTAACTGTTGTCTCAGAAGATGAAACCGGACATAAAACACATATAAAAGTTTTTAAAATAGTCTGTCAGGCGATTAAGCGTTATCTGCAAAGAAATCCAAACAAAAAACTAACTGTTTGGGAGTACAGAAATGTTTGGAGCCAATTTGAGCCATCAGATGTAAATTTATTTTTTCCGGTTACAATAAACGATTTTGATTCACTGCGAAATGTTTTTCATAATTCTTACAAATCGCAAGTTAAAGCCCTATTCCCTGTCGCTAATAATGACGGTCCATTCTGTGATGTTATGCAGCAAATAATGCACGCTCAGTATCAGAAAATAAGAACATTAATTGGTGGAGATTATTTTGATAAACATCAAAATAATAGAATAAAGGCAGCCTCTGGTTTTTGTTTTATAAATTCATCCCAGGCCAAACAGTTTTTGATTAAAAATAATTTAAATTAGGAATTCTGATGAAAATATTAGCGTTAGATCTAGGTGATAAATGGGTTGGTAGTGCGATTTCTGATCCACTTGGTATTACATGTAAGCCGTTAAAGACTGTTGAATTAGATAATCTTAAGCCATTTTTAAAAGATACTCTAAGCACTCAACCAATTAGCATTGTAGTTGTTGGTTATCCAAAAACATTTTCCGGAACTGAAAGTGATCAAACAAAAAAAATAGTTAAATTAAAAGAAGAATTGGAGCTGGAATTTTCAAATGTTAATTTTACAGATATAAAGTGGATATTGTGGGATGAAAGATTGAGCAGTAAGCGCGCTTTGGAAATACAGAGCGGCAAGTATGATCCTGAAAGTAAACGTCAGAATCACAGCCTTGCCGCTGCATTTATTTTACAAAATTATCTAGATCACTTGGCTTTCAATAAAAATTAAAGAATATTACAATAATATTTTATAAATTCGCTAGGAGATTCCCATGCTATTGATGGAGCAACTCCTTGCGGTAAAGCATCAAATGTATTTACGATGTTCAGCTTTTTTCTTATTACATCAACAATTGCAGGGGCTCCATTCAAAACGTTTGCATGCATAAAACCAAATAGATTATCAAATTCTTCCGGGGTATATACTAAAGAGGTAGTTCCAACGTCTATCTGATTTGAAAAATAAATTACGTAAGGTACAGTTATATCGTCTTCGTAAAAAATTCTCATATCTCGAGAAACAATTTTAAATTTATTAAGTGATGGAAATTTTGCTCCATTCATTCTTGCCCAATCAGCAGCATATCTTAATTCTGTAAAATCTCTGTCGGTTGCATCACTGGATGCATCACAAACAATGAAAATATCAATGGCACGGTCGTTACGAATAAGTGTTGGAAACGGCAAATTTATAAAAGCTCCCGCATCAAACAGTTCCAATGTTTGTAAATCTTTTAATTTTGATCCTGGCATTTGATATGAATAGTTTGGAATTTTTGCAGGGAAAAGACGATCTTGATAGGCTCCAAATTTATCAAAAAATTTATTTATTCGAGACGTAAACCTGACAAAAGCATCATCTCCCATAGTACTTGATAAAATTTGGTCAACTTGGATTATGTCGAGTAACCCCTTTATTCCATTATAAGCTATGTCTCCGACAGTTAGGCAAAAAGCGCTTCCAACCATCCCTATGTAAAACTCAAGGGGTAATTCCGGATTGTTTAATACAGCAGCGTGTCCTGCTTCAAAGACATTTCCGAATGCTGCGTTTGGAATGGAGCCACCAAGGCAGCTACTATAAATTCCAAATGGATTTATCTCTAACCATTCATAGTTTGGAGCAGTTTGGCCTATTATAACCGGACAAATTGGATACGGAAACGCGTCACTCTGAGATAGTGTTGCTCTTATGTCATTAAAGGTTATGGAACGTTCTCGAGCAAGATCACCAAACAGCCGTTCCGAAGCTATTGCACCCCAGGTATCAACAAATTTAATTTTTCCATTTTTTTCCAGAAATATTTGCGCCATTCTGGTTAATATATTCTTGCTTTCTCCTGGATTACTTTGGCAAAGGCGTTGTCTGAGAATGTCACTATACCTAACCGGATCTAGCCCTCGCAAAACAAGAGGAAATATGGCCCATGCTCCACCAGATAATCCTGCAGCATACGTTCCACAATCAAATATGCCTGCGCGTTGTAATGCTGCTAGCATAGCAATATAATCTGTAGTGGCGCGAAAACCTCCGCCGCTACCAATAAATGCAATTCTTGGTAATTTTATATTATCCGGAATTGCTCCTAGGCCAAGTAAATGAGCAATGGATGCGTGAGTTCTTCGATCACGTTTGCCAATGTATTCAATTTCTTCAGGCATCAAATTCCCGCTTGTATCTACATTTACATAGGCTGTCTGACATTCTAGTGCGCATGAAAATAAAATTGGAAACACAAAAGATAAGGATACTTTCCTTGTATTCATAGTCCTCTCCCCCCTAAAAACAAAAAAGCCCAAACTCCCTGAGACTATTATAAGATAGCTCGCAGTAGTTTGGGCAAGCGATTTAAATTTATTGAATATTTGTTTAGGGTTGAAAAGATGTTTTATTGATCAGTTTTTTTCGTAAAACACCAACATTTTCAACATTTCCAACCATAATAAAACCTTTGAGAATTCCATCATGAATTAAAAATTTGTGATAAAAATTTGGTTCGTTTTTTATTATTTCTTCATAATTTGGGTTTGGTTGGTTTACCGGACCGCATGTTACAAATTGTGTTTCAAATATATTTGAGCTGGTGATTATTAGCGTTCCCGAATATTCGCGTTTTATGCCAATCATACTATGTGCAGCTGTTATTCCCTGCATTACAGCATCAGGCCAGAGGCAGCTTTGAACGGGTTGCCCTGTTAGTAAATTATTTACAAGGCAACAATCGCCACCCGCAAAAATATCTGCATTAGACGTTTGCATGGTATTTTTTACAATTATTCCACTGGGTAAGGTGTCAATTCCGGCATGAAGAGCTAATTCCAAATTTATTTTTCCGCCAATTGCAAAGATGATCATGTCGGCTGAAATTTCCCCATGTTCTGAGAGGGTTACTCCGCTGACTTTTTTATTTGTACCTATGATTTGTTCAACAACTTGTCCGGGATAAAATTTAACTCCATTTTTTTTAATTAAATTTTGAATAAACTGTGCTCCGGTATCGTCGATTTGATGAGGCAAAACATGCGTGGAGCGTTCAATTAGGCTGACATTTAGCCCTTTTGATTCTAATGCATCGCAACATTCAAGACCTGTAAGCCCAGCCCCTATTACAACTACGTTTTTGACGTTGTTTTCTTTGATGAAATCATTAATTGTGTTTATGTCTGGCAGTCCGTAAAAAGAAAAGACTCCATATAATTTAGATCCTGGAATATCCGGTACAAACCCGGATTTGCCAACTCCTAAAAAAAGCTTGTCATAAGACAGTTTTTGGCCATTGTGTAAAGTTACTACTTTTTCTTTTGTTAAAATATTTGTAACGGTAGTACCGAGCATAACTTTTATATTTTGCTGTTTAAAATAATCTGAATCTTTGGTTGTAATATCTTTTTCGGTTTTATCGCCGGATAAAATTTCAGAAAGAAGGCATCGATTGCATGGCAATTTATCATCTGCCCCAATCATAATAATTTCTGATTCTTTATCCAGATCTCTTAATTTTGTGGCACAAGCGACGCCTGCCGCTGATGAGCCTATTACTATATATTTTTTCATTTAATTTTCTTTAATTTCAAAACCTTGGAAAACTTCAAACTCACAGTTTTCTTTCCACCCGTGTTTTCCTAATCCAGCCTTTTGGCTCAACTGTTCAAGCGTTGTTTGTAAATCCCAGCCAAGGCTTGGCGGAACTTGAGGTAAAAATACTGACGATGCAATAATTTGCCCATCACTCCCAATTTTCTTAAGAACTATACCATCACTGCCTATTTTAATGTCTTGATAATTTTCAACTTTTTGTGGATCTGTAAGAATTGTAATATCAACAACAATATTTTCAAGTTCGTCTTTTTTGACCGGTGAAAAACGATCATCATGAAAAGCACATGCAACTGCAATTTCTCCAATCACTTGGAACAGCGACAAGTCAGAAATCATGCGTCCAATGCAGCCGCGTAAGTTTCCCTGTTTTGTGTTAAGCGTTACAAATGCACCACAAGTCTTTTGTAGGGCAGGTGTAATTATTGGGTATAAAATATGATCTGGGAGTTTGGTCTCTTCCGGTTTAAACTCATTTTCTATTTTATCTCTAACTAAACGTAATAATGATTGTTTTTCAAATTCAGTAAATTGATCTTTATCGTTTAAGTCAGACGTTTTCTGATCCGTTAAAATTAAACCCGCGTAGCTAACGCTATTATCAACAAGTTTGTCTTCAACAGGTTCTAATAATTTTTTTGTATTTATAATATTGTTGTTTTTGTCATCCTGGACTTGATCCAGGATCTCTCTATTTAATCCGGATCGAGCATTAGCAAGTTGTGCGGATGTGTAATAACAGGCTAAGCGTGTATTTATAGTTTGTCCCAAGGATTGCAAGTGTACAAGGCCCATTAAAATTCTTATTGGATTGGCTCCACAAATTGTAACTCCTGTGTCTCTTAAAAATTTATCAAAATTTGGTACTGAGTGAGTTGCAATTAGATAAGTTGCTACTGAATCAAGGTATCTAACCTGTGCCAAAGTATCACGAGTGAATGGCTTATAATCATAAGCTTGCCCATGGTGGGTAAAATCAGAACTTACAATAATCAATGTTTTATCATCAACAATTTTTTGTAGTTGTTGTACTGCTTTAGCGAGATTTTCTTCTGTTAAATTTCCTACAATCAGTGGTACAATTTTAAAATCATTTAAAACTTCTTGTAAAAATGGCAATTGAATTTCGATTGCATGTTCTTTGTCATGAGCCTCTTTCATGACAGTGAATATTTCAGATTTACTTAGAATTCTAATGGCATTTGTATCAATTTTTATTTCGCCAAGCACTGTTTTGTAGGTACTATAATCAGGTAAAGCAACACCGTTGACGAATGTGGTATGGCTAGGTGCCAAGATTATAACGTTTTTAAACTTATCGTTTTTTTCTCCATTCGGTAGCAATAATGACTGATAAGTTGCGGCTGCGCATAGTCCTGAATAATACATGCCCGCGTGTGGTACAATTAAACCTTTGACTGACATCGGATCAATCACAAAGCCAAATTCTTTTTTTGCCTGAGTAAAATATTCTTTTAATGTTCTAGTGAGTGTAATTTCGTTTTGTGGGTACCATCCATCAGTTAAATGTGCTGAGTGAATGATAGGATCTTTTTCTGTAATTTTTTTATTATCGCTATCTTTTGAACAAGCGGCAGAAATAAAAATAATTAACAGAACAAGTGTTTTGAATTTTGAAAAACGCATGAACATCTCCTTTAATATATCTCTCTTTTATAACTATATTCCGTGATCGTGTTTTTGTCGTGTATGCAGACCTGTCCGTCATATTGCTTCAAGCGCGTAGTTGAAAGTCTTGTGTGAAAATTGTGTCATCCTGAATTTATTTCAGGATCCATGGATTAGTTGTTCCTATTTGAAACGAGTTGAGCATGACAAATCTGCTTAACAAAGGGAATTTAGAACAAAAATCTAAGCAACAATACAACTAGTTATTGAACTGGCCCTAATTACATAGCATGTTATCACAGGATTTATTTAAGAAAAAGAGAGATTTTGAGCTTTTCATTTGCCTAAATCCCAAATTAAATAGTTTCATTGACTATTTGTAATCAAATCTAATAACATCGTAATTGAAAGATGACAAATAATAATTTACATAATAGAGAGACAGTCTTTGAGGGAGAGGGCAGGGCGATGAAAAGCTTTAATGGATCAAAAATATTTATTTTAGTTTTCATGATTTTTGTGATTAAAAATATTTACGCAGAAATCCTACCGTTAGACAGTATCTCTACAGATATAGTTTTAACGGATAGTGCCTCAAAACCAAAAAACAAAGAATTTTTAATAATAGATTCAACGCATCGCGAAAGTTTTTTATATGATCCATTTATTCAAATTTTGAAAGAGGCCAACTGGGATGTGAAGTATATTGGATTTGATCAAGTAATGGATCTGGAGGAACAAGACTTGAGCCCCGCGGCTCAAGCTGCATTTTTTATAATAGGAATTGAGTTTTTGAAATCGGTAGAAACGTCGCCAGTTTCCAAAAAAATTTTAACGATGCTAAACAATTTTTGTCAAAAGCCAAATAAACTTATTGGTCTAATATTCCCATCTCTTAATATTAATCCGCAAATAAATTTGGTTGAAAAATTTGGGCCTATTTTTAAACCTATGGGAGTTCAAGCGAATGAGTTGGGCTTTCAAGTTTTAGATAACACTTTGACTGTTTCTCAAAAAAAGCCGGACGATAAGAAAATTGAAAATTTTGTCACATTGGCAAATGCATTTTTAACAAGACCGCCTGAAAGTAGGCCGTTACAGTACCATACCACGCTGAGCCAGCCACATGGTGGAATAGGATTTTATTCACCCAAAATAAATCAACTGCTAACAGAATCTTCAGAATATTTAAAAGTTCTTCCCGTTACAAAACAATATCTGGATCCCGTTGCAAATACCATGCCATACGGAATTTATTGGTTTAATCCAATAAAGCAAAATCATGTGTTTATATCGAATCAAACCATTCTTACTTTTTCAGGGATTATGGAAAGTTTTCACTTCTGCCCAAGTGATTTCAGTTTACGAAAAGAGATGTTGGTTGGAATAAAAGATATGATTAATCAAATGCCATCTGTAGAGGCTTTGAATGTTACATCAACACAATTGCAGACTAATAATGCAATTGAAAATTTTGGCAGAAAAATAAACAGAGATGAAAACTATCCTTTGAGAAAAACAGCTTGGATGGAATTAAATATTTTTGAACCTATCCAGCTAGATGCAAAACTTACATCAACTCAACAAGACAGCCAAGTTACAAATCAAACGCTGCAGCAGAACAAATTAATTGAATTTATTATGAAATCTAAACTTGATGCCCTTTGGATAAGCTTGAATCCAAATATGTTTTACAGTCCAATTGCCCGTAAAGGTGGCAGAGAAAAAGCGTTACTGGAAGCTGTTGCTTTATTTACAAAAAAATTAAAAGTGGCCTCGAATTCATTGGGCAAGTCAGTTCCAAAAATTTTAATTGGTTTTGAAATAACAAATAATATTTATGAGCCAAATTTGCCAAAACCTTGTGCCCATGATGTATATGATAATACATACAATGACATCCCTGATCCGATAGATCAGAATTTTTGGCACAATGAAATAGAAGTTCCAATTGAAAAGTTGGTAGAGCAGTGGAATAATCCCGAAATATGTAACGGAATTCCCATTTCAGGAATAATGATTGATCTTGAAATGTACTGTCGAAAAACAACCGGAACATTTTTTTCAACTATGGGTTTTAACAACCGTAATTTCAATTTATTTTTACATAAAAATAATTTAAAAACACAGCAGATGAAAGTTACAGAGATGGTACAGTTTCTGATTGATAAAAAAATGGCTACAAAATATTTTGATTTTCTTGAGAATCAAGCGGTTGAAATAGGCTCTAATCTTAAGCAGTCTTTTGACAAGAAAATTAATAATTGCATCATTGCATGTTACATGCCAAATATTTTAATAAACTGGTTCTACAAGGGTTTATACAAGGGGCTTAATGCGGCAGAGAAACCGGTTCATCTCTTTTCGTTTAATGCAGAATATTTGAATCACCAAAAATGGTTTGATGACAATAAAATAAACGCAACCCACTCAAGTGTTTTATTGCTTTCAAAAATAACGGATAAAAAATCTTATGAATGGATAAAAAATATTTTGAATAATCACAATGGGGTTTGGTTTAATCGGTATTCCAGACTTGTTGAACCAAAAACAAGCGACTGGACTGCTGTTGAAAAGCCGCAGATTGCACAAGATCAGTACTCTGATTTTATTGATTATATCGGACAAGTGAATTAGCTGGTGCAATTTTATCTCATATTTACTATACTAGCTCTAGATTTTGTTTATTTGATTAGTCCTCATTTTTATCAAGAGGAGTTTTGATATGGTTATGGTAGCAACAACTCAAAATTTTGAACAAGAAATTATGAAATCGGTACAGCCAGTCGTAGTTGATTTTTATGCAACTTGGTGTGGACCTTGTAAGATGATGGCGCCTGTTTTGGATGAAGTGGCAGCAGAGCTATTTACCAAGTGCAAATTTGCCAAAGTCAATATTGATGAAGAACGTGAGATTGCTGTAAAACACAACGTTTCATCCATTCCAACGTTTCTATTTATTAAAGATGGTGTTGTGGTTGGAAGAGAAACCGGGTTTATGAGTAAAGATACTTTGAAAAGTAAAATTCAAAGTTATTTCGAAAAATAAAACACAAATTTTTTGCTTGATTAACTCGAGTAATTTTTACCAAACAATTTATAAAACAGGCCAGTTAATCCTGGCCTGTTTTGTTTAATTCTACTTTTTCGCCGAAGCTAGATTTTGGATTCAACATCATACAAAGATATCCGCGATCAAACTGAGTGAATTCCGTAATCCCAATTTTTTTGAGCAAATCATAAATTAGTTTTTTGCCTTGGACAGGATCTTGCTCATCCGATTTTAATTCAATTTCAACAAATTCACCTAAATTTTTAACATTATCAAAAACAATTTCAAAATCTTCATATTGAAAAATTTCTCTTGTCTTATAAATAATTACCTGGTCGGTTAACCCGCGTTTTTTGAAAATTTGTATTATCGCTTCGCCCTCTGGGGTTACAGCTTCATTTTCTTCAACACTTACGGTTCTACCGTTTTCATCAATAATTCTTTTTTTATTACATAAGAAATAAACATTATCAATTTGTCTGACACGCCAAAATTCAAGGGGGTCTTTGAATCCAGCCGGACTAATTTTATAGAGACTTTTTTTAGGATCATCCAGGTAATAATCAATCATTTGCAGCTTATCCATGAATTTTGCATTTTGGATAAGCCATTCTCTTAATTGTTCTATCTGGTTGATCTCCAATTTAATTTTGATTTCAATTTCTTTTGACATGTTTGTTGTTCCATAGTTTTTAATTTGTCTCAGGAATGTAATTATTTTCGCTTTGATCGCTGACAACAGTTTTTTCGAGAAGCGCTTCAACTAAATTTGACGTCTCAAACCCTTCCTGCTCGCTTAAAATTGTATCTTCTGTTACGAGTTTTTCAAGCGATATTGATATAAAACTTCCGCCTGTAGTTTCTATTGTCATAAATTTTTGTGTTTGCAAGATAGCGTTTCTTGCATCATCAAGATTAGCGACTTTTATTCCATTAATATTTTTTATTATTGGATCTGCGGGAATTCCTATTCCCTGATATATTTCTTTGACACATCGACTATTTTCTATTTCTGATCCCGGAATAATGTAGGAAATTATAACTTTTGAGTCAAATCTATTTTGTGGTTTTTCATATTTTGTGAAACTTGAAATATCAGCAAGGCTTGAGTCAGCATATCGGGATTTCAATAAATTTGCCTGTATGGCTTTGGCTATTTCAATTTGGTTTAAATTCAGTTCTGTTATAACCAACCCGCCAATTACCTCATAAGGGGGAAGTTCTTCATATCCCTCATGATATTCTTTTATTTCGAACGAGTTGCCTTGTTCTATGATAAATTCAATGTTTATGTGTTTATTATCTCTCAAAATGTCAAAAATTACGGTACTTTCAAGTTCAAGCGTGTTCAAAAAATCCATTAAAGATATACGCTTGTGAATGTAGCCATACCTGTCGACAGCTTCATTGTTTATTGCGCAAATAATGTCATTTTTTTTCAGACCTGCTTGTTCGCATAATGAATTTTTATATATTTTTGTTATTAGTACTCCGTCTTGTTCTGATATTTTTAAATAATCGATCAAATCTTGATTAATTGGTTGATATGAAATGCCCCAGTAAGGCCTGCGTACTATTTTTGATTTTCTTAGTTGAGGAAGCAGTCTTTTTGCATTGTTTATTGGAATCAGATAGGCAATTCCTTCAATTTCCGTTCCAACATGTTTCAAAACGCATATTCCGATAACTTGGCCAAATTTATTCAAAAATGGTCCGCCCGAATTACCGGGATTTACAGGAGTTGTTGTTTGAATGCATTCTCCGATATGTGTGCTTTCTCGGCCTGAAACTCCACCACATGAACTTTTAACAGTCTCTTTTCCTTGTGGATATCCAAGTGCCATAATCTTTTGAGCTTCTACAAGTTCATCAGAATTACCGATTTCCAGATATGGAATGGTTTCAACTTTTAACAGTTTTTTTATTTTTGAGCAGTCCTCATTTTTTAATCTTAATAAGGCAATATCCTGTTCTGGGCAGCCACCCACGTATTCTACTTCAAATCTTTCTTTTGATAAATCCGGATGTTGAATAAATATTTTTACAGCTTTATCAACAACGTGAAAATTAGTCAAAATCTCGCCTTCATGATTAATTATGAAGCCTGTTCCGCATCCTCCACCGTCTTCAGGGGTTTTGTACCTTACAAAATGGTGAGGTTCCTTTGTGTATGAAAAAATTTGCACAACAGCGCTTCTGCTTTGCTCGCTTATTTGGGCCCAGGATAATTTCTCCTGCTTATAAGTTTGCATCTGTTCTGCGCCAATTTCGGCGTTTAAATTTATTAAGCACATTGACAGTATTGTCGTAGCAAACAGATATATTTTATTTTTCACAGAAACCCTTTCTTAACTAAATAAGCGTATTATTTGATTTCTAAAGATATTGTAAAAATCCACACGTTACAAATTTTTGTAAAATTCGTGAGAAAACCTCGGGCGCACAATTTATTTGCACGAGGTTTATTTCAGACTGAAATTATTCATAAGGAGTGATTTTTAAATTCAGTATTGCTTGATGTTACGATAAAATTTTTGTCTTTATCGATTAAATTAAATATTTTTTTTAGTTCGGGGTAAATTTTGGTAAAACCAAGCTTGAAAAAATTTTCAATTCTATCAACAGAGTAATTTTCTGAAGCAAATTTTTGTGAATTTAAGGACATTAGGCAAAGTTTTTCTTTATTGGAAAGAATTGATAGGGCTTGTTTTACCATTTCTTCATCGTCATTTATTTCTACAAGATACCCGGTAAAATCATTAATTACATAATCTGCCGGTCCGCCGCAATTTGTTGCTACAATTGGAATTCCATGTAAAAGTGCTTCCAGCCCAACAATGCCAAATCCTTCCTGATATGATGTAATAAGCATAAGTGAGGCTCTTTGGTAAAGAGATTCAAGATCGCTTGCACTCACTTGTCCTGTGAATATTACATTTTGGAAAAAAGGCAATTTGATGAATTCTTTGATTCGGTTGTGTTCAGGTGTTTTGCCGACTACATACAATTTTGCATTTGGCATAGATCTGCATATTTTGCTAAATGCTCGCAGAAGCATATCAATATTTTTTCTTGGGTCGCTAAATCTGCCAACCGCTATAATAATATTCTCATCTTTTGTTTTTAATTTTGGTAATGGATTACAGTCAATTGGATGGCCACAACACATAATGTTAGAAGATGGTTTTTGTATGATTTTTTCAAATTCTTTTTTTGAATAATTACTTAATGCCCAAATAAAATTAGATTTTTCAAGAATATGCTTCTCGATGAGTTGCATTTTTTTATTGGCTACTCTATCTATTACATATCTTATTCCGTGGAGCTCATCAACACGTCTTGCCCTGTCATCATTATAGGGAGTGGAGATTAGCATTCCAAATTTTTTATTTAAAAGTGCAAGCGGATGTGCGCAGATGCATGTTCCGCTGACAGCCAAAAAGTAATCATATTCTTCGAGTTGTTTTTCCCAGAATTTCAAATTAAATTTGTAATGACCAGGTTCCCAAAATGCCCATCTTGAGCCGATTTCAATGCACTTCATTCCAAAATAATTTAAAGTTTGTACATTGGAGGTGAATTTTAGATTTTTCAAACTTGTTGAAATAGTAGGCTCGAATCCAAGAAAAAACACGGTGGGATCGAAGTACTTTTGACAAAAATCGTGTGCTACTTTCAGTGAGGACAGAACCCCACCATATCCATAGCTATTTTTTAAAGAAAGAATTGCGATTTTTGGTTTTTTGATTAAATTGTCTTTTCCAAGGCCATTTCCTTGAAATTCTCGTTGACTAATCATTTATCACCTTTTTTGCAACAAAAAACAGATCAGATTTTAAAATTTCTATATTTATGAGTCCCATTCTTCTGAACATTCCGATAATTTTTTTTATTAAAAAGCGTGTATGTTTTGGGAAAAATTCTGCAATAACTTGAGGATTGATACCTCCGTGCAGTTCAACTGTTTTTATATCAAATCCGGCAGCGCATAATTTTGAATAAAGTGTCTCCGGCAAATAATATCTTTTATGTGTCAAATCAGAACGATGATAAAACGTTAGGTTATAATCAGGTAAAAATTTGTCATTGTCGTGTGGAACACTGCCTATTATTATGCCGTCATTTTTACATACTCTGTTTAATTCATTTATTAATTGAGTTTCGTTTTCAATGTGTTCAATTACGTCGAATGCTATTATTGTATCAAATGATTGATCTTGAAAAGGAAAGGTTGATTCTAAATTTAGTTTTAGATACCCAATATGAGAGGGCGTTTGCTCTAAATCAACACAATCAACTGCAGTAATATTAAAATTAGAATCTCGTTGATGTAGCCACTGGCTATAAAAACACTGTCCGGAGCCGACATCTAAAATTGATTGGCCTTGTATAAAATTTTTTAAATACGATAATTTTACGTCCGATAGTTTATTATCCGATGTATCTTTTTTCATAAATTTGTAAAACTTAATTTCAAATAAATTTTTTAAAAGTTTCTAAAAGCAAATTTTCAATCGAATATTTTTGAGCTTCTTCATACCCATTTTGAGTAATTGTGGCTCGGGCATTATGATTTGATAAGTAAAAATTTATTTTGCTTGTCAGATCATCAATGTCTTTAAAACATTCTATACTTACGCCTTCCTTAAAAAGTAGTTCGGCTTGGTCCTTTGTTCTTTCGGTCAGCAAAAAAGACTTGCATGCTGCAACTTCGATTGTACGCATATTGTGAGCATCCAAGTTCTGCTTTCTGATGAAATTTAGGACTATCTTTGAAAGTCGAAAAGCTTTCATCATATCGATACCATAAATTGCACAACCTTTCAAATATGTTTTTAATATCGAGTTTTGTGGTAAATTTTCATTCCACCTGTTTCCCCAAATGGCCAGATTTAGAGCGGGTATTTTGTGCATAAGCTTTGTTAACCAGGCTTCACGTTCTGCATCCCAACTTCCCACAAAACATATGTCTGATTGATATTTGGTATGATCGTTTTCTGAAAGCTGTATTTCTTGTGAAAATATGCTTTCGTCAAAGCCAAATGGGAAGTAGCGTACATTTTTTGCTCCGGACGAATAAAGTATAGGTATTAGCTGATGTGACCATATTAAGAATAAGTCATAAACAGGCAGAGAGAGTAGTATATTTGCGTTGGAATTTCCGTTCCAGAATGTAAATGGGTTATCAGGATAAAAATTAATTATTTTTATATTTTTATTATTAGTTTTTATATTATTTAGAGTTTTAGCTGTAATGTTGTCGGCCTTAAGCATAAAAATCAGATCAGGCTTAAAAGTTTTTACTGTTCTTAATAAAGAATAGTTTATTAATCGTACGCCAATAATATTTTTAAGTATTGGGGTGTTAAATTTTGAATTTTTATAATTAAATTTTTCTACAGTTAATCCCAAGTTTTGCATCGCATTGCAATGCATGGCTTTATAAAATGATGAGGCGTATGTGTAAATTTTAGGATTGTTATTAAAGTTTCCGACAAGTAAGATTTTTTTTACGTTCACAAATTGCCCTTTTGTCATCCTGCGTGTCAGCCATAGCTTCAGCGACGGCTGGAACTTGATTCAGGATCTATAATTTGTACTGCCCCGCATAATATTTTGATAAATCTCAAAAACATTATTTCCGTAATTATCCCAGCTAAAATCAAGAATTTTATTTTTACCCAAATTTCCCATCTCTTTGCTTGGTTCCGGATTTTGGTAGCACCATAAAATTTTCTCAGCCAGAGCTTCAGTGTTTTGTGCTTGCACCAAAAATCCATGTTTACCGTCTTGAATAATATCATTTGCGCCGGTATTTTTTGAACAAATTACAGGCAATTCGCATGCCATTGCTTCGCCTATCACCATTCCAAACCCATCTTCAACAGATGGCAAAACAAAGACATCTGATTCTTGATAAAGTTTTTTTAAATCATCTCTGCTGCAAGATCCAAAAAAATTAACATTCTTTTTTATCTCTAATTTTTTTAAAACTTGATACATATCTTTTTGAATATTTCCAACCAAAACTAATTCTGTTGAATTTTTGGGGAGATCTAACTTATTCCAGGCTTCAATTAAGTATGGTATGCCCTTGCGCAGACTTATCATGCCGACAAAAATTACTCTGAATTTCGTGCCTTGACGTGGCAACGTTTCTTCTGTTTGAAAAAAATCGACATCGATTCCACATGGGGTCTTTAAAATTTTTTTGGGATTTATTCCGTGTTTGATAAAGCTTTGGTAAGAAAAGTCCGATAGTGTCATGATAAAATCTGCTTGGTTATACTCTTGCTCCATCTTATCTATAACCGGCTGATAAATAGGCCTAAACTTTACCCCCCACTTTTCATATTCATGCGAAAGTAATATCAGCTGTTCTTTGATGTGGCATGACCCGGACTCGATTATAGTTTTAGCGCCAACCTTTTTTGCCTGAGCAAGACATTTTAAAGAATAATTTGCCCAACCTGTAAAAATATCAATGTGTTCAAGCTTTTTAATTTCACGCGCAACCAGAGAATCAAATAAATTATCTTTAAAAGAGTTAAAAATTGATGGGTTAATAAAATGGGCAAGTCGTAGTTTTTGGAATGCCATATCCAAAAATTTACACGAGTTAATTGTTTTAACCAAACTTATACCTGTGCCATGATTTTTGTCTATTTTAGGCTGGTCAGATTTGGTGAAACTAAAAGAATATAATTTTTGTAGGCAGCGTTTCTTATTTAGCTGCTGAGCAAGATTGATTGCATGAAATCGACCACCTGCAGATACGACTACTTTCATGAGAAGCGCTCCAGGTTGCTTAATTTGTTATCGTAACCTACTGTAATAATGCCAACCGCATTCTCCTTGGCCGTGTCCGGCGCCTGTCGGCCATAGCCACATGGGCGACGGCTGATAGCTTTATGCGTAGCCTGGGTCGTCCCGGCGACTTGTCCGTCGTAGCCTTGGCGAAGTCGGAAGGCCGGGATCCAGGTTTTAGTCTGTGGATATATAAAAAAGTTTTTGAGTATCTGATTTGGCTTTGTTTGATTGTTATTTGCGGTGATGAATTTCTCAAAAAATAGATGCAGGGATTGGAGTTGAGGCTGGACCCCGGCCTTCGCCGGGGCGACGGTAAAGTAACTTCCATGCGTTATAGTAGCTTTCATAAAGCAATATTTAATTCTTGAGCTCGTGTTATTTAACATTTATTCCTGCAAAATATTTAATTGTTTTCTCAAGGCCAACATCAAGTGTGATTTCCGGGTTCCAGTCTAATAATTGCTTTGCCAAAGTTATGTCCGGGCGACGGCGTTTGGGGTCGTCCTGAGGTAGTTGTTCAAATACTATTTTAGATTTACTGCCGGTTAAATTTAAAACTTTTTGTGCAAGCTCAAGTAATGTAAACTCTTTTGGATTTCCCAAATTAACAGGTCCCGTAATTCCATAGTCTGTCTGCATCATTTTTATGATCCCATTTATAAGATCATCAACATAGCAGAATGATCGTGTTTGTTTGCCGTCACCGTACATTGTTATTGGCTGATTATTCAACGCCTGAATTATAAAATTACTTACAACTCGACCGTCCAGTGGATCCATTCCCGGCCCGTAAGTGTTGAATATTCTAATAACCTTTATATCAGTTTTGTATGCTCTGTGATAATCAAAAATTAGTGACTCAGCGCTACGTTTTCCCTCATCATAACATGATCTAATTCCAATTGGATTTACGTGTCCCCAGTAAGTTTCTTTTTGAGGATGTTCCTCCGGATCGCCATAAACTTCACTTGTTGATGCTTGCATAATTCGTGCATTGTTTTTTTTGGCAAGTTCAAGCATGTTCAACATTCCCAAAAAGCTTGTTTTTATTGTTTGAATCGGATCACTTTGGTATGCAGGCGGGGATGCGGGACAAGCAAAATTAAATATCCAGTCTATGTCCTTCGATACATTTTGCTCAGCATGGCTTCGCAAAACACTCAGGATGAGCGGATTAAATAGCCCCGCTCGTGGTGAGTGCGCACGTAGTGCGCGTATCGAACCATCGCCCGAAGGACGGCGGGCTTGATTTTGGATAAAATTTATGGGATAAATTATGTCATGTTTAATAAAACTAAAATTTTTGATTTGTGTTAAATCTTGAATATTATCAAGTCTTCCTGTACTCAAATTATCAACAGCAATTACCTGGTGGCCAAGTTCAAGAAGCTTGCGACATAAATTGCTTCCAAGAAATCCTGCTCCACCCGTTACTAAAATTTTTTTAGATTCTTTACTTTTATCATCCGAAACTTGATTCAGAATCTTTTTGTTTTCTGTGTTCATGATCTTATTCAGAGTTCTGAATGAACTCTCCTTCCTTTACATTTTAGTTAAATAAGTTAGCATTCAATAAGATTACACAACAGATTTTTTCATTCAAAAGGACGTTTGTCAAACTATTGTAGAGAAAAGAGAATAATGAATTTTTTAAAGCAGGTTTTTAGTTTGCTTTCAAAAAAAGACAAAAAGGTTTTTGTTTTATTATTTATCTTATCTTTTATAGTTTCCATTTTTGAAAGCATCAGCATTAGTGCGATGATGTTTTTTATCTCAACCGTTACCAATTTTAATTTTATTGAACAAACACGATATTATAAGTACTTTAATTCATTTTTTGGATTTTCCAGCCCAAGTAAATTTATTCTTTTTTTGGGATTTACCGTTGCTATTTTGTATATTTTAAGGGCAGTTTTAAATGTTTTTCATATTTTTGCAACTAGTGGTTTTGCTGTGGGAAAGGGTAGAGCAACTGCGTTGAGAGTATATTCCGATTTTTTAAGTTTTTATTACAGCGATTTTACTGCTAACAATTCAGCACATGTGTCGCAGGCTCTTTTTAGTGATTGCAACGCACTTGCTAGCGTTTGTCTTGGGATTTTAAATTTATTGTCAGAGATTTTAACTTTCATATGTATCTACAGTATGCTTCTTTGGGTTAATTTAAAAATGACGTTTTCATTGACAATTTTTTTAGTGGGGATCGTTTTTTTTGTTGTAAAAATTTTTTCTAAAAAACTTTCAGATGCTGGACGAGTCAACCAGAGAAATATGGAAGATATGTGTAAAGTATTTTCAGAGGCGTTTTGGAATTTCAAATTAATTAAGTTACATGGAAACAAAGAATCATTTGTTAATCGATTCGCGACATCAAATAATGGAGTCTTAAAAGCAAACGTATTTAATAACATATTACAAAGTTTACCCAGATTTTTTTTAGAAACTTTAGGCTTTCTAATTCTTGTTTTAATGGTAATTTACGTAATTTTTGTTTATCACGATCCTGCTTTTATTATTCCAATTGTTTCCGTATATGCACTTGCGCTTTATCGATTTTTACCATCCATTAATAAAGTTTTAGCTAGCTACAATCAGATAATTTTTAATAAGGCATCCGTTGGTAAATTGTACGAATATCTTAAGACAAAACCCGAAATTTTGGGAAATGAAAGTATTTCTTTCGGAAACAAAATAGAACTGAAAAATTTAACGTTTTATTACAATGAGCCCGTTTGTCATCCTGAACTTGTTTCAGGATCCTTGGATAATAAAAATTCCAAATTAATTCTGGATAAAACAAATCTTACAATTTACAAAGGGCAAAGGGTTGCATTTGTTGGCCCAAGTGGTTCTGGCAAAAGTACATTGGCTGATTTGATTATGGGGATTTTGCGGGTATGCGATGGCCAAATTTTAATTGATGGTCAAATATTAACATATGATAATTTACGTGATTGGCGATCTAAAATTGGTTATATTCCGCAGCAAATTTATTTGTTTGATGGTACAGTTGCAGAAAATGTTGTATTTGGACGTGTATATGATGAGCAAAAATTGATCCATGTTCTTGAAAAATCTAATATTTATGATTTTTTATTTGCCCAAGAGGGCTTACATACAATGGTTGGGGAGGCCGGAATAAAATTAAGTGGAGGGCAGAAACAACGAATTGCAATTGCCCGGGCCTTGTACGGTGATCCTGAAATGTTGGTTCTTGATGAAGCAACTTCTGCTCTTGATAGTAAGACAGAAGATCTTATAATGAATGAAATTTATAAAGTTAATGAAGATAAAACTTTGATTGTTATTGCTCATCGTTTAACGACGATAGAGAAATGCGATATTGTTTACAAAGTTTCAGATGGACAAATTCAGTTAGTTAGAAATAATATTGCCGGGCAAGTGACGCAGAATTTAGCTTCTAGTAATCTTTGATTATAAAAGGCATAGATCCTGAATCAATCCTGAATCAAGTTCAGGACAGGGCCCAGAATGACCCAGCCGTCGCCAAGGCTATGGCGGGCACAGCAAAAATAAAAGAGAGATAAAAATGAGAAAAGCGCTTATAACCGGAATAACAGGTCAAGACGGTTCATATTTGGCAGAATTCCTTCTTTCCAAAGGTTATGAAGTTCATGGTATGATTCGTAAATCATCGACATTTAATACTCAGCGAATTGACCACATATATGTTGATCCGCATGAATTAAACACAAGATTTTTTTTACACTACGGCGATCTTTTAGACAGCAGTGTGATTAATGATATTGTCAGTAGAGTTCAGCCGGACGAGATTTATAATCTTGGTGCTCAATCTCATGTAAAAGTTTCGTTCCAAATGCCTGAATTTACAGGTGATGTAACAGGGCTTGGAACTTTAAGAGTTCTTGAGGCTATTCGCAGATATAAAAGCGATGCAAAATTTTATCAAGCCTCTTCGTCTGAGATGTTTGGAGCATCTCCGGCGCCTCAAAGTGAAGAGACAGCTTTTTATCCACGCAGTCCATATGCGGCCGCTAAAGTTTATTCTTACTGGATAACTGTTAATTATCGCGAAGCTTATAGAATTGCGGCAAGCAATGGAATTTTATTTAATCACGAGAGCCCAAGACGTGGAGAAACATTTGTTACCAGAAAAATAACAATGGCGATTGCAAATATGCTTCTCAAGAGGCAAACCAAACTTTATCTTGGCAATCTTAATGCCAAGCGTGATTGGGGTTTTGCGCCTGAATATGTTGAGGCAATGTGGTTGATGATGCAACAAAATAAGCCGGGTGATTTTGTAATAGGTACAGGTAAAAGTGTGCCAGTGCGTGAATTTGTTGAAAAATCGTTTGCTTACGCAGGAGTTGAACTTGAATGGGTTGGATCAGGTGTTGAGGAGATTGGAATTATAAAAAATTTGAGCTCAATGTGGTCCGGAATTTTAAAGCCCGGAGATATAATTGTCGAAGTTGATCCAAGATATTTCCGTCCAACGGAAGTCGAACGCCTTCAAGCAGATATTTCTAAAGCAAAAGATATTTTATGTTGGTCACCACGAGTGACTTTCGATGAACTTGTAAAAATTATGGTTGATTACGATTTAAAATTCGCCGGCCTTCAACCAGTTGGGCAGGGCATTGATATTTGTAAAAATAAAAACTTTTTATACACATCTCATACTGTAACCTGGCACCAGGGAATGAAAGAAGCTTATCTCTAGAAAGGCATTTTTCAATGCATATTGATTCTAAAATTTATGTAGCTGGGCATACCGGTTTGGTTGGATCCTCAATTCTAAGAGCCTTGAAAACCCATGGATATAAAAATATTATTACAAAAGAGATTCAAGATCTTGATTTAAGATCTCAATCGCAAGTCGAATCTTTTTTTCAAGAAAATCGTCCTGAATATGTTTTTCTAGCGGCAGCAAAAGTTGGTGGAATTTGGGCAAACAATGCACAAAAAGCCGATTTTATTTATGACAATTTAATGATCTCTGCAAATGTTATTTCTGCCTCACATAAATTTGGTGTTGAAAAATTACTTAATCTTGGGTCTTCCTGCATCTATCCAAAAAATGCCCCTCAGCCGTTAAAAGAAGAATATTTACTTTCCGGTTCACTAGAACCAACTAACGAAGCTTATGCCATCGCAAAAATTTCTGCACTTAAACTTTGTAGATATTTTAATGAACAGTATGGAACAAATTTTATCTCTGTGATGCCTACAAATCTTTACGGTCCAAATGATAATTTTAATCTTGAAACGGCGCATGTTTTACCGGCTATGATCAGAAAATTTCATCTGGCCAAGTTGCTTGCGATTAAAGATTTTGTAAGTATCAGATCTGATTTTAAAAAATTTGGCTTGCCTCTTCTGAAATCTGGCGCGTCCGTCTACGCCAAGTCTACGACGGATGGTTCGGCCGCTCGTCCTGCCGTGTCCGCCGAAGCTACCCAAAGCGAAGGCTGGGAGCCTGTCGAAGGATGCGAGTTACAGAAGAAATATATTGAAGCTTTTAGCGATTCAGATATCCAGTCTTTACTTGCAAAGTTTGGCATAACTGCAACGACTCTAAATCTATGGGGAACAGGCGCTGCCTATCGTGAATTTTTACATGTGGATGATTTAGTCTTAGCGCTACTGTTTCTCATGAATAAATATGATTTTTCAGATCTGGGTGAGTGTATTAACATTGGCGTTGGAGTGGACCTAAAAATTTCCGAGCTTGCACAGATAATTAAAAATGTTGTCGGATTTAATGGAGAAATTAAATTTGATTGTGCTAGTTCAGATGGAACACCAAGAAAGCTGCTTGATGTTTGCAAGATTTCAAAATTAGGGTGGAAAGCAAATATCACTCTTGAGTTTGGCATTAGAAGTGTTTATGAGTGGTACTGCACTTGTCTCAAGGAAGGTGTGTTGTAACGTAATAATAAGCTTTGAGTTACGCAAAGGAAATAGTATGAAGCTTTGGTATGATAATCCTGCATATATTAATGAATTATTTAGACATGACGAGGTATATTTTATGTGGGCATTATTATTTTTAAAACAAAATAATATACCAAAAGATGCAATTATCTTGGATGTTGGTGCTGGAGTTGGGAGTCTAGTTAAAGTGTTGCGCCAATTTGGATTTAAAAATGCCTATGGTGTTGAAATTAATGAGACATTAGTGAATGTGGGTAAAGAGCGACTTGGACTTGAGGGAGCATTGTTTACACAAAAAGAATTTGAATCTCATGTTGAAAAATATGATGTTGTTATTTCTTATACGGTGGCCGAGCATGTTGATGATATTGGCGAATTTATTGATTACAAATTAAAATTTCTTAAAGACGATGGTTATTTTTATTTATATGCCCCTGATTACCATCGTCCACGTATGTACAAAAACATTATTATTGACAAGATTAAGGGGAAAAAGCTTCACCTAACCCCGTTTACAGAGGGGGGTGTTTGTAGAAGCATCTACATGTTCTTAAAAATAACGTTTTTTTGTATATCAAAACGAATTATTAAGAAACCTTATATGCTCAAAGTTGTTCCGCTTCCCCCAGAAGTAAGTGTTAGTGCTGATGCTGATGCAACGTGGTGCTGTAGCTACTTGGATATTAAAAATTTTTTTTACGCCAACCGAAAAGAATTTAAATTTGATCGACTTGATTGTTTTGGATCATTTGCGGGTCGTGTATATAAGCAAAAAACTATTAATAAATCCTAATGGAAGATCTCATGCCTGTTTTGTATAAAGAATTTATAAAAAAAAATTCAAGAAAAATTATTTCATTATTTATATTGGGGGTTGTTTTTTTAGTTTTTGTATTAATGAATCCGCAGTGGTATTTTGATGGGGAAGATTATGTTCAACTTTTTAGGTGTTATAAAGTAAAATCAATTAAAGATTTTTTAGATTTTTTTATTCACGGATCGCTTGATACATACAGGTCATTGCTTCACCCATTTGAGATATGGCGGCAAACATTTTTTTCTGTTTATTATAGACCTATGTGTTTAGTTTTGTATTTTTTTGAATATAGTCTATTTGGTTTAAATGCGTACATGCATTTCATGTTTTTAATGTTTTTCCATTCGCTCAACACATCCATACTTTGTTATTTTATTATTCCTTTTACGGGTAATTTTTTTGCAATTTTGTTTTCATTGTTTTATGCTTTTCATCCATCATTTTGTTTTATTGGAAAGTGGGATTGTCAGCAACATATTTTTACGACTTTTTTTGCTATTTTGGCAGCTGTTTTTTTAATAAAAAAAATAAGGAATATTCATAGTAAAACAATGTTGCCTTTAGCCTCTTACCTATTTTTCTTTCTTTCATTGGGCGTAAGAGAGACTTTTATTGTTTTTCCATTAATGGCTATATTTATTATGAATTTATATGAGCGGTCTCAATATTATAAATTTCAAAGAATATTGGATCAGTTAAAGATAGTGATAGGTTTTGGATTAACGATTTTAGTCTATTTTTTCATGAGGCAAATTTCATATTCAATTGTTTTTTCGAGTGTGGGATTAGGGAATTATTTTTCAGTTAATATTTTATCGATGAATACAATTCATGTGTTGTATCTTTATTTATTGAGTTGTTTTCATCCTTTGTACAGTGTTTATTACATTTTTGATCAACATAAATTTTTGTGGCTTTATCGATTTATAAAAATTTTTACTCTTTCTATTCCATTTATACTTTTTTTTACCAGTACCAAAAAAAAGTTAATTTTACTCTTAGCTTTTTTTACAGCACTGCTTTTCTGGCCCATATTCATTTGTGGCTATGGTGGCCAAAATGACCGAACTTTTTATGAAGCTTCGATTTCATTTATTTTGATGTTTATTGCGCTTTTCAAATTTACATGGTTAAGAAAATACCATTTAGCTAAATATTGTGGTGCTGTTGTGCTTGCTTTTATGATTGCATATAATTTATTTTTTTTAAATATGCAACGGCAGCGTGCTTTCAAACATTTGCAAAGCACTTTTTATCCTATTTTGGAGCTTAAAACGTCCGTAGGGAAAGCTTTGCAAGACACGCCGTTTTTTATTTTTAGCTTACCATTTACAATGTATCATTGGATGAGTTTGCCTCAAGCTATTGAATTATATGGGATAAGTAGGGTTGCAATTGATTGTTATTGTGATAGTAGAATTAGGATACACAGTTTTATGCCCATTAAAGATAATTTGATAATTAGAACAGGTGCAAATTCTTTTAGATTTATTACCACTGATAAAGATAAATTATGGTTTAGCTATGATAAGCCTTTTTGCAACATTGTTTTTGATGACCAGCACAATTATGATGATTTTCCTTATGGTCGTCATAACATCTACATTCATAGTGAAGACAATTCTATAATTGTTCCATTTCAGTCAAATAAAATTTATGATATTTCAGTTATTTTTAAAGATGCTGAATATTTTCATCATGATGCTAAATTTCTTACATGGGATTATGAAAGTAGTAAATTTGTCGTTTTAAATAGTGCAACTTAGGCTAAAATTAAAATAACAATGCTTTTTAATTCGCTTGAATTTCTGATTTTTTTCCCAATCGTAACGACTTTGTATTTCATCTTGCCGCATAAGTGGCGATGGCTTATGTTGTTGGTTGCAAGCTGCATTTTCTACATGTCGTTTATCCCAATTTATATTTTGATTTTATTTTTTACGATAATTATTGATTATATTGCAGGAATTCTTATTGAAAATGCATCGGGAAACAAGAGAAAACTTTTTTTGTTTCTTAGCTTAGTTTCAAATTTATCGATTTTGGGATTTTTTAAATATTTTAATTTTTTTAATAACAGTGTTTCAGGGTTGGCGTCCCTATTTGGTTTTACCAACCCAATTCCGGAGTTAAATATTATTTTGCCAATCGGGTTGTCATTTCACACGTTTCAAGCCATGAGTTATACAATAGAAGTTTATTTTGGCAGGCAAAAGGCGGAGCGGCATTTTGGAATATACTCTCTTTATGTGATGTTTTATCCCCAGCTCGTAGCTGGTCCCATTGAACGGCCACAAAATTTGGTACATCAGTTTTATGAAAAACATAATTTTGATTATCAACGTGTGACTGATGGGTTAAAATTGATGGCATGGGGATTTTTCAAAAAGCTGGTCATTGCGGATAGGCTAGCATTATTTGTAAATAATATTTATACGCAGCCAGCTGTCCATTCGGGTACTTCACTTATTGTGGCTACAATATTTTTCGCATATCAAATTTATTGCGATTTTTCCGGTTATTCTGACATTGCGCTTGGTGCAGCACAGGTTATGGGTTTCAAATTAATGATCAACTTTGATCGACCTTATGCTTCAAAATCAATTTCAGAATTTTGGCGATGTTGGCACATTTCACTTTCTCAATGGTTTCGCGATTATGTTTACATCCCGCTTGGCGGAAATCGTGTTTCTGTTATGAAAGTTTACAGAAATCTTTTTATTACTTTTCTTCTTAGCGGTCTTTGGCATGGAGCCAGTTGGACTTTTGTAATTTGGGGTGCGCTCAATGGAGTTTATCTTATTGTTGGTGCTGCAACTAAAACGTGGCGAAATGCTTTTGTTTATTATATTAAGCTTGATATGTATCCTGCGCTACACAAATCATTGCAGGTTGTTATAACTTTTGGGCTTACCTGCTTTGCGTGGATTTTTTTCAGAGCAGAAAGTATTTCCGATGTTTTTCTCATTATAAAAAAAATATTTTGCGGTCCATGGGGTATCTCTCGAGGTGGTGGACTGGATTCAATTTTTTGTGGACGATCAAAAGTGGATTTCTTGATTGCTATAATTGCAATTATAACGCTTGAAGCCATCCAGTTGTGGGCACATCGTAATGATCTGATAGCACGAGTTAATGCTTTGCCATCATACATTCGCTGGACTTTATATTATCTACTTATTTGGAGCATTATTTTATTCGGCATGCTTGGTGCTTCAAAATTTATTTACTTTCAATTTTAGGGGATATGCACATGAATATTTTTTTAAAAAAAATGATGTACTTGTTACCGATCCCCATATTTATCGTTGCAGTTAATTATTTTGTAGAAAAAACGAATCTTTTAAAAAACAATGCACGTGATGCGGCGCTTTATCTCTGGCAAGGGTACAACATTGCCAATGCGTATACATGTGGTGATTCTTGTATAAAAGAGTTTTATGTGAAGAATGCTATGCAGGGGAAAGATATTCTTATCTTTGGTTCAAGCCGTTCATTGGGAATTAATAATAAACTTTTTCCCGGTAAAACTTTTTTTAATATGAGTGTGACTGATGGTCGCCTCGAAAACTTTATTTGTTTTTATTTTTTATGGCGTGAAAAAGGTCTTATTCCGGCACATGTAATACTGGGGCTTGATGTATGGCTTTTAAAAAGCAAATCTCAGTGCGACTTGATGGCAGTTATTAAAGATAAGTTGATAGAAGCTGACTCAGATTTTTCATCTGTATTTGACTCAGGCTCGGATTCTAATTGTGATTGTGGTTGTAAACAGACTACTGGAGAAGCGTTGGAGTTTGCGCAACGCTTGGTCTCAATCGATTTATTTCGAAACTCGTTAATGTATGGCGTAAATGTTTTATTGCATGGTTGTGGGTTTAGGGGAGTTGGTGTTTTTTATCCAACTAAAGAAAATTTTGCTGATTCTGAGGTGATGCTTGCTGATGGTAGTATAAATTATGGATTGGTTCGGAGGTCTAGAAGTGTTGAAGAAGTCAATCGCCAGGTTCTTTCTGGAATAAAAGAAAAAGGTTTTTCCCACCTAAATGATTTTGAAAAACTTGATGTGGATATGGTTAAGTTGTTTGAGATTTTTATTAAATTACTGTTGCGCGATAATGTATCCATAACTTTTTTTCTTACGCCATATCATCCTAAAGCATATGATTTGTTGAAAGTATCTGAAAAAAATAAAATAGTCTGCACTGTTCGCGATTACTTTAAAGAGGTTGCGCGAAAGAACAATATAAAAGTTCTTGGGGATTTTGATCCTGCAATAAATAATTTAGAAGACAGTGATTTTTTTGATGAGTTTCATCCAAAAGAATCAGCTATGCAAAAGGTTTTTGGGAAGTTTGGCTGATTTTGGGTGTATCTTTTTTTTAAATTTTTGATACAAGTGTTCCCGCGCTTTGCCACCCAATGATTGAGCCAAAGCTGCGTATTTGATTTCGTGGTCCTCCGTATATGGCATAATTATCCTTAGGGGACATTTTTGCAATCTCATTCCATAGTCCAATAGCATCAAAAAAATCGGTAGAAATAGTTTGGCTTGATTTTATCTCAATAGGAATGATTTTTGTTCCAGTGTCAATAAGGCAATCTACTTCTATTCGTCCATTTTGATCCCTCCAAAAATAAAGTGTAGGTTCCTCTCCGC
>Ga0172379_10003091_pt1 | contig 27381 bp, 25 predicted proteins | sample GrowelOW334metaG_FD_119756 | JGI IMG/M metagenome (GOLD analysis project Ga0172379, IMG submission 119756) | Groundwater microbial communities from an aquifer near a municipal landfill in Southern Ontario, Canada - Groundwater well OW334 metaG | ecosystem: Environmental > Aquatic > Deep...
CAATGCCAAGGGGGACTACAACGGGGACGGCAAGGCCGATCTGATGTGGCAGAACACCGACGGCAGCATTGTGCTGTGGACGATGGACGGGGTTAACCACACCTCTGCGGCGTACTTTGCCGGGGTGGCCGGATGGAGCGTCAAGGACAACCAAAGTGACTTCAGTGGGGATGGTAAGAGCGATCTGTTATGGACCAACATTGACGGCAGCGCTATTGTCTGGCAGATGGACGGAGTCAACCACACCGCTGCGCAGTACTTTGAGGGAGGTGGCGGATGGGTTGTTGCTTGATTGAAATATCAGCGACTAAGGATCAAAGAGCGTGGTTAGCAGGCTCCTGGCTTTATGGCGCTGTGGATGCTTCACGGGGGCCCGACGCTTAGTGATCCCCATCAGCCTTGCGGGCAGGCTGCTACCTCATATTCGAGTTGAATATTCACGCCTGAACACCTTTGGACTGTGAATTCGTCCGGGCGAGACTAAGTCACAACGGCGACCAAACTAGGCCACCGCCGTTATTTTGGAATGCCGTCAAAGTCGTCACGATGACTCGAATCAACCCAGCATGACCCAAGCAAAAGCCGCCACAACAGTCGCGACTGGTCGAGATCAGATCGGTTCGCCGCTCGTGGTCGAATTCAGAAAGAACTTTCCCCCCATCGGCCTCGATCGCGCCCAAGCCACGATTGACGCCGTAGTCAAGCCCAACGGTACCTGAATTACAGATGGACAATATATATCTACATCTCTTTGTAGGTGCTGTGATCCTTCTGGCGTTTTTTTTTGCATTCAAGATAGTCGAAGGAACTTGGGCGCCACCCGCTCTGTTGTTTGTTGCTGGCTTTACGTCATCAAGCTATCTATACGCGTACATAATTCTTGGGCTGCCAATCTCTCCGCCAAACTTCGCCTATGAGAATTTCGATGAAGCGCTTTGGCTGACGAGCGGGTGTTTTGTCGCCATGCTTGCCGGATATATTCTGTATGGCGCGCTAAATTCCAGACGGCAAGCCTCGCTTGATACATCCCTGAACGAATTCATGGGACCCCATACGGCGCGTGTCTTTTCCGGAGTGGCACTTGCAAGCTGCGCGTCTCTTGTTATCTACAATTTGATTAGTGGGTCGTTTTCAGGGATTCGAGGCGAAGGCGCTTACCTGTCTGATTCAGATGTGAATGTTTTAGATCGCGCTGGTTTTATTGTCTCCCACCTAATTGCACCAATTAATGTGGCGCTCTTTTTAGGGGCGAAAACACTCAGAAATCAACTGCTGGCCGCCAAGATGCTGAGGTACGCTTGGTTTTCAATTGCGATTATGACTGCCGTAACGTTGCTTTCGTTCAACAGGCAGTTGATCGTGTATACGTTTCTTTGCCTCACTTTAATATTTCACTATCGCATCAGGAGGATTGGGGTACGAGAGATCGCCATTGGACTCCCATTGCTTATTGTTGTGCAAATAATGAGAGATATGAGAACCTTGGATTCCACGCTGACGGAGTTGCGTTCCGGGCAAGTCGCTGATTATCTGGTGGAACAAATCGGATTCGAGAACTTGTTTGGAGTTCTCGGAAGCATATTAACCGGCATAGCCGGTTGGGATGTTTTTTCAAACGTGCTGAACATTGTTCCTTTTATGGATAATTATTTTTATGGCAGCAGCTATTTGAATTCAATTGTAGGGTTGTTCAAGCCCAGAGTATTGGGGCTTTCTTCGTATGACGAAGTGACTCTAAGTGTTTGGTATATGCAGATGTACGCTCCGGGCACAATAAATCATGGCTATGATTTCAGTATGCTTGCTGAGGCCTATATCAATTTCGGCTATTTTATGCCGATTTGGTTCTTCTTCATCGGGGTATTCCTGTACTTTCTATCGTCAAGTATTAGATTGACGCAGTCTCCGTTTCTCCTCTTTTTCTCAGTCATTACACTCGTTGTTCTAACATTCGGCTTGCGCTCTGATTCCAATGTTGTTTTGAAGGCCGTTTTTTTTCAGACCGTCACAATTATTTTCATGATAAAGCTAATGGACAGTTTGAGCGGCTCAGGGGCAAGAATGCCTGCAAAATATGGCAAGAGCTAGGTCGGCACGAGTGCGCATTGGGCGGCCTGGAATCAATGCACTTTGAGGAAAGGCGTCAAGAGATCGTCGTGTTTTGAATACTAATAGACTGGTTTTTTTCTCTGGATTGTACGGGGCAACCGCTACTGCCCTGAAACTTGTCGGGTTTCTTGTATTCCTATGGATGGCCCGATCGCTACCCATAGCGGAATATGCCTCGTTTGGTCTTTTCTATGCGTTGCAGGCAGGGCTTGCAGCATTCGTTCTCGCGGGGATTGTCGAGGTCAGCGTGGGGCTGACCAAAAATAGCGGGGGACCTAAGTACCGGGAGTACGTTTACAGGCTTGCCAATACCGCGTTCTTCTTCATGGCCATGGCTTTCATCGCACTGGCGTTGTTGGTGTTTTGGTTGTTTGCGGACGATTCGTCTTCTAATGTTTCAGTGGTTCTGGCTACCATTCTGGGTGGCATTGCGCTTGGCTATTCGTCCTTGCAATCCCAAATTGTTCGTTTACAGGAACGGCATTTTGATTCATTGTGCTTCAATTTTCTCGTTCCGCTGGCTGGTTGGTTGGGTGGTGGTATCGGTCTTCTTATGTACCAGTCGGTCGGCTCCTTTTTCGCTGGCTCTGCGATCGGGGTTCTCAGCGGACTATTGATTTTGTGGTTCGTAGGAATTGGTGACTACAGGCAGGCGGACAAACTTGGCGAGTCCAAGTTGATCTTACTTTCGCTTCCGCCTTTCTTACTGATGGCGGGTTTGGGTTGGCTAAGCGGGTATGGAAATAACTACCTGATCAACTATCTATTGGCCGCTGAGGACGTTGCAAAGTTCACCTTCCTCCTCAGCTTATCCGCGGCAATGCAGCTCATTGCAAGCTCTCTTAATCTGGTTTGGGCCCCCCATTTTTATCGTATCGCAGAGCAACTCCCGTTCGGTCAGGTAGAAAAAAAGAATCGAACCGTCTTTGCTTGGCTGGGAATTGTGATGGGCATCGCAGCCGCAGTTCTCGTGTGCCTATTTTCCCCCGTGCTGAGCTTGATTGGGGGCAATCTTGCCATGTATCAGTCGATGGGTTTTGAGCTGTTCTTGATGAGTTGTGCGTATATTTTTTTGCTTCCATGGTGGCATTGCTACAATTATTTCATCCTGCACGGAAAGAGCCATGATCTACTCAGGGTTTCGCTAATAACAAGCCTAGTTGGTATAGCTATTTGGACCATGCTGATGGTTGCTTTAGGGCCCCTAGGCATCTATCTTGGCTTTCTCGCTCAAATGGTCATCAAGGCGCTTGGAATGGCTCTTGCGGCCAGAAAGCATTGGGCGGTTACAGTTGCGTGGGAAGGGGTAGTTGGTGGCTGCCTAGTCGCGCTGGTTGGTTTTGGTATTTCGAAAGCCTAACTCACAACTATTGGTCATTTGGACCGGTGCCTAATTTTCGGAACGTAAAATGGATATTGACAGGCTGAAGGCATACTACGAAAAAGACGCGGATCGGTTTTGGGATCCAAGTGCTGGAATGGCGGGGCGTGATCTGGATCTATATCCGTTATTGGATGGATTATCCGGCAAGCTGATAGAGTATGGCTGTGGGGCTGGCTCACTACTAATCGGCTTGGCAAACGAGCCACGATTTACCGAATGTACGGGCGTTGATATTAGTGAGAAGGCGCTATCTGCAATTGGCAAGGCATGGGCGAGCATGCCGAAAGTCAATCCAAACGTGCTGAGACTGATGACCCCCCGGTCAGACTTGCTTCCCGAGATTCCAGATGAATCAATGGACGTTGTTATTAGTGTTGCGACTATTGAACACGTTGTCGATCCCTATGTGGTTCTTGATGAGCTAAACAGGATCGCCAAGCCGGATGCAACGCTTATTTGCAGTGTTCCCAATTACGCATACTTGAAGCATCGGATACAGCTGCTTTTTGGTATCCAGCCGCGAACGGGTACCGATGAGCCCGTTGAAAATTGGCGGGTCGAGGGATGGGACGGCATGCATCTGCACACGTTTACGAAATCGTCATTTGCAACGCTACTCAATGATTGTGGTTGGCATCCGCAACAATGGTTGGGATGTGGAAATCGATTCAATTCAATCGGTCTGGGTTTCTTTCGTCGAAGATATCCGGGGCTGATGTCGGGCGAACTCATCGTGCGATGCGACAAAGCGAAGCGAGTTTGATTTCACGATCAATGTTGCAAATCAGGCAAAGCCAGTGACACGGCAATCTGGTTTAAATTGAGGGGTAAGGGGCGCAACGGGTCAAACGTGCAAGATTAGGCGGCCCGCGTTGATGTGTTCAAGCGGATCATTCTGGCGAATTCGTCCATCCCGAGTTGGAATCGGAAGTCCGATCTCGCCTCCATGTTGCTAGAATCGTTTTCTTGGATTTTTTGGATAGGCGCAAATTGACAACGCTACAAATACATCACACTGCGTTGGCCGTGGCAGAGCGCGCACGGCGCAAGACTCCGCAGAAATTTCGTAACTGACTCATGCCAGCGAAAATATTGCTCACCGGTGCCGATGGGTTCATCGGCTCCCATCTTCTCGAAGCCCTGGTTCGCCAGGGTCACAAGGTGCGTGCTTTTGTGCTCTACAACTCTTTCAGTTCATGGGGTTGGCTGGATCATTGTGCGCCTGACGTCAAGGGACAGTTCGAGGTGTTTGCCGGTGATATCCGTGACCCTCATGGCGTTAAAGAAGCCATGAAGGGGTGTGACGCGGTGCTGCATCTGGCTGCCCTGATCGCCATCCCTTACTCCTACCACTCACCAGACACTTACGTCGATACCAATGTCAAAGGCACGCTAAATGTGTTGCAAGCGGCGCGAGAGTTGGGTGTTGGCAGGGTAATTCATACCTCGACCAGCGAGGTCTATGGCACAGCGCGTTTTGTGCCGATTACCGAAGAGCACCCCTTGCAGGGACAGTCGCCATACTCGGCCACCAAGATCGCCGCCGATCAACTGGCCTATTCATTTTTTTCGTCTTTCGGCCTGCCGGTAGTGATCGCGCGGCCTTTTAATACCTACGGCCCACGCCAGTCGGCACGTGCGGTGATCCCGACCATCATCACCCAGATCGCCAATGGCCGACGACAGATCCAGCTCGGCGCGGTGTCGCCGACGCGGGATTTCAATTTTGTTCAGGACACGGTGGCGGGCTTCATCGCCGCACTGAATTCTGATCGGGGTCTGGGGGAAGCAATCAATTTCGGTAGCAATTTCGAGGTTTCCATCGGCGACACAGCCCGCCTGATAGCGGAAGTCATGAACACCGAGATCGAGATCATCACGGACGAAGCGCGGTTACGTCCCGAAAACTCCGAGGTTGAACGGCTTTGGGCTGACAACAGCAAAGCCATGCAACTGTTTGGCTGGCAGCCCGCCTATGGGGGCCGTGAGGGATTCAAGCGCGGTTTGGCCGAAACCGCCGAGTGGTTCGCGCAGCCGGAAAATCTGTGCAGGTACAAAGCGGATATTTACAATCTGTGAGTCTCGTGAGTACACCTGCCACCCTGAGTGGGCCGATTATTGCTGCCATACGCACCGTCGTCGGCCCGGGGCCTGTGGCCCTGCATGAGCCCAGCTTCGATGGCCACGAGTGGCTGTATGTCAAGGAGTGCCTCGACTCAACCTTTGTTTCGTCGGTAGGCAAGTTCGTCGATCGCTTCGAGGCCGATCTTGCTGCATCTACCGGCGCAAGCCATGCAATTGCGGTCGTCAATGGCACAGCAGCGTTGCATATCGCGCTGAAACTCGCGGGCGTGAAGGTCGACGACGAAGTCCTGATCCCTGCCCTGACCTTTGTCGCTACGGCCAATGCTGTGACCTATTGCGGAGCGACACCGCATTTTCTCGATAGCGAAGCGCGTACCCTGGGCGTCGATACCGCAAGGCTGCGCGATTATCTGGTCGGCCACACTGAACAGCGGTCCGGACAATGCATCAACCGGGATACCGGGAGAGTCATTCGCGCCCTGGTGCCAATGCACACCTTTGGCCACCCGGTGGATATGGATGGGCTGCTGGCCGTGGCAAGCGACTTCAAGCTTGCGCTGGTCGAGGATGCGGCAGAGTCCTTGGGGAGCTACTATCACGGCCGGCATACGGGCACCTTCGGGCTGATGGGCACATTGAGTTTCAACGGCAACAAGACCATCACTACCGGTGGCGGGGGCGCCATCTTGACGAATGACGCAGAACTCGCGCGACATGCCAAGCACCTGACCACGACGGCCAAATTGCCGCACGCCTGGGAATACCGGCACGACGAAATCGGCTACAACTATCGACTACCCAACCTGAATGCGGCTTTGGGTTGCGCGCAGTTGGAACAACTCCCCGCCATGCTCTCGCGGAAAAGAGAACTTTTTCGGCGTTACCTGGAGGCATTTGCACCGGTTGCCGGGGTAAAGCTAATGGCGGAGCCCGAGCAATGCCAAAGCAACTACTGGTTGCAGACACTGTTGCTGGACGCCGAACATGTGAGTCAGCGCGATTCCATATTGAAGGCCACCAATGACTGTGGACTGATGACACGACCGCCGTGGATTCTGATGCAGAAGTTGGCGCCCTTCAAGGCTTGCCCGCGCATGGACCTGGCAGGATCCGAGGCGCTGTCGCGCCGACTGATGAATATTCCGAGCAGTTCGAGTCTGGTCTCCGCCTCCTCATGAGCAAGCCCAGTTTGATTCTGATCGGGGCCGGCGGCCACGCCAATGCGTGTATCGACGTCATCGAACAGCATGGCCAATATCGGATTGCAGGATTGGTCGGCACGCAGGCGGAAATGCATGCCCAACACTATGACTATCGCGTCATTGCCACCGACAGCGATCTTCCGGAACTGGCCAAACTGCATCAATACGCCTTCATCGCAGTCGGTCAGGTTCAATCACCGGACGTTCGCATTCGCCTCTATCAGCAAGCCACCAAGTTCGCGTTTCAATTGCCAGCCATTGTTGCGCCTACCGCTCATGTCTCTCGTCACGCCAGGGTAGGCGCGGGCACCATCGTGATGCACGGCGCGATCATCAACGCGGGTGCTAGTGTCGGGATCAACTGCATCATCAACACCCGTGCCTTGGTCGAGCATGACGCCAAGGTGGAAGACCATTGCCACATTTCTACTGGTGCCCTAATCAATGGCGGCGCACGCATCGGCGCCGGCAGCTTTGTCGGTAGCGGCAGCATTGTCAAGGAGGGCGTTAGGCTGGGAGAATGCTGCGTAGTGGGGATGGGCCTCTCTGTGCGGCACGACCAGCCGGATAGGGCTCGATTTATGGGTAACGATAAAGCATCGCAAACAGAAAGAGGCGGCCCAGCAGACTAGGATTGGCCGCTGTCGATCGATATGTGAAGGATACGGCAAGTCCTTACCGCGTTTTTGAGGTGTTTCGAGTCCTTGATGGTGAAGACGGTCAGCCAAATTTAAGTGAATTAACTTCGGATCGGAGATTGCACGTGGATAACAAGTGGAAAGTATGGGATCGGGAGGAGGGATACGGCGAGGTTTTGTATAAGCGCGCAATTGGTGAACTTCCAGAGATGGAAAGCAGCAAAAAAATTGCACGCGTACTTAAAAAATATGTTCACGATGGTGAAAGCATATTGGATGTCGGATGCGGCGCCGGGCATTATCTGAAAAGTTTACGACGAGAGATTGGTGGGGACTTTAACTACCTGGGGGTCGATGCAACTTCGAATTTCATAAATCAGGCAAAAAAAGCATTTGCAAGCGACAAGAGAAGTGACTTTATGCTTTCTGATATTTACGATCTAAAGCTTGCGGATCAGTCGTATGACATAGTAATGTGCAATAATGTGCTGTTGCATCTTCCTTCCATTAATAAACCGCTGTCCGAGCTGATTAGGGTTGCGAAGGCCCATGTGATCGTTAGGATGCTGGCGGGGAACAGGTCATTCCAGATAAAAGATGTATATCCTCAGCCAAATGGAGTCGATTTTGATGAGGAGGGTGCGCCTGTCTCGTACCACTACTACAATATCTATAGTAATAAGTTTCTCGACTCGTTGTTGTCAGCTAACAAGAGGGTCGCCAGTTGGACCATAACGCCGGATTTTGATTATGACAAAGCCAATCTAATTCGCTCGGTCAAAGATCATGGCGATGTGCATGATGCGTCTACGATATTGGGCGACTATCAGCTGAACGGTTATGTGCTGCAGCCGTGGTCAATACTGGAAATTGATATCGATCGGACAAAGGCGCCATAAAGCGCTCTACCTTTTGGGGACGCACAACCAAGTGAATCATGCACGATTTGCTGGCAATGGCAGGATATGACAAATCGAACTCTCATCATTGCGGAAGCCGGCGTTAACCACAATGGTGACCTCGAGCTGGCTCGGCTTTTGATTGATGCAGGAGCTTCAGCCGGTGCGGACCTTGTCAAGTTTCAGACCTTCAACGCCGACCGCCTTTCCACGCGCTCTGCTGGAAAGGCTGACTACCAAACCGAGACCACGGACCGGAACGAATCGCAGCACGAAATGCTTCGCCGGCTGGAACTCACCGCCGCAATGCACAAGGATCTCATCGTCCACTGCGCGACGCGCAACATCGGGTTCTTTTCAACTGGATTTGATATCGCGAGCGTTGATCTGCTGGTGAGTCTTGGCCAGGATCGCTTCAAGATTCCGTCCGGCGAGATTACTAATCTGCCTTATCTGCGCCATGTTGGACAACTCGGCAAGGCCGTCATCTTGTCCACCGGCATGGCGACAATGGGCGATATTGAAGCGGCGATTGACGTGCTCGAACGGGCTGGCACTCCGCGCGCCAGAATTACCGTACTTCATTGCACCACCGAGTACCCCACGCCGATGGCCGAAGTGAACCTGCGTGCCATGAATAGCATTCATGAAGCATTTGGCGTGGCAGTCGGCTATTCCGACCATACGTCCGGCATTGAGGTGGCGATTGCTGCTGCCGCGATGGGTGCTTGCGTCATCGAAAAACACTTTACACTGGACCGTAGCCTTCCCGGTCCGGACCACAAGGCCAGCCTTGAGCCGGCCGAACTCAAGGCGATGGTGGCAGCCATTCGCAACATCGAGGTTGCGCTGGGTGATGGTATCAAGCGTCTTACACCGAGCGAAGCCAGGAACAAACTCGTTGCCCGCAAGTCGCTGGTAGCCAGTCGCGCGATCTATGCGGGCGAGATCTTCACTACGGAGAATATCACCGCCAAGCGACCTGGTACCGGCATCTCTCCTATGAGTTGGGACGGAGTCATCGGGCGCGCAGCTGTTCGTGATTTCGCAGCCGACGAGTTGATCGAACTATGACCCGTAAGATCTGTGTCATCACCGGCACCCGCGCCGACTACGCTTTGCTGCGATCGATCATGCAAGGCATCAAGGATGATCCCGAACTGATGCTCCAAATTATCACCACCGGCATGCACCTGTCGCCAGAATTCGGTCTGACCTATCGCGAGATCGAGCAGGACGGGTTCCGGATCGACCGCAAGGTAGAAATGCTGACTAGCTCAGACACTCCCGTGGGTATAGCCAAATCCATGGGGCTGGGGATGATCGGTTTTGCTGATGCCTTGAACGAATTGGGGCCTGATCTGATAGTGGTACTAGGCGACCGCTTCGAGATATTTGCAGCGGTGGCCGCAGCCTTGGTCGCCCGCATACCGGTTGCCCATTTGCATGGCGGCGAGACTACGGAAGGCGCTTTTGACGAGGCGCTTAGGCATTCGATCACCAAGATGTCACACCTGCATTTCGTGGCAGCTGAAGAGTACCGTCAGCGTGTAATTCAGCTCGGTGAACAGCCTGATAGTGTCGTCTTAGTCGGTGGACTGGGTGTCGACAACATCAAGCATTTGAAAATTCTGGATCGCGCAGAGCTTGAAGCATCGCTTCAATTTCAGCTCGGTCAAAAAAGCCTGCTGATTACCTTTCATCCGGCTACACTTGAGACGGCTACCGCCGAAGACCAAATGGCAGAACTGTTGGCGACTTTGGCTGAATTGAAGGACACGCGTCTGATATTCACGATGCCAAATGCTGATACAGGAGGCAGAGGCCTCATCAAACTGATCGAGCAATTTGTAGCGCAACACGCCTATGCGCGAGCATACACTTCCCTTGGTCAGCTTCGCTATTTGTCATGCGTTGCCCACGTCGATGGCGTGGTGGGCAATTCCTCTAGCGGCTTGGCAGAGGTTCCCAGCTTCAAGAAGGGAACCATTAACATCGGCGATCGGCAGCGAGGTCGCCTACAGGCGGAGAGTGTGATCAATTGCGAGCCAACCCGGTCAGCAATTTCCGCTGCACTGGAAAGACTTTACTCTGCCAGCTTTCAGGCGAGCTTGAGTCAGGTACGTAACCCCTACGGGGACGGCGGTGCTAGTGAGAAAGTAGTTCAAACCATAAAACACTATGCATTTGACGGTAATGTAAAAAAAGTTTTCCATGATTTGCCCGCGCGTTAACCTGAGAAATAAAAGTGATTTCTACTAAAGATATTTGGCGACAAGCTATCCTCCCCGCTAGTTCCACGTTAAAGCAGGTAATACGAAGCCTGAACGAATCGTCGTGCCAGATTGTCTTGGTGGTTTCGCCTGATGGAACGCTTCAAGGAACGCTTACCGATGGCGATATTCGGCGTGGATTGCTAAAGGGGTTAGACCTCAATAGTTCAATTGCAGGCCTCGTCCATAGCGATGCGCTGGTGGTACCGCCCGATATGGCTTCCGAGACCGTGAAGAAAATCATGGTCGCGAACAGAATCCATCAGGTTCCCGTGGTGGACGAGCAGCGTCATGTCGTGGGATTGCATCTTTGGGATGAAATCACTATTCCAACGATGCGGCCAAACCTGTTAGTAATAATGGCCGGCGGGATGGGGACGAGGCTTCGCCCGCACACGGAAAAATGTCCGAAACCCATGTTGGCTATCGCGGGGAAGCCAATGCTGGAGCACATCATAGAGCACGCCAAGCTGGAGGGTTTCTCCCGCTTCGCACTGGCCACTTATTATCTTGGTCACATGATCGAGGATTACTTTGGCAATGGTGAGAGCTTGGGTGTGCGTATTGACTATCTACGGGAGCAAACCCCATTAGGAACAGCTGGCGCCCTGAGCCTTCTGCAGCCTTGGCCAGACGAAGCTATCCTAGTGACAAATGGCGACGTACTCACTGATATTCACTACGGCGAACTGCTTGACTTCCACTCGCGCCATCGCGCCTGGGCAACGATGGCGGTGCGGTTGCATGAGTGGCAACACCCTTTTGGCGTTGTGAAGACCAATGGCGTCGACATCGTTGGCTTCGAAGAGAAGCCTATCTCGCGAAGTCACATTAATGCGGGTATCTACGCCATTGAGCCTCTCGCTCTCGAATTGATCAGCAAGAATGAACACTGCGATATGCCCACGCTATTTTTTCGTCTTCAGGAAAAATCCGCCCGCACAGTCGTTTACCCGATGCATGAACCTTGGCTCGATGTCGGCCGACCAGACGATCTGGAACGGGCTCGCAGCAATGACGCTGCAGATCAAACCTTACCCCTTCCCCTATCGAAAGAACATGAATGAAGATCGGCCCCAGTCCCAATACGGATCTGTCACGATTCAATAAACCTGAAGCGGAACTTGACGTTCTTTACGGTTTGCCACGTTCGGTGAGATTTTGCACAGTATGCAATATGTCTAACCAACAGCCAATGTCGAGCAACGAGTACGCGCACAGCAAAGAATCCAAGAAGACCACTCTGAGTTTCGACGCCGAAGGCGTTTGCCACGCCTGCCGCTTCAACATGCTAAAGGAAACCGGCGAAATTGACTGGGACGAGCGTGAGCGCGAACTGATTGAGTTGTGCAATCAATACCGCCGCGATGACGGTAGCTACGACTGCATAGTAGGGGGCAGCGGGGGCAAGGACAGCGCCATGCAGTCACACCTATTGAAGTACAGGTATGGAATGCATCCCCTTACGGTGACGTGGTCGCCTCACCTCTATACCGACATCGGCTGGAAGAACTTCCAAAACTGGCTGCATGTCGGTGGGTTTGACAACTTTCTCTATACTCCTAATGGCAAGATTCATCGTTTGCTCACGCGCAACGCGACGATCAACCTGCTACACCCCTTTCAGCCGTTCATATTGGGCCAAAAGACCTTCGTAGCGAAAATGGCGGCTCAGTTGAATATTCCGCTGATCTTTTACGGCGAGATGCCAGGTGAGTACGGTGAGAAGATTTCTCACAAGACATCCAGCTATGCGGCTGGTGCCGAAGGCGCGGAGAGCGAGGGTTTCTCGATGGACTACGTCGGCGGGCGCGACGTGCGTGATATCTTCCTTGGGGGTAAGCAGATCGGTGAATACCTTGACGAGGGCGTTCCGCTGGTTGACCTGAAGAGCTACCTTCCGATGGAACTGGAAGTGCTGTTGCGCAAAGGCATCGAGTGGAAGTACCTCGGCTATTACAAAAAGTGGGTGCCGCAGGAGGCATACTACTACGCGGTGGAAAACACCGGATTCGAAGCCAATCCAGTTCGCACCGAAGGGACCTACTCGAAGTACAACAGCCTGGACGACAAGGTTGATGGCTTCTTCTATTTCACACGCTGGATCAAGTTCGGCGTCGGTCGGGCGATGATGGATTCAGCCCAGGAGATACGCAACCACCACATCAACAAGGATGAGGCGATTGCGTTAATGCGTCGTTACGAGGGCGAGTACCCGGCGCGCTATGAGAAAGAATTTCTCGAGTACATCAGTATGTCTCGGGAAGAGTTTCTCGCGCTTTGCGATCATTTCCGCTCGCCACATTTATGGAAAACAGAGGAGGGTGAGTGGAAATTGCGGCACACGCCATACGGCCAAACGGCCCAGTTGGTGTGAGAAACACACGCATCATTGCGAGACTCGATATCAAGGGGCCGAACCTCATAAAGGGGGTGCATCTCGAAGGTCTGCGGGTGATTGGCTCGCCGAATGAGTATGCCAAACGATACTATCAGCAAGGCGCCGACGAACTAATCTATATCGACTGCGTGGCTAGCCTATATGGGCGCAATAGCTTGGGCGACATTGTGCAAAGCGCAGCGCAGGATGTGTTCATTCCGATGACGGTCGGAGGCGGCATCCGTTCGGTCGACGATGCGACCCATCTACTTCGCTGCGGAGCAGATAAAGTAGCGGTCAATACTGCCGCAGTGGCCAGCCCGCGGCTCATTACCGACATTGCCCGCCGCTTTGGCAGCCAGTGCATGATGCTGTCAATCGAGGCAAAACGAATCGGACCGGATCGATGGGAAGCCTTCACCGATAACGGACGCGAGGATACCGGCCTAGACGTCATTGAATGGGTCAAGCGCGGAGTTGCGCTCGGTGCGGGTGAGGTGCTACTGACTTCAGTCGACCATGAAGGTACGCGCAAGGGATTCGATATCGCCCTTCTTCGCGCGGTGACTAGCGAGGTAGCGGTGCCGGTGATAGCCAGTGGTGGCATGGGCGTGCCAGCACATATGGTGGAAGCGGTGCAGCGGGGTGAAGCCGATGCCGTGGCTATGGCCGACATCCTCCATTTCAATAGGGCTACGGTCGGGGAGATTCGCCGCGTCGCGCGTTATGCGGGTCTCCACGTCAGGAGGTTTGGAAATGATTGAGGTCGTGGTGGTCGACTACGGGGTGGGAAACTTGTTGAGTGTAAGCCGGGCGCTTGAGCATTGCGGTGCCCGAGTGGTGATCACCTCCGATGCTGCTGCAATTCTGGCCTCGGCCTTGGTCGTGCTTCCGGGTGTCGGAGCCTTCGCCGATGGCATGGCTGCGTTGCAGGCCAAAGGACTGGACGATGTTGTGCGACAGGTTGCGGCAAGTGGCAAGCCGTTATTGGGCATCTGCCTAGGCATGCAAATGCTCTTGGACGAGAGCGAAGAATTCGGCGTGACGCGCGGGCTGGGCCTGATCCCTGGACGGGTGGTGAATATCCCAGCTAGGACTACTGCGGGTGGGCTGCACAAGATTCCCCATATCGGCTGGAACGAACTCGTGTTACCGGCGCAGCGCGACTCGTGGCAAGGTGGCCTGCTCGCCGACGTCGAGCCCGGCGAAGCCGTGTACTTCGTGCACTCCTTCATGGCCGAACCTGCATCGCCGGCGCATCGGCTGGCCGACTGCAGCTATGGCGGCATTCCAATTTCGGCGGCGGTAAAACGCGACAACGTAATGGGTTGCCAGTTCCATCCCGAGAAGAGTGGTGACGTGGGATTGAAAATCCTGCGCAGGTTTCTAGCGCAATGAGAATCCTTGCTTTGATCACCGCCCGGGGCGGATCTAAACGTCTACCAGGCAAAAACATACGCATGCTTGGCGGGAAGCCTCTGATCATATGGTCCATCGATGTAGCCAAAGACATTCCGGAAATATGCGACATTCTCGTCTCCACTGATGATCCAGCGATAGCGGCAATTTGTAAGGAGGCAGACGCCCTTGTGCCGTGGCTTCGCCCCCCAGAGTTGGCGACTGACGCCGCTAGCTCGGTCGATGTGGCGCTGCATGCGCTGAATTGGTATGAGGCCGGGAGGGGCGCTGTTGATGGCGTTCTCCTATTGCAGCCAACTTCGCCGTTTCGTACCAAAGAGACCGTTTGCAAGGGTATTGAACTGTTTCGGCAAAATTGCCAACAAGCGGTCGTGGGGGTCTCGCCGACTCCTGGTCACCCGATGTGGACCTTAAGAATGGAAGGGGATTTTCTGGTTCCCTTTATTCCGGAGCGCGAGTTTGGAGCAAGATCGCAAGACCTTACCCCCGCTTTCGTTGTAAATGGGAGCTTCTATTTAATCGACCCTGCCGAATTGCGTGGGTGCCGGTCTTTTTTCGGCACAAGGATGAAGCCTTTGTTAATAGAATCGCTGCGTGAGGCGTTGGATATCGATACGGCTTGGGATTGGCTGCTGGCTGAATCTGCTCTAATTGATGCACAAGGACCCGGCCTGTGAGAAAGATGCGTGTATTGGGTTTTGATGGCTGGACGATGGGAATCCATCACTACGCGAGGCTAGTGGCGGCCTTCAGAGAAAAGAATATTGAGCTATCTCTTTTGCATCTCGGCTCGTGGGGGGACGAAAAAGGGCGCAAGCAAGAAGAACTGATTAATGGAATCACGGTCCGGGATATTTCTTTTTATAAAAACCACGACTTTGACGAAATATTGGATATTGAACGGCCGGACTTGGTCCTGTTTCTTTCGACCGAAACATTCGCACACAGGGCATTTCACCGATATTGTCGGCAAAAAGGGATTCCAACCATCTATTTGTATCACGGGATGTGTAGCGTATTTCTTATTGATGGGAAAAAGGAGATACTTCGATCTACTCTTGTTGGCCAAGTAAGATTCGTCTTTAGACAAGCGTACAAGTCGATCAGACATACCTTTCCCACCTACGCGAGAAGTCTGAGGAAGACCTCGGCTAGCTTCTCCGAATGGATGCGGTTTGGTCACGACATTGTTAGCCGAATCCGGGGGAAGACAATTTTTGTTCCCGCGAGCGATTCGATTCCCGCGAAATGTTGCGTTTTCATATCAGCGGATATTCAAGACGCCGTATCAAGATTCAAAATGGAAAGAAATCATGTCGCTGTCGTCGGCAACCCGGACTTAATCGCTTTCGGGGTGGGCAAGGCGGATATTGGCAGCTTTGTTAACTCTGACTTTTCTCGCCAAGATAATGTAATGTATATTGATGCGGGTTTAGCATCTCTAGGACTCAATTTCAATTCTGTAGATGAGTATGCAAAGTATTTGGTCAACATTGGTAGCCAGCTCAAAGTGCAGCACAAGAATCTATTAATCAAGATCAAGCCGCATCCCGCTGAGTACAAGGAGCATGTTTCCAGTATGCTATTGAGAAATGGCATTTCAATAGTTGAAAATAATGAGTTTGTTGCGAGATTGAGGACTTGCTGTGCCTGTATTACAGAGACCTCCACGCTTGGGCTAATTCCAGGATTGCTCGGCATGCCATTGTTTCTGCAAAGAACTGGACCCCTCAATTCGCTGTTGTACGGGAATGTATTTACCTCATATCCGCGCGCTCAATATCTCGATGATGTTGATCGCTTCAATGAGCTTCTTTCGGCAAAGCAAGCTTCGTGTGACGCTGATCGGGTAATGGACTGGATAGACGAAAATTCAGGACCCATGCCTGCGGAGGATATGCCCGAGCGTGTCGCAGCAGTTGTTTTGGATCTCATACACACAAGAGATGCTTCGATTGGCGTGGCCGACGGGGGGCACCGGTCCGGGTAGTTCCGAGCGGCGAAGTCTTCTATGTGTGGTGTCGTAGGTATTGCATCCCAATATTCCGTTTCCAATCGCGCTTGGCTTTTGGCCGGTCGCGATGCTATAAGCCATCGTGGGCCTGATGATAGCGGCGAGTGGTGGTCAGAAGACGGCTGCGTGGGATTAGCTCACCGAAGGCTTTCGATCGTTGATCTTTCTCCGGCGGGGCATCAGCCGATGCATGATGCGTCCGGGACCGTCAGCATCGTCTTTAATGGCGAGATCTATAACTTCACGGAATTGCGGAAGGAACTTGCGACCAAGGGACATGCGTTTCGCTCGAATTCGGATACCGAAGCGATCCTTGCAGCCTATCGTGAATGGGGTATCGATTGTCTTTCGCGCCTGAACGGCATGTTTGCCTTTGGGCTTTACGACTCACGGCGGGGAGTGATCTTCCTGGCGCGTGACCGTGCGGGAGAGAAGCCTCTCTTCTATCACCACGCCAATGGCATCCTGCGCTTTGCGTCGGAACTGAAAGCCTTGATGGCCGACCCGTCGCTGCCGCGGCGCATCGATACGGAATCGCTTGATTGCTATCTGGCGATGGGTTATGTGCCAAGCGAGCGCTGCATCCTGCAAGGCTTCAATAAGCTGCCGCCGGCCCATGCATTGCGTTTCGACATGAGAACAGGCGAATCCGAGATCTGGCGCTACTGGCAATTGCCGAAACTCGAGGCCGATGCAGAAAAGGGCCAGGTGGATGAGGTTTCGCTACTGGAGGAATTGGAGATCCTGCTGGAAGATTCAGTGCGACGTCAGTTGGTGGCCGATGTACCGGTGGGCGTCTTGCTTAGTGGTGGAGTGGATTCCAGCCTGGTGACGGCCATGGCGGTGCGTGCTTCCAGCAAAGTAAAGACTTTCACCATCCGCTTTCCTGGTCACGGAAAACTGGATGAGACCGAACACGCACGGCTGGTTGCCCGCCACTTTTGTACGGATCATGTGGAACTGGACGCACAGCCAACCACGGCTGATCTCGTGCCGCGACTCGCCAGCCAGTATGATGAGCCGATGGTGGACTCCTCAATGATTCCCACCTTCCTGTTGAGCCAGTTGGTGCGCCAGTACTGCACCGTGGCGTTGGGCGGCGATGGCGGCGATGAGTTGTTTGGCGGCTATGGACATTACAGTCGTATGCTATGGATGAAGAACCGCTTGGGGATGATCCCCCGCCCGTTGCGTCGAGCGGTATCCGCAGCAGCGGAGCAATTCTTGCCCGTTGGCATGAAAGGACGCAACTGGTTGCAGGGTCTGGGGGTGGATCTGAAAAATGGAGTGCCGCTGATTGCCTGCTACTTCGATCCTGCCACCCGTCGGCGCTTGATGTCGGGCCAATCGGGTTGGCGTACTCCGGCTGAAACTATTGTTGAAGGGTGCATACCTCAGCATCCTGACCTTCTGCAAAGGGCCACACGCATGGATTTTGCGAACTATCTGGCCGAAGATATTTTGGTCAAGGTGGACCGCGCCAGCATGTTGAATTCGTTGGAAGTACGCGCGCCGCTGCTGGATTTCCGGATCATTGAGTTTGCCTTTGGCAAGGTGCCGTCCCGTCTAAAGGCTACGCCAGGAAGCAAGAAAGTCTTACTCAAGCGCCTGACCGCTCGTGTTCTACCTGCGGAGTTTGACCGGCAGCGCAAGCAGGGATTTTCGATCCCGCTTGCCGATTGGCTAAAATCAGGGGCATTTCGTGAGATGTTCCATGATGTGCTGACGGATTCGCAAAGTATCTTTGACCAACGCACGGTACGGGGTCTGCTGAAGGGTCAGGATCGTGGTTTCAATAACAGCGAACGCCTATTTGCCTTGGTTTTGTTCGAGCATTGGCGGCGGAGATATTCGGTTGCGCTTTAGGCGATCGGTCGGGATCTAAATTGAAAATTGAACTGCTGGAACTACTACGTTGCCCGAATACCGGGCAACGCCTTGGGTTGGAAGTTGGTACTCAAGACGGATCTCAGGAGATCGAGTCTGGTTGGTTGAGCTCGGAAGATGGAAAGCATCGCTATCCCATTCATGGCGGGATTCCACGCTTCGTGCCGCATTCCAACTATGCCGACAATTTTGGGATGCAGTGGAACCAGTTTCGACAGACGCAACTGGACAGTTACTCTGGGCATCCTGTTTCTGCGGATCGTTTCTGGGAGGCAACGGGTTGGGCAGCCAATGACTTGAATGGCCAATGGATTCTCGATGTCGGTTGTGGAGCTGGACGATTTGCAGAGGTGGCGTTGAATGCCGGGGCCAAAGTGGTCGCGCTTGATTACTCTAGCGCAGTGGACGCGTGCTATGCCAACCTCAAGCATCATCCCAATGTGCATGTGGTACAAGGCGACATCTACGCCCTTCCATTCAAACCCGGTTCGTTTCCGTTCGTCTATTCATTGGGCGTGTTGCAACATACGCCGGATGTCGCGAGTGCCTTTGCAGCCCTTCCCGCCATGGTGAGGGGCGGAGGGGGGCGGCTGTGTGTGGACTATTACGCCAAGACTTGGAAAAGCCGGCTGCTGCCGAAGTACTGGTTACGGCCAATGACGAAGCATTTGCCCAAGGCCGTTCTGTTTTCGTTTCTGCAAAAGGCCGTGCCTTTGCTACTTCCAGTGAGTTGTATGCTTGAAAGGGTTCCGTTGCTCGGGGGGTGGCTCAAGCGTATGGTGCCTGTCGCCAATCATTTCGGCGCTATTCCTCTGAGTGACGTGCAGCGCAGGGAATGGTCTCTGCTGGATACCTTCGACTGGTTCTCACCGCAGTATGACAATCCGCAGACGGCGGCTACCGCAAGAATGTGGATGGAGAAAGCCGAGATGAAGGAAATTGAGGTGTTAAACGCTGGACATTTGGTGGCGCGTGGAAAAAAATAGCGATAGATTTGGCCACTTGGTTATTGGTATCGATGCTTCAAATCTGCGTCAAGGCGGGGGGGTTACTCACCTGATTGAACTGCTGCGACTCGCAGAGCCGGCGTGCCAAGGGATATCAAGAGTGGTGGTCTGGGGCGGAAAGAAGACTTTGGCCGACCTTGAAGATCGTAGCTGGCTGGTGAAAGTCGCTCCGCCAGATTTGGACCGTGGACTTTTTCGACGTACGCTTTGGCAGCTAATGGGATTGTCTCGCGCTGCCAGACAGGCGGGTTGTGATCTGCTTTTTGTGCCGGGAGGACTATATTTCTCCTCCTTCAAGCCCGTGGTGACCATGAGCCGAAATCTCTTGCCATTCGAGTGGCGCGAGGCGCGGCGCTATGGTTGGTCTTTGACCTCAATTCGGCTTGCATTGCTACGTTGGGCTCAATCTCGCAGCTTTCATCAAACTGATTGCGTGATCTTTCTCACTGAATATGCACGAGGGTGTGTTCAACGGGTGACAGGGAAACTCGAACGGAAGAGTTACATCATTCCGCATGGCGTGAGCTCGCGTTTTTTGATGGCACCGAGACCGCAGAAGCCAATTTCAGAGTACTCCGCCAAACATCCATTTCGATTGATCTATGTCTCAATCATCAATCTCTACAAGCACCAGTCGCATGTTGTTGAAGCCGTCGCCCAGTGTCGGGCCGCAGGGCTGCCATTGACACTTGACCTCGTAGGACCGGCAAACAAACAAGGGCTGTCCCGTCTAAACGACGTTTTGGCCAAATACGATCCGAACGGTGAATGGGTCAATTATTGCGGCGAAGTGCCTTTTTCACGCTTGCATGAAAAATACGCCAACGCTGATTTGGGTATTTTCGCGTCCAGCTGTGAAAACATGCCCAATACCTTGTTGGAGACAATGGCTGGCGGGCTACCTGTTGCAAGTTCAAATTTGGGCCCGATGCCCGAAATCCTTCGCGATGCGGGGGTCTATTTTGACCCGGAGAATTCTGGCGATATTGCCCGAGCACTGCTTGAACTGATCAATTCGCCGACTTTGCGAGCGGCAATGGCACAAGCCAGCTATCGCCTGGCGAATGGGTACTCGTGGAAGAAATGCGCCGACGATACGTTCAGTCTGCTGGCGAGAGTTGCGTTACAACGCCATAACTCATTGTGCATGGAGGGTATGGTTATTGGAATCGATGCATCCCGCAACCGATCTGGTGGCGCGAAGGCACACCTGATTGGACTTCTTGCAGGGAGTAACCCTGCCACGCACGGCATTCGCGAAGTGCATGTTTGGTCATATAGATCCTTGTTAGATATGCTTCCGGATAGCCCTTGGTTGATCAAGCACAACCCTTCAGCATTGGAGAAGTCGCTTTTTCGGCAGTTATGGTGGCAGCGCTTTGGATTTCCAGATGAAGCAACGGATGCAGGATGTTCGATTGTTCTGAACACCGACGCAGGAACTGTTTCCGGTTTTCGCCCTTCCGTCACGATGAGTCGGGACATGCTTTCCTATGAACCTGGCGAGATTGAGCGTTTTGGCATCAGCAAGGCTCGACTTCGGTTGATACTCTTGCGCCTTGTCCAGAACCGATCTCTTCGTCAATCGACTGGCACGATCTTCCTGACCAAGTATGCTGCACAGGTTATTCAGCGATCTTGCGGCCCGCTGGCCCGCATTGCCTACATTCCCCATGGAGTTGGGGACGACTTCAAGCGTGTTCAGCTAGTCCAAGCTTGGCCGGCTGCCGACGAGCGGCCCATTCACTGCATGTATGTCTCGAACGCAGCAATGTACAAGCACCAATGGGTGGTCGTAGAAGCAATTGCAGCCTTGCGAAAATCCGGCATTAATATTGATCTCACCTTGGTCGGAGGCGGGTCAGGCAGGGCGCTCCTGCTTCTGAAAAAGCAAATCGCGGCCTCAGATCCCCATGGGGACTTTGTTCGGCAACTCGACTTCGTGCCACAAAACAAACTGCCGCAACTTTTGGCTGGAGCGGATCTGTTTGTTTTTGCCTCAAGTTGTGAAAACATGCCTAACACCTTGGTGGAGGCGATGGCCGCCGGTCTTCCAATCGCCTGCTCAAATCGCGGCCCGATGCCGGAAGTGCTCGCTGATGGCGGTGTGTACTTCGATCCGGAAGATGCCGGCTCGATCGCTCTTGCTGTCAGACAACTGATTACTGATCCTGCGCTGCGTGCAAGGGCAGGACCGCGAGCCAAACAACTGTCCGAACTCTATTCATGGTCCCGATGCGCCGATGAGACTTGGGCTTTTGTTGCAGACACCTACAAACATCCTGAGGTTACAACACGCACTTATCATATCTGCAATAACTGCGTCATGGATACTTCCGACGCACAGATTGTCTTTGATGAAAAAGGAGTCTGCGATCATTGCAATACCTTTTACAAGCAAACTTTGCCGAACTGGCTGGCCGATGATCGTGGCCGCGAATCGCTGCAGACCCTTGTCGACAGGATAAAGCGTGCGGGTCGCGGCAAGGATTTTGACTGCATCATTGGAATGAGCGGCGGGATAGATAGTTCCTACCTGACATACGTTGCCAAGGAACAACTTGGACTGAGGCCACTGGTGTTTCATGTGGATGCAGGATGGAATTCACAAGAGGCAGTCAATAACATTGAGAGACTGGTCGATGGGCTCGGGCTTGATCTGTACACGGAAGTGATCGACTGGTCAGAGATGCAGGATTTGCAGCTTGCTTTCTTCAAGTCCGGCGTGCCGCATATTGATGCGCCGCAGGATCATGCGTTTTTCGCGACGATGTACAAGTTCGCTGAGGAACACAAGGTCAAGTACATATTGACCGGAGCGAACCTTTCCACCGAGTGCATCCGCAATCCCATTGAATGGATGTACTACCAGTCGGACGCCGTCCAACTTAAAGATATCCACCGACAATTTGGAACCCGCCCGCTGGTCCAATTCCCGTTGACTTCCATCCTTCGTCACAAGATCTACTTGCCTTATGTCAAGGGAATCAAGGTGGTGCGACCTTTGAACCTGATTCCCTACATCAAGCAGGACGCGATCAAGTTGCTGGTGGAGAAATTCGGCTGGCAGCCATATCCACAAAAGCACTTCGAATCACGCTTTACGCGATTCTACGAAGGGTATTGGCTACCCAAGAAATTTGGCTACGACACGCGCCGGGTTCAGTTTTCGAGCTTGATTGTTACTGGACAAATGACGCGGGATGAAGCGTTGGAAAAGTTGTCCCAGCCACCATATGATGAGCAGACTATTGCGCAGGATTTTGAATACGTCGCCACCAAGCTCGGGATTTCGGTGGCGGAGTTGCAAGGGTATATGGATGCCCCTAACAAGACATACCGTGACTACAAGTCTCAGGAGCGCATTTATGCCCTGGGAGCAACCGCGATGAAGGTGCTCGGGCTTGAAATTGGGGGGAAGCGGTGATCACCCTGGTCGACTACGGGCTTGGAAACATCCAGGCGTTTGTCAATATATATAGGCGGCTCAATATCCCGGTGGTGGTCGCCGAGAGAGCAGACGAACTGGCTGGGGCGACCAATATCATTCTTCCGGGGGTTGGCGCCTTTGATTGGGCGATGACCCGCTTGGAGAAATCCGGCATGCGCGCTTGCTTGGATAACCTAGTGCTGGTGCAGAAGCGCCCGGTGCTGGGGATTTGCGTTGGTATGCAAATCATGGCCCGGCGAAGCGACGAAGGGGAATTGGCTGGCTTGGGCTGGATCGATGCCGAAGTGAGGAAATTCGACGAAGCGACATTTACGCAGAAGACTCATCTACCACATATGGGCTGGAACGATGTCTTGCCGACAACAACTGACTCCCTGTTCCGTGCCATGGAGGCCCCACGATTCTATTTTCTACATTCGTACTATTTTCTGCCGAAGGATCCTGATGACGTCTTGGCCATTACGGACTACAACGGTCCGTTCGCTTCAGCCATCCGTTCAGCGAATGTTTTTGGCACGCAGTTCCATCCCGAGAAGAGCCATCACTGGGGCATTCAACTCCTGAAGAATTTCGCGGAGCTATAGGTATGTTGCGCCCTAGAATCATTCCGTGTCTGATAGTCAAGAATGGCGGACTAGTCAAGACGGTTCAATTCGACAACGAGAAGTATGTTGGTGATCCGATCAATGCGGTGCGGATATTCAATGAAAAGGAGGTCGATGAACTGATCGTTCTTGATATCGATGCCACCGCACAGAATCGGGAGCCGGATTACAGCTTGATCAAGAATCTTGCGGCTGAGTGTCGAATGCCTCTGTGTTACGGCGGTGGAGTTCGGACGGTCGAACAGATTCAAAAAATCATCAGCCTGGGCGTCGAAAAAGTTGCTATCAGTGCGGCTGCGGTACAGACGCCCAAGCTGATGTCGGAGGCTGCAACTCAGGTCGGAAGTCAGAGCATTGTGGTGATCATGGATGTGAAGAGGTCGGGACTGTTTCGACGCTACGAGGTATTTACGCACAATGGCACAAATGGGACGGGATTGGATCCTGTCGACTTTGCCAAACGCCTTGAGGCGCTGGGTGCTGGTGAGATAGTCGTTAACTCCATTGACCGTGATGGTGAGATGAAGGGCTACGACATGGATCTCGTCGTACAGGTACGAGAAGTGATCAGTTTGCCAATGACTGTGCTTGGCGGAGCGGGTACCTTACAGGATATCGAGGGCTTGATTCGTAAGTTCGGCATTGTCGGTGCCGCCGCCGGAAGCCTGTTTGTGTTCAAGGGAAAGTATCGAGCTGTATTGATCAATTACCCCAGCGCATCCGAGAAGGATGCGCTGATTGCCCGGGCCAGGGCAAGTTGATGAAGCGGATATTGCCGAAGCGGGGCTTATGCAGTGCTGAGGTGGCGGGGGCGGAATAGTGAAGTATGTTGACCTCATCGCCGGCGCCCGGCCGAACTTCATGAAGATCGCGCCGCTCATCGATGCCCTGAAGGCGGCCGAGCATCGGGGTGGTGGATTGCGCTACCGCCTAATCCATACCGGCCAACACTACGACAAGTCCATGTCGGGCAGCTTCTTCGAACAGCTTGGCATTCCGGAACCGGATATCAATCTGGAGGTGGGTTCGGGTACGCAGGCCGAGCAGACAGCTGCGATCATGGTGCGCTACGAGAAGGTGCTGCTTGAGCAGCGAAGTGATCTGTGCCTGGTGGTGGGGGATGTGACGTCGACCATGGCCTGCTCCATCGCCGCGCGCAAGTGCGGCGTGCCGGTGGCGCATGTAGAAGGGGGTATTCGTTCGGGCGACTGGACGATGCCTGAGGAGATCAACCGCGTGGTGACGGACTCGATCACCAACTGGTTCTTCACCACCAGCGAGGTCGCCAACGGCAACCTGCGCCGGGCCGGCGTTTCGGATGACCGCATATTCTTCGTTGGCAACACGATGATCGATACGTTGCTGAAGCAGATGCCGCGTTTGCGTGCGCCGGAGTTCTGGGGTGAGTTGGGATTGCAGCCAGGGCGATATTTCGTGGTCACGCTGCATCGGCCGGCGAATGTGGATGGCGAGCAGCAGTTGTTGCGTTTGCTGCGGGCGATTGCGGAGGGAACCGGCGGGTTGCCGGTGGTGTTTCCGGTCCATCCGCGCACGGCGAAGAATTTGCGGGAACTGGATGGGCAGCGATGTGGTGATTTGATCGCGAGCAAGCTCGCTCCTACGGGGCAGAACCCGGGCATGCATTACGTGGATCCGCAGGGCTACCTGGAATTCAACTACCTGGTGAAGCATGCCAAGGGGGTGATTACTGATTCGGGCGGCATTACCGAAGAGACTACGGTGATGGGTGTGCCATGTCTCACGCTGCGCGATAGTACCGAGCGGCCTGAGACGGTTTCTGTGGGGACTAATGAGTTGATCGGCACCGACCCGGCGAAGCTTGGGCGGGCGTTGGCGCGGCTGATGGCGGGGCAGTGGAAGAAGGGCGGGATTCCGGAAAAGTGGGATGGTCGGGCGGCGGAGCGAATTGTGGCGGAGCTGGAGCGGTTGCTGGTTTTGTAGGAGCGAGCTTTGCCGGCCCCCGAAGGGGAATCCCCGGCATGCAAAGCACTCGGGATTTCAACGGTTATTGCGAGAGTTTTTCGCGAGCAAGCTCGCTCCTACGGGGCCGTGGCGGAGCTCATTGGCGGAAGGGGTAGTGGTCTTGTAGGAGCGAGCTTGCTCGCGATTTCAGCGGTGTGCATTATTTGGAGGGGATGAACATGGCAAGCTACAAGGAACTGAAGGCGAAGGCGGAAGACTTGATGCGCCAGGCGGAAGCGGCGCGGAGGGCGGAAACCGCTGCAGTGATTGCGGAAATCAGGAAGAAGATGGCCGACTACGGGATTACCGTGGCGGATCTGGGTGGCGGGGCGAGGAAGGCGTCGACCCGCGCTGCGGCAGCCATCAAGTATCGCCAGCCGGCTACCGGCGCGACTTGGTCCGGCCGTGGCCGCCCACCGCACTGGCTGGCGGATGAACTGGCCAAGGGGCGCAAGCGGGAGGAGTTTTTGGTCGGGTGAGGGAGGGATGTGCCGCAATGTTGTCGGCGGACGGATTCTTCTTCCTTGTATTTATACTGAAATCGGAATAATCATGTGACCATGACCAAGCTCCCGCAAAAGCTGCTGATCTGGCTCGGCAATAGCCTGAATGCCGTCAAGTCATTGCGCGGCGTGAAGCCGGCCACCAGTTGGACATCGTGCAGGATGGCAAGGAGCCTGCCGACTGGAAGCCGATGGAAACGGTAGGCGCCGGGGTGAAGGAGATTCGGATTCATGCCGAGACCGGCTACCGAGTGTTGTACGTAACGAAGTTTGCCGAGGCGGTCTATGTGCTGCACGGCTTCAAGAAGAAGACCCGGCGCACGCCGAAGGCCGACATTGATCTGGCGAACAAGCGATACCGCGACCTATTGACGGAAAGGAACAAGAAATGAGCGATCTGACCATGACCCGAGGCAGCGGCAACGTTTTCGCCGATCTGGGTTTTGATGCCGAGGAGGCGCAGAACCTGCAACTGCGTTCGCAGACCATGTTGGCGGTGGAAAGCTGGTATAGGGCTAGCGGCCTGACGCAGGCGAAGGCGGCCCAAGCGCTAGGCGTCACGCAGCTGCGCTTGAATCAGTTGCTCAAAGGCAAAATCGGTGAATTCAGCCTCGATGCGCTGGTGAATATGGCTACACGCGCCGGGATGCGGGTGGGCCTGACCATCAAGCCGCTTGCGGGTGTGGAGGTGGCGCGGGCATCGGCGGCGAAGAGGCCTGTTGCCCAGCGCAAGAACTGGCCGGTGCAGCGAACGGCTTGATAGGGAAGGGACCGGCGCTACCTTGGTCCGGCCCCCAGCGATGCCACCTGCCCCTCTTTGTCACCTGCGTTTTCTTGGGTACGAACGGGTTGGCTATGCCCGGCAGAAGCGACTAGACTTGTTACATGCTACGTGATTGGAGAATGCGATGAAATTGCTTGATGTCGTTGCGACGCTGGAAGACTTGCCGGCAACGCACCTCGCCAAGGGACAGGTTGGCACTATTGTTGATGAATTGAGCGAGGGATTTGTACTGGTCGAATTTGCCGATCTTGGCGGCGTCGCGTATGCCATCGAACCAGTCCACGTTCGCCAGCTTATTGCTTTGCACCATACTCCGGCAATGGCCAATTAGATTTCCTGTGGACTGAGTCAGGCTGAGTTGGGCTGGCTTTAGTCGGCAATCAGCTTTGCGGTTTTTTGTAGGGCTGACTTCAGTCGGCTGAATCGCCAATTGCGGACTGTAGTCCGCCCCACAATGAAACTACCATTGCGCAAGCAATGTACTACCTGATGAAACAAATACTGCAAAGCCTCAAGACAGGCGCTACCGAAGTCGCCGACGTTCCCTGCCCCTCAGTCGGGCGCGGCAAGCTGCTGATCGGTACCACGCGCACGCTGGTGTCGGCCGGCACCGAGCGCATGATGATCGAGTTCGGCAAGGCCGGCTGGAACGACAAGGCGCGCCCGAGGCCGGACAAAGTGCGCATGGGGATCGACAAGAACAGGACCGACGGCTTGATGCCGACGGTCTATGCCGTGATCAACAAGAGCGATCAGAC
>Ga0172379_10003092_pt1 | contig 27380 bp, 24 predicted proteins | sample GrowelOW334metaG_FD_119756 | JGI IMG/M metagenome (GOLD analysis project Ga0172379, IMG submission 119756) | Groundwater microbial communities from an aquifer near a municipal landfill in Southern Ontario, Canada - Groundwater well OW334 metaG | ecosystem: Environmental > Aquatic > Deep...
AATCCACCCGCTACCAAATCTTCAACCGCGACACCTGCTATTATCCGGCAACAATAACCAACTCGCCTCTAGCCAATGATTACCGCGAGGCCATTACCGGGCTTTTTGCCGCTTATGAAAAGCTGTCCGAGCCCATGGCCGCGGCGATCCGGCAAAAATATCCGCAAAAGCCGAATGAATCGGATATTCTGTACAAAAATGTCTGCAAATCACGCGCCTGCGACAACCTCCGCTATCTCTTACCCACCGCCACCCTGACTAACCTGGGCATGACGGTTAACGCTCGGATTTTGGAACACACTATCAGTAAACTCCTTTCCAGCCCGCTCGTTGAGTTTCAGGAAATCGGCGAGCAACTAAAAACCGCCGCCCTGAAAGAAACGCCGACCTTGATCAAATACGCCAACAAAAATGAATACCGCGCCAACGCCACTGTTGCCCTGAAGGCGCTCGCCCAGGAGCTGCTGCCAACCGCCACACCAGCTAAAACTCAAGCAGTAACCATTGTTGACTATGACCGTGACGCCGAAGATAAGTTGGTGGCGGCCTTACTCTACCCAGAAACCAATCTTCCCTACCAGCAAATCTTGGAAAAAGTTAAGTCGTTTAGCCAAACGGACAAAGAAAAAGTGATTGACCGGGCACTAGCGGACCGCGGCCAGTTTGACGCACCGCTCCGCGAGTTGGAACATATTTATTACTCGTTTGATATTCTGATGGACTACGGCGCTTTCCGCGATGTCCAGCGCCACCGCATGTGCACTCAGACTAACCAGCTGGTGACCACGGCTCATGGTTATGATACCCCGCCAGAGATGGTTGAATTCGGCTTTGAAAAAGACTACACCGACGCGCTGGACCGCGCCGCCGCCGCTTACCAGAAAATCGCCGCCAGCCTGCCCTTGGAAGCGCAGTATGTCGTGCCGCTTGCTTTCCGCAAACGGACGCTCTTCACCTGGAACCTCCGCGAACTGCACCATTTTATTTCGCTCCGCAGCGGCCAGAAAGGCCACGCTTCTTACCGCCTGATCGCCCAAGAATGCTGGCGCGAATTAAACAAAATCCAACCCCTCCTCGCCAAATACATCAAAGTTGATCTGGCCGAAACCGGCACCTCCTGGGCGGCGAATCTGAAAGTAGACGGCTAATTTTGCCTATTTCTTTATTTCTCTATTTCTTTATTTTTTCGTGTTTATTTGCTGAAAATAAAGTAATAGAGAAATAAAGAAATAGTTCATCTATATGGTCGGTAAATTCATCGTCCTCGACGGCACTGACGGTTCGGGCAAAGCCACCCAAACCGCGCTTTTGGTTAGCCGTTTAAAAGCCGCCGGCCACGATGTCGAGACCGCCGACTTTCCCCAATACGGCCGCAAATCCGCCGGCCTGGTGGAGGAATATCTCAACGGCAAATATGGCTCGGCTAATGAAGTTGACCCGCGCGCCGCGTCAATTTTCTACGCCGTTGACCGCTACGACGCCAGCTTCCAAATCAGGCAGTGGCTGACGGCCGGCAAGATCGTCATTGCCAACCGCTACACCGCCGCCAATATGGGCCACCAAGGCGCCAAATTCGTTGATCCTGCGGCTAGAAAAAACTTCTTGGGCTGGTTGGATAATTTAGAATACGAAATCTTTAAAATTCCCCGCCCTGACCTCAACATCATCCTCCATGTCCCGGCCGAAATTTCCCAAGAGCTAGTGGACCAAAAAGCCGAACGCGAATATATCAACGGCAAAAAACGCGACATCCACGAAGCTGATATTAACCATCTCAAAGCCGCCGAAGCCGTCTACCTGGAAATCGCCAAAACCTACCCCAACTTCCGCCTCATCGAATGCGTCCACGGCGACAAAATCCTCTCACGCGAAGAAATCGCGGAGTTAGTCTGGCAGGAGGTCATTAAAATAGTCCGGAGTCCGGAGTCCAGAGAGGCTCAAAGCCCCAAAGTGGTCCCTTCGGGACTTATTAGCTAAAAGCTCACTCGGGACTGTGGACTCGGGACTCAGAACTCCAAAAATTTTAAAAGCGCAGGATTTCTCCTGCGCTTTTTTGTGACTTAATTGTGAAACGGCCGCGGGGCCGTTATTTTTCGCCTGTCGCTTGCGGCGCGACAACTGTTGGCGTTGCTTCCCGCAAAAGTGCTATGATGTCCGGCAATGCCCGGGCGACCGCCACATTCATGGCCGTTTCGGCTTGCCCGTTCTTGACTGACACATCGGCGCCGTATTTAAGCAAAAGCTTCACCGACTCGGTGCTCCGAGACGCCACGGCGTAATGCAGAGCCGTATTGCCGTCTACATCCTGCTTGTTGATAATCAAGCTGTTCTCACCCAGCAGTTGAGTGAAATACCAGTCCACAGTGGCAAAACATTCCACCTGATGATAGATAGCCTCTTTGGCCACATTGTGCAGAAATGTCCGCTTCTGCTGGTTCACCGCGAACACCTCGTCGGAATAGACGCCAATCTCCTTATAAAATTCGAGGTTGCAATGGCGCAGAGCCACTGCTGCCGGCGTATAACCTTGGTCGCCTTTCTGTTGCCAACCGGCGAAGTTATGGCTACGCAACCAAGCCACGGTTTCTTTGTGGCCGCCAGCCGCCGCTTGATGACCCAGATTGGCCATGCCGCTGTTCTGGATCAGGAAATTAATCCCGCGATTGTTAATGTATTTAATCTTCCACAGTTCGTCGGCGGCCTTCGTATTGCCACAGTACAGCGCCGTCGAAAGCAGCTCAGGCGTTTCCTTCATCAAGATGTAACGCGTGAGGCCTTTCTTAACCGCCGGATCATAGTTTTTGAGCAGACTGTCGAAGTCGCCGGTGCTGGCGTATTCCCGGATGGCTTCCATATCCCGATCGGGACCGCATCCGGTCGTCATCATCGCCGCCATCATCGCCACCACGCACAGGAACAAAAGCGCTTTCTTCATTTCCGATCTCCTTCTTTGTGCCCCGAAATCAATCAGGGCGGTTTGGGCGTTGAAACGCCGTTGGTTACTTCTTCTTGGATGAACCGTCGAGCTTAAACCAGACATAATCATCATCTTGTTGACGAAAGAATTTCACCTCGGCGTTGATCGGCAAGAGTTTCGCCGCCTTGAGTTCGGCAATGGCCGAATTGACCTGCGCTAGGCACTTATTTTTCATCTCATCCTCGACCTCGGCGATGTCAAGATCGTAATTCTTTTCTATCGTCGCCGCATCGCCATACTTCTCCGCGCTGACCACCTTGCCGTCCTTCTCTAGCCGGACGATGATTTCGTCGTCGGTCTCCTTGGAAATCATCTGAATAACATCAATAACAATGAGACCGAAAACCAATGCCAGGATTACGACCAACCTTGTCGATTTCATCTTCTTTCTCCCTTTCTTTGTGCCCCGAAATCAATCGGGACGGGTTTGGGCGTTGAAACGCCGTTGTTTCTGATTTTTTGGCCTAAAAAACAGCCAAATAGACACAGCTATTCAATTTTCAATGAACCCCTATTTATAGCATACTATCAAAATCCTGTCAATAGCTACCTTTCTTAATACCCACCGCTATGCTAAAATTAAAGGTAATTCAACACGGAGTTTATTCTTAAATCTTAAATCCTAAATCTTAAATCTTAAATCTTAAATCTCTTTATCTCCTCTGCCAACTTTATAACTTTATAACTTTCAACTTTATAACTTCCTTATGAAATACCTCCCCACCATCGGCCTCGAAATCCACTTTCATTTGAAGACCGCCGCCAAAATGTTCTGCGGTTGCCCCAATGTGGATCTGGCCGCGCCCAACACCGCCATCTGCCCGGTCTGCACCGCTCAGCCCGGCGCTTTGCCCGTGATTAACCGCCAAGCTGTGGAATGGACGGCTCTCTGCGGTTTAGCCTTAAACTGCGAGCTCGCCCAAAGTTTCAACTTTGAACGCAAAAATTATTTTTATCCGGATTTGCCCAAAGGCTATCAAATCACTTCCACTGCCAATCCCCCGTGCCTCGGCGGTTATTTGGAAATTAACGGCCGCCAGATTCGCCTCAACCACATTCATCTGGAAGAAGACACTGGCAGTTTGAAACACAGCCCTGATGGCAAATCCAGCCTGGTTGACCTCAACCGCTCCGGCGCGCCGCTCGTCGAACTGGTGACCGAACCGGATCTGACTTCCGGCGCCGAAGCCAAAGCTTTTTGCCAGGAACTTCAGCTGATTTTGCGGACGCTCAAAATCGCTGACGCCGACATGGAAAAAGGCCAAATGCGCTGTGAAGTAAATATCTCCTTAAAAACCCCGAAGGCTAAAAAACTGGGCGTTAAAGTGGAAATCAAAAACCTCAACTCTTTCCGCGCCGTGGAGCGGTCAATTGACTCTGAAATCGTCCGCCAAACCAAAGCGCTGGCAGAAGGCGAGAAAATCATTCAGGAAACCCGCGGTTGGGACGAGAAGGCCGGGACAACCTTTAGCCAACGGCTAAAAGAAGAAAGCCATGACTACCGCTACTTCCCGGAGCCGGATTTGCCGCCGCTGACATTTGACCAAAGTTATTATGAAAAACTCCGCGCTGAACTGCCGGAGCTACCGAAGCAGAAACGCGCCCGCTTTGCCAGCGAATACGGCTTTTCGCCGGAAGACGCCCGGCTTCTAACCGCCGACCAAACGCTCGCCAGCTTTGTGGAAGAAACTATCTCCGAACTGCGGGAGTGGCTGTCAACGGTTGAAGGCGCCGAAGGCACAGCAGAAGAAATTTGGGAGAAGAGTCAGAAAAAACTGATGCGGCTCCTGGGCGGCTGGCTGACCAGCGAGCTGTTTAAACTCATAAACCAGTCTAACATCGCCGTTGCCGACCTGAAAATCACGCCGGAAAACTTTGCCGAGTTTATTACTTTGGTTTATCAGAATAAGGTGAACTCCACCGCCGCCCAAAAAATCCTCAAAATTATGTTCGAGCGCGGCAGTGACCCCAGCCAAATTATGACCGAGGAAGACTTGAGCCAAATGGATAATGAAGTCGCGATTGGCGAGATTGTTAACCAGATTATTAAAAATAACCCGGAACAAGTCACGGCTTACCAAAATGGCAAAGTCACCCTGCTTCAGTATTTCATCGGCCTGGTGATGCGGGAGACTAAGGGCAAGGTGAACCCGGAGACGGCAAAGAAGCTGTTGGAAGAGAAGCTTAGATAATCGGCGTTTAAACCGAAAACCGCGGTTAAAATGTCCAATGACCAAATCCAAATGTCCAATCAATGCCAAATGTCAAAAGTCGGTTATTGGACATTGATCATTGGGATTTGATTGGACATTGGAGCTTGGGCATTGGGCATTTTAACCATCTTTATAACTTTTTACCCTAAACCACCGCCCGTCTGTGTATAACGCCCCTTGACTCCACCTCGCCTTTTTCCTATAATGCCGACAATGTCTAAAAGGAAATACAAAAAATTACACATTCTCCGGAGGGAGAATTTAGAATTTCCCGCTAGATTTAGTCGTTAAACGCCCCATTTCGGGGTTGTTTTTTTATATAGCGGTTCCTTGAAAACCAACTGATAATCAACCAAACTTACCCCAACCAGGAGGCTAATCATGAACGGTCACACCCCCCGTCACTTCATTCTTTCCCAGCAGGTCAACCCGTTCTGGCTCCTCAAAATTCTCTTTCCCCTGGCGCAAGAGATGGCCGATCTGCTAAACATCAAAAATGAAGCCAACCAAGCCAAATTACTGGCAATAAGAAAAAAAATGCTCGGCAAGGGCATCCTCACGGTTTTTTGGCAGGCTTCGACCCGCACCAGATTTTCCTTTGAATTGGCCGCCAAAAAAATCGGCTTGGATGTTTTCGCCCACACGGAAAGCGCCGGGCTATTTTCTTCTTCGGTTAAAGGCGAAACCCTGGCCGACACCATCCATGTCATTGGCAGCTATTGCCTGCCTCACGCCGATCACGCCATTGTCATGCGCCACGACAAAACCGGCGCTGCCCTGGAAGCCGCTAAAATCTCACCGGTAACCATTGTCAATGCTGGCGACGGCACCGGCCAACATCCGACCCAAGCTCTGCTTGACGCCTTCACTATCTGGCAAAAATTTCACCGGCTGGACAACTTAACCGTGGCCATGGTTGGCGATTTGACTCACGGCCGCACCGTCCGATCCCTCAGCTACCTGTTGAGCAAATTTCCGGGGGTTAACCTTTTCTTCGTCTCCCCGGAAAATCTGAAAATAGGCGCTGATATTACCGAGCATCTGCGAGAAAATCGAGTCGCCTTTTCTGAAATTGACAGCTTAAAAGAGGTGGTCGGCCAAGCTGATGTCGTCTATACCACCAGAATTCAACGCGAGTGGCCGGATGCCAAAAAGGTGATCTACGATCCGGACAACTTCCGAATCACGCCGCAGATTCTGAATCTTTTGAAAGAAAACGCCATCGTTATGCACCCGCTGCCGCGTAATCCGGTTGACAATGAACTGCCGACCGAGGTCGACGGCCACCCTAGCGCCCGCTATTTCTCCCAAGCCCAAAATGGCCTGTTCGTCCGCATGGCTCTCCTGTATCTCATTTTCTCGGAAGCGACGCCGGAAATGCCTTTCCCGATTCCGCTCCTCCCAGAAAAATACTAACACACCGCGGCGGGAAGTTGAGCAGCAGCTCAACTTCCCGCCGCCATTCTCTTAAAATCAACTGCTTAATATCTAACTAACTAAAAACCGCCTATGCCTCAAAAACCTCTCGACCCCCGACCCACTCCGCCGCCATTAAATTTACTCTTTCCTTAATACCCTCGTTAATTCGGGGGTATTTTTTTTTAAACTTTACAGATAATTTTCAAGTCCGTGGAGATAGAAGTAACCTCGGTAGGGGCAATTCATGAATTGCCCCTACGGGAATCAACCGCACGCGCCTCGTCTTTTTCAACCTGCCTAATCTAATTAACTAACAAAAACCTATGACCAACCAAAAAACCGCCGTCGCCCGCCTCGAGGCCGTTGCCACCCGCGCCGGGCAAGAGTATTTAGAAAAAGAGGGCTTTGTCCAACTTTTTCCGCCACGCTTAGTCCGTGCCAGCGGCGCCTGTGAAAACATCGACACCCTCTTCAGTGTCAGCGGCAATGGCCAAAACCGCTGGTGGCAGGACGCGGCCGGCAATCTCCTACCCGCCTACCTCGCCCAGACCGGCCAACTTTATCTGGAGGCCTTTGTCCCGTCATTGAAAAAAGTTTATTGCATTGGCCCCAGCTTCCGCGCCGAGCCGAAAATCGACAATCGCCATCTGACCGAGTTTACTATGACTGAGATTGAGTTTGCTGGCGACTTTGAAGATCTGCTCCGCTATATTGAAAATTATCTCAAAGCCATTGCCCGCCAGCTGATTGACCACGAAAGTTTGGCGTTGAACGACTGGGGACTAACTCCGGCCGACCTCACGCGCCTCAGAAGCCTACCACTCGCCTTACCGCGAACGACTTATGATGAGGCGATTACTATCCTAAAAAATTACGACCCGCAAATCGCTTGGGGTGATGATATCTCCACCGAACACGAAAAAATGCTGATTAAACACTTTGGCAATCAACCGCTGTTTATCACTCGTTATCCGGATCCGTCGTGGAACCACGGCCAAGAAATTGAAGTCGAAAAATTCTTTAATATGATTCCGGACCCGCAAAATCCGGGTCGAGTCCTTAGCACCGACCTGATCTTGCCTTTTGCCGGCGAAGCAGTCGGCGCCGCCGCTCGAATTTACGACCTTGAGACCCTCAAACAGCGGCTAACCAATTCGCGGATGTTTAAGCGCTTACAAGAAAAAGGCGGCACACTCGACGATTTCGCCTGGTATATTGCCAACCTGGAAAATACCGGCAGTCTGCCCCACGCCGGCTGCGGCTTTGGCATGTCCCGCATCCTCCAATGGCTCCGCGCCAGCAATAACATCACCGAGTGCGTCACCTTCCCCGCCAACCGCGGCAACCTGATTTAAAGCCTAAATTAAAACGGCCGGATATTTTCCGGTCGTTTTATAATCAATTTTAACTAATCACGCCGCCTCTTCCATTTCCGCCACGGCCACAAAAGCTTCTTCAATCACCCGCGCCACTTCGGCTGGTGACATTTTTTCATCATAAAATATATTGTGGTAATGAGAGGAATCTATTCCTAATACCCGCAAAATCTCCCAAACTCTATCCTGCTGCTTTTTATAATAATTAGGTAGAACCACTAGATGAGTAATATCTAAATTTTCCGGTTTTAAAAATGACGAAGCATCCAGCGCCTCACAGCGCCAATGGCCATTGTTGCGCCGTAACTCAATTTCACGATACAAAGGATTTTCCGCCGCCGGATTAACAAAATAAATCTTTTCGCCCTGACGGCGAATAAAGCCTTGCTCGGCCAACAACGCCACTAACTTTTCAGCATCCGCCGCCTTAGATGATTCGGAGATAAGTAAATAATTTTTGCTCGGCTCGTCATTGGGATAAATCATTTCATGCTTACGCATTATTGCTTCTGCGCTAACTAGAAAATTATTTTTAGCTTCTGGAGAATAAACGGCTGACTTTACTTCCTGCTCTTCCCAACCTATTTTAATTTCTCCGTGTTTATCTTTTGTAACATTTGCCACCCCTAACCGTTCAACACCGGCCGGCCGACCATTGGGTTCAGTATAATCTGAAAAGGGCAAATGTTCATCATCACAAAGTGCTACAACCCGGCTGTCTGGTAAAATTTTGCGTACGGTTTTACCAACCGCTAAACTAATTTTGTCACTAGGTATTAATTTATCCGCCCAGATTTCGCCAGTAAGAATATTATAATCTTCCAAATAAGGCTGAAAGGTTTCAAAATCAACTGGTCGGCCGGACTGATAATCGCGCCACAGGTCTCCAAGTTGCGCCCGGGAAAAATCAACTCCTTCAATAATGCTTTCTTTTTCAATATCATTTAAGTCATGGACTAGACTCTTGATTGACTCTTTTTTAGGTTCAGACGAACTAAAAAACTCCTCGATCTTCTCCTTGGCTTTTCCCATAATACCCAACCTCTTCTCTTTAATATCCTTAGGCGCCCTTGGTTTCCTTGGCTCACCCTCATTATATCTAACTACAAACGGCTTTGGCATCGCTTCGACAGATTTTTGTTGTTTGGTTTCTACTTCTTGCATATTTAACTTTTTAAAAAATTTCCCACCCTTTTCTCTATTTTACCATAATCCGCCTCCCAGACAACCGCCCGATCACGCTTAAACCAAGTCATCTGCCGTTTACTAAAATCGCGGATCGCCTTATTTAAGCTAATAAACATTGTTTCGTAGTCAATCTTCCCTTGTAAATATTGGCTCACCCAAGCGTATTCCAGACCAAAACTTTCCAGTCGGCGCCAGCTAAGCCCCTGTCGATGCAGTCGTTTAACCTCCGCCACCAAACCTTCTTTCTCCAACCGCTCTTTCAGCCGCCGCTCAATTCGCCCGGCTAACACCTCCCGCTGATAGTTAATGCCGATTTTAAGAAATTGATAAGGCGGCTTTTGCTTTTTTAGACCCGCCGACTTCGGCCGGCCGGTTTCATAATAAATCTCCATTGCCCTTTGCACCCGCCGCCGGTTCTGCCGGTCAATAATTTTATAAGTCACCAAATCAACCTTTTTCAACCTCGCCAGCAACTGCTTCAAGCTTAATTTATTTAAATCCTTCCTGATCTTTTGCTTGCCCCGCGCACTTGTCCCGCGCATGCTGGAATACTGGGGGGTTTTGAACTTTGAACTTTGAACTTGCGCTAGCTCATATCCTTCCACCACCGCATCTATATACAACCCCGTTCCCCCGACAATTATCGGCGTCTTCTCCCGCCCCAGAATATCTTCAATTGCCGCATACGCCAACTTCTGGTACTTCGCCACATTAAACTCAGTTTTCGGACTCACCACATCAATCAGATGATAAGGAATAACTTTATAACTTTTTAACTTTATAACTTTATAACTATCTTTGTCCTTCCCTGTTCCCACATCCATTCCCCGATAAACCTGCCGGCTATCTGCCGAGATTATCTCGCCCTGGAATTTCCGCGCCAACTTAACCCCAACCGCGGTTTTACCCGTGGCTGTTGGCCCGAGGATCACGATAATTTTATTATCTCGCCGCTCTTCCATAAATCTGCTATAATACTTAATGCCAAGGTCCGTTGGCGCTTTAACATCGCGACGCTAACGGGACTCAGTACATTGGGGCTAAAAACTGGCTGGCCGGGCACCCTCCTGACTTTTTCCGCCCATCATCAAAGCCGCTATTTTTAGCCTCGCTTTTTTTATCTTATTAACTACTTGACACTAGCAATTATTTGAAATATAATTTCTAACGCATCGTTCGGAAGCGGCATCCCCAAGCCGCTGTTCGGATCGATCGCCGCATTGAGCCGAAGATTTGATCTTTGGCTCCTTTTTTATCCCAGTTTTTTAACATCGCCGCCATAGCGCCGGTTCACCTGTAATTTTAAAACTTGCCCCGCCAGCGTGCCGCTCGCCTTAGCCACTTTTTTTCTTTTGACTTTTTTACCCTCCCGTTTCTCAGCTTTTAATTTGTTCCCTGTCATAACCATTGATTATTAGGCAATTCTTAATTCTTAATTTTTAATTATTAATTCCCCCTTTAGTATCCACATCAGCCCTTTACTTATTTTAACACTAACAATCTTGCCAACCAATTTTTTACCGCCAACAAATTCCACCCGCTTCATCTCCCGGCTGTTGCCCTGGCAAAAGCCGTCCTGCCAACCGTCAACCAAAACCGACACGGTTTGGCCTTGATATTTCTGATTTTTCTTCAGGACCGTCCGCTCCATCAGCCGTTGCAGTACCCACCAGCGCCGGTCTTTTTCCTCGCGGGAAACATTGTCGGGTAGGCTAGCGGCGGCGGTGCCGGATCGCGGCGAATAGCGGGCGTTGTAAGAAATATCAAAGTCCGCCGCGCGGTAAAGCTTCAGCGTTGCCAAAAAATCCGCCTTAGTCTCGCCGGGAAAACCAACAATAATATCAGTGCCGAGGGCAATCTGCGGGCATTTCCGCTTAATTTTCTTAACCAGTTTTAAATAATCGGCCGCGGTATAATGGCGGTTCATCTTCTTTAAAACCGCGCTACTCCCCGCCTGCACCGGCAAATGAAGATAATTAACCATTTTGGGTAGCGCCAGCGCGTCAATCACTTCTTCGCCCATATCTTTCGGGTGCGCCGCGGTAAAAAATATCCGCTCCAGGCCTTTGATCTGGTTAATCTCCCAAAGTAGGGCGGCAAACGGATGGTGGTAAGGGTTTTTCTGATTAAAAGTCTTCGGGTCGGTCGGCCGGTAGCTATTAACATTCTGGCCGAGTAAAGTTATTTCGAGGTAGCCTTGCGCGGCCAATTTTTTAACTTCACTGATAACTTCTTTAGCCGACCGACTCCGCTCCCGACCGCGGACAAAAGGCACGGCGCAGTACGCGCAAAAATTATTGCACCCGATCATAATCGGCACCAAGGCCGACCACCCATTCTCCTGCACCGGCACCACTCTTAAATAATCTTGTTTTAATATCAACCCACCACCGGCTAAAGTTTTAATGTTTTTATGTTTTAATGTTTTAATAATATTCTCCCATTCCCCAATCCCCACCACCATATCAAACTTTTCCTGAAAAACTACCCTATCTGCCGGCAAAACACAGCCAGTTAAAATCGTTTTGATCTTCGGATTTTGCCGCTGCCATTCCCGCCATTTGCGCGCTTTGCCGTGTACCCGATCAATCGCCGACTGCCGTACCGAGCAAGCGTTAATCACCAAAAGTTCGGCTTGCCTTTCACTGTCCGTCGGCTGATAGCCCAGCCGCCCCAAAAAAGCGGCCAGCCTGGCGCTGTCGCTTTTATTCATTTGGCAACCAAAAGTTTGCAGATAAAATTTCGGCATAAACAATCAATAACCGGTAACTAGTTTACAGATCCTTCTCCCGATTTTTAATCTTCTTTTCAACTAGCTTAATAAACTCGTCTTTACTATATTCCACTATATCCTTTTGCCCTCGGGCTCGCACCGTCAGCTGGCCGCCACTCATTTCTTTGTCGCCCACTACCAGCATATACGGCGCTTTTTCTTTTTCCGCGATGCGAATTTTTTTGCCCACCGACTCGTTGCTGTCGTCCACTTCCACTCGAATGTCCAAAGCCTTTAGCTCGTCACCGAGTTTTTGGCAATATTCTATATGCCCTTCGCCCACCGGCAAAACTTTCACTTGCACCGGCGCCAGCCAGAGTGGAAACGCCCCGGCATAGTGCTCGATCAAAATCCCCAAAAATCTTTCCGGCGAGCCGATAATCGCGCGATGAATCATCACCGGCGTTTTTTCCTTGCCACCTTCATCAATATAGGTCAGCTTGAACCGCTCCGGCATAATAAAGTCCAGCTGAATCGTAGAAATTTGCCATTCACGGCCGAGTGAATCCTTGGAAATCAAATCCATTTTGGGACCATAAATCGCCGCCTCACCTACGCCAACATAATATTCCAAACCGGTTTCATCTAAAACTTCTTTAAGCAGTTTTTGAGACTTTTCCCAAACCGCCGGATCACCAAGATATTTTTCCGGTTTCTCGGGATCCCACAATGATAAACGGATGGAATAACCCATATCATAAACCATTAACGCCTGCTTGATGATACCCAAGACCGCCAAAAATTCAGCCTTGATCTGATCTTCGCGTAGAAAGCAATGACCGTCATCCTGACAAAAACAACGGAGACGGGTTAAACCCGACAATTCGCCCGGCTTTTCATCGCGATAAAGATTGGCAAAATCGGCGATCCGCATCGGTAAATCTTTATAACTATGCATTTGGCTGGCGTAAAGCTGGGTATGCTGGGGGCAATTCATCGGCTTAAGGTAATATTCCTCCTCGGTATAATTGGAGACCACCCGAAACATGTCGGTTTTATACTTTTCGTAATGACCGGAAACTTTAAATAACTCCGCTTTATTCATGTTCGGTGTCTGCACTTCTTGGTAACCAATGGACTTTTGCAGTTCATCGGTAAATTTTACAATTTCCCGCCGCACTGCCGTGCCTTTAAAAGTATAAAGCGGCAGTCCCGGTCCGACTAACTCGGAAAAAACAAACAAACCCAGCTCCTTGCCCAGCTTCCGGTGATCCCGTTTTTCCGCCTCCTCCATCATTTTTAAATACGCCTTAAGCTCGTCTTTAGTCGCAAACGCCAAGCCGTAAATCCGCTGGAGCATTTTATTCTTCTCGTCACCACGCCAATAGGCGCCCGCGGTTTTGGTCAGTTTAAAGCCGTCGGGATTGATTTCTTTGGTCGATGCCACATGCGGCCCAGCGCAAAGATTATCCCAATCGCCGGATTTATAAAAACTAACCTGCTTCTCGCCCCGAGCTTTTAAGTCGTCGATAAATCCGGTTTTGTACGGATCGTGCTGATAAAAATCATAAGCGGGGGCAAAGTCAACATCATGCTGGACGAACTTTATATCCGCCTTGATCAATTCCCGCATCCGCTTTTCCAATTGCGGCAACATCTCCGGCGTAATCGCTTCCGGCAGGTCGTAATCCTGATAAAAACCATTTTCAATCGCCGGCCCGACACCGAGGCCAACACTCGGGTATAATTCCTGCACCGCCATACTCATCAGGTGGCAGATGGAATGGCGAACTTTTTCCATTTTATCGCTACTTTTTTCTTTAAACATAAAGGTAGATTTAAGATTTAAGAATTAAGATTTAAGAATAAACTCCTTTTTGAATTTTCTTCTCAAATCTCAAATCTTACTTCTTATATTTCTTTTGGTATTCGTTTTTTAAAATGCCCATAACCATTAAATCCCAAAAACGACCATACCGATAACCGGCTTGCCGGCGAATACCTTCTTTTTTAAAACCGCACCGGCGGTAACATTTTACTCCGCCTTTATTCTCGGTCACGACCCACAACTCTACCCGATTTAGCTTTAAACTCTCAAAACAAAACTTTAAAATATTCTTTAATGCCTCGGTGGCAATACCCTGACCCCAATATTTTTTCTCGCCAATAAATATCCCCCAAGAAGCCTTCTTGCCATAACGGTCAATCGCGTCCAAACCAGTCGAACCGATATGTTCACCGTCCTTGGTATAAATCGACCAATTGATTTTATTCTTATCTTTACGAGATTTTTTTATATATTCTTGTTCTTTTTGCAAATTCAAATCCTTCCATTCCGTTGATAAAAACTTATTAATATTTTTATCTTTCAGCCAACGCAAATAATCCGCCGCTTCTTTAACCGCAATCGGCCGGAGAATAACCTTTTTGCCTTTTAAGATTGGACCAATCATACAAGAAGAGATTTAGGATTTAAGATTTAAGAATAATGGTAATCAATATTTAAATTAATATCCAAGATATCACATAACATGGAACACATAACAAGAAACCTATAGCCACCCTTGTTCCATGTTATGTGTTATGTGATTTTTTTTGGCTTTATAACTTTCAACTAAAAAGCCCCGTCCCTAATCACCTAAACCAAAAGTCTAAGTCACTTGGGACGAGGCGTTACGAGAACGGCCCGCGGTTCCACCCAGATTTCCCCGCCACGGCGGGGACACTTATTTTAGCTAGATTTAGCCATTTAAACGGTGCCCCGACAGTTCGTCGGAACAGCATGGTTGGTCGCCATGCCAATTATCCAGCGCTTTTATCTTAACACTTTATATTTTTCCGTCAACCGCTTACTGCGCCATTACCACTTCAATGTGGTCAACCAACCGCGGAATTTTCCTGATCCAGAATGGGAAGAAATCGATTTTCACCGCCGCAATTCCCGGCTGGCTGATCAAATAATCCTGCGCTTCTTTTTTGCTTAAGCCTTTAAGGAGATCGCGGCTGAGCACCTCGCTATTCAACTGCAAAACCGCGTTGCCTTCTAAATGAACTTTTAGGTCAGCGGTTTTTTTAACGAGATCAAGGTTATCCACTGTATAAGTTAAATTTTCATAATCTACGGTTGCCAGTTCTTGGTCAGCTGAAAGGTTTGACCGCAGACGATTCTCGGCTAAACTGATTAAGCTCGCTTTATCAAACAGCACGCCGCTGATAATCGCTTTAATTTTAACTTGAAATTTATCCGCGGTCTCTCCGACGGTGGCGCTCGCCATGGTTTTTTCCGGCGTAATCGTGGCGACGCGGCCAACCTTGCCGTCAGCCCCGAGATCGACAAAACTCTGTTCAATCAATTGATCGGCCAAGACTTGCTTCGCTTTAACCAAATCATCGGCCGTGACCACGGTAACCGTATTTTCTCCGGTTTTGATCTCACCTAAACTTTCGGCGTAGATATTTTCCTGCAATTGCACCGGCCAAAGATTAATGATTGTTAGCCTGGTGCCGGCCGCCAGAACGCGCCCCGCCAACTGCTTTGGGTCATCGGCATAAACTTCCACCTCCACTGACCCACCCACTGACACTTCCACGCGGGTTTTGGTCCGCAAAAGAATATTGTCCGCGGTTAATAATCTGGTGGTCGCGACCAGCGGCTGAGGCCGGCGATAATTATTGATAATTTTCACCCGGCCGACGACATCGCTGGCTATCACCTCACTGCCGGTCGCCGAGAATTCTTTCTCGCCCTCCACGGTTTTACTGAAAAAAACGCCGTTCAGCTCATCGGGCGCCAAAGCGCCGTCGCTTTCCGCCATTTTGAGATTAAACTCGGCAATCACCCGCTGAGGTTTCGGCGTGATGGTGATTTTGGCGGAAACAAAAGAAAAATATAAAACCACCAAAACCAGCAAGGAGGTTAAAATAACAAAACTCAGAACCACCTGCCGGTAAAGATGAAAATGCGGCGCCGGAACGGAAACTTTATTTTGATTTTTGCTTAGTGAACGAGGCATAAGGAATAGTGGTTAGGTTGTTAAGTTGTTAAGTTGTTAAGTTATTTATCCGCCCAAACTTGCTAGCTGTCTAGCTGTCTAACTCTCTAGCTCTCTAATTATACAATCTTTTACCTTATTCGTCTAATCTAACACTCTCCGGCCCGACCAGTTTTTCAATTTCCGCCTTTAATTCAGCGCTATAAGCCACTTGGTAGGGCGTTTGCAATCTCTGCCAGCGCCCTTGGTTATTGATTAATAAGTGAACCAAAGAGTCGCCGGGCGTTGCCAGAAACAGCTCTTTCAACTTCTCGGCGAGAAACTGATTCGGCTTTTCCTGAAATTTAATCACGACGCCGCTGGGGCGGGTGGCCGCTTTGGGTTTTTCTGCCACCGACTCTTTTTGCCGGGCATAACCGTTATAACCGCCATAGCCATTATTGATTATAATCTGGCCGGAATATTCCATCTGAATCTGCGCCAGTGATGCGGCGGTCACTTCGGCCACTTTATTCACCACAATTTTGGCTTCGCCATCTTTATCCGACAGCCGGCCTTCGACAATCAAAATTTTTTCTTCTTGCCAGAGCTGGCTGTTCGCTTTCATCACCCGCGGAAAAATTATCAGTTCAGTACTGCCACTAGTGTCTTCCAATTTAACAAACAGCATCTGGTCGCCCGCGCGGGTAAAAACTTTCTTGACGATAGTAATGACGCCGGCGACTCGCACTCCCTCTTGCCCCGACCGCTGAAACTCCGCCAGCTGACCACAAGGCAAAACCAAATCGCGCAATTCTTTGGCAAACTCTTTATAAGGGTGATCAGTGACATACAGCCCCAAAAATTCTTTTTCCCAATTCAATTTTTCTTTGTCTGCCACCGGCGGCGCTTTTTCCAATTTCAAACTATAAACCGGAGCGGCGCCAGCCGAACTGAAAAGGCTGGATTGGGCCGAGCTTTGTTCTTGATTGACCTCTTTGATGAAACCAAGAATCTTATCAATATTATGAATCACTAGATTTTGCTCAATCAGTTCAACCAAAGCGCCGGACTTGGCCAGGCTTTCCAAAGATTTTTTGTTAAGGTCTTTAGATTTGACCCGGACGAGAAAATCGTCAAAACTCTGGTAAGGCCCATTATTTTTCCGCTCGCGAATAATCGCCTTGGAAATACCTTCGCCAAGATTTTTGATCGCCGAAAGGCCAAAACGAATGCGCGGCTTATCGGTGTTTAAACTTTCCGCCACCGCCGTAAAGGTGGAATAACTCTCATTAATTTCCGGCGGCAAAACTTCAATTCCCATTTGTTCGCATTCTTCCACTTCAATCGCGATCCGGTCCATATCACCCTGATCGGAAGTCAGGAGCGACGCCATAAACTCCACCGGATAATTAGCTTTAAAATAAGCGGTTTGGTAAGCAATCATGGCATAACAAGCGGCGTGCGAACGGTTAAAGCCGTATTTGGCAAACGGCGGAAACAATTCCCAGATTTGATCCGCCACATTTTGGCTGATGCCGTTTTGCCTCATGCCTTTGATCAATTTTTCTTTCTGCGCGTCCAAGAGTTCCTTATTTTTTTTGCCAATCGCTTTCCGCAGGGTGTCGGCCTCAGCCAAACTGAAACCAGCCAAATCGCGAGCAATCGCCATCATTTGCTCCTGATAAACGCCAATGCCATAGGTATTTTTCAAAATCGGCTCCAGTTTCGGATGCAGATAAGTAATCTTTTTTTTACCCAATTTGCCGGCGATAAAATCAGGGATTAATTCCATCGGACCCGGCCGATAAAGCGAGACCATGGCGATAATGTCTTCGAGTTGATTGAGCTGCAGTTGTTTCAGATACCGTTTCATGCCGCTGGACTCCAGCTGAAAGACGCCGGTGGTCAAACCCTTGCGGAGAAGGGCAAAAGTTTTTTTGTCTTCGAGCGGCAGATTATCCAGGTCGATTTTCTCCCCATGGATCTTATTGATAATTTCAATCGTGTTTTCCAAAATGGTAAGATTTTTTAAGCCCAAGAAGTCCATTTTAAGTAGGCCCAGGTCCTCAATCGGATGGAGCGAATACTGGGAAACAATCGTCTCATCGCCGGAAGTGGCGTATTGGATAGGCACATAATCAGTCAGTGGCGCCGGCGTAATCAAAACGCCGCAAGCGTGGGTGGAAGCGTGGCGGCAGACGCCTTCCAATTTTTTGGCGGTATCAATCAATTTTTTGCCCTCTGGATCATTTTTATAAATCTCTTTCAGCTCCGGCTCTAGCTCTAAAGCCTCGTCGAGCGTCGCCGCCAGTGGGATTAATTTTGCCACTTTATCGCAATAAGCGTATGGCAAATCGAGTACCCGGCCGACATCGCGGATGGCGACGCGCGCCGCCATGGTGCCAAAAGTAATGATCTGCGCCACATGGTCTTTGCCGTATTTATCTTCCACATAACGGATCACTTCCGCGCGCCGCGTATCGGCAAAATCAAGGTCAATATCCGGCATGGAAATTCTTTCCGGGTTCAAAAACCTTTCAAACAACAAACCATATTTAATCGGGTCAACATTAGTAATATTAGTCAGATAAGACACCAGTGAACCGGCCGCCGAACCGCGGCCCGGGCCCACCACAATGCCGTTATTTTTCGCCCAGTTAACAAAGTCGGCGACGATCAAAAAATACGAAGCAAAGCCGGTTTTGGCAATCACCCCCAGTTCGTAACTAAGCCGTTCGGTTATCTCCGCGGTTACCTGGTCGCCATAACGGCGGGCTAACCCCGCGCGCGCCAATTCCTCCAGATAACCATCGGCGGTTTTGCCGCTCGGCACCGCAAAATGCGGCAATTTGATTTTACCGAGCTCGATTTCAACGGTGCATTTGTCGGCGACAATTTGGGTATTGGCAATCGCCTCAGGATAAACCGCGAACGCCCGCTCGATTTCTGCCGGCGTTTTAAAAGAGTAATTGCCGTCGAGCATGGTCATGCGACCGGGGTCGTTTTTCTTGTGCTTGGTTTGTAGGCAAATCAAAACATCCTGCGCTTCATTATCTTCGGCGTTGAGATAATGGGTGTCGTTGGAAACAATCAGCGGCACCCCGAGTTTCTCTGACCAAGCCACTAGCCCGCGGTTAACCGCCTGTTGGTCCGGCAAATGCGGATTATCCTGCAATTCCAAATAGAAATCTTCACCAAACAACTGCTGGTATTTCAAAATTGTCGCTTCAATCCGGCCCTCGTCGCCGCCCAAAATCGTCCGCGGAATCTCGCCCTGGAGGCAGGCCGAACAGGCGATCAGCCCGTCGTGGTATTTCTCCAAAATTTCCCAATCAATCCGCGGCCGATAATAAAAACCTTCCAGGTGGGCGAGGGAGGTTAACTTAATTAAATTTTTGTAGCCCTGGTTGTTTTTGGCGAGAAGAATTAAATGATAACGGACCTCGTCGATTTTCGGGCGTTTATTCAACCGGCCGTTCGGCGCCAGATACGCTTCCAGGCCGATAATCGGCTTGATCCCCTCTTTTTTACAGCGCTGATAAAACTCAATCGCGCCGTACATCACGCCGTGATCGGTCAAAGCGAGGGCCGTCATGCCGCTCTTTTTCGCTTTCGCCACCAGCTCGGGAATTTTGGCGAGGCCATCGAGCAGGCTGTAATGCGAATGAGTATGGAGATGGACGAAATTCATAAAATCATGAAAACATTAAAACATAAAAACATTAAAACAAAGCTTCGAACCCGCGGTAATACTGTTTTTTGTTTTAATGTTTTTATGTTTTAATGTTTTTTGCCGCGGTAATTCTATTTTTTCCCCTTTTTACCTTCTGTTTTTTTATTAATCAAGTACTTGGCCAACTGCGCCACGCCCTCGGCGACTAAAGCCAAATGCGAAGTCGAGTGGTCAATTTTATTTCTGGCAAAATCAATCAGCGCCTCAACTTTTTCCACTTTGGACTGAAAAGTCTTGGTTAAATCGTAAGTTTGTTTCAAAAGCATCGCCAGATAATAAATCAGCCAGCAAAGAAAGGCCGTCAACCAGAGAATGCAGAAAGAAGCCACGACAAACAGCAGGTCCTTTGAGGTTTCGAGCATAAATTTATTTTTATATTTGTTATCAACTTAAAGTAATTTTTAATTTAAAATTCCTAATTTTTAATGAATTTCTAAGGTTTAATTCTTAATTTTAAATTGCCACAGACTCGGCTTTAAAATTAAGAATTATAAATTGATTAGAAATTTTAAATTAAAAATTAAAAATTATCTGCTCTTTGCCCCAAACCTCTTCTCCAGTTCTTCCTTAATTTTTAGTAAAGCCCCATCCGCTTCCTCTGCTGCCAGTGTCCGATCCAGCGCGCGGAACTCCAGATGAAAAGCGAGGCTCCGACTACCGGCGCCGATTTTGTCACCGGTATAAACATCGAAAAGCTCAATCTCTTGGATCAATTCACCACCCGTTTTTTTCACGGCTTTTTTAATTTCCTCCCATTTAACCCCTAGATCAACCAAAATTGCCAAATCCCGCCAAACGGACGGATATTTAGCCGGCGCCTCATACTCAATTGCTTGGCGCGGCAAAGCGGCTAATTTTGTAAAATCCAATTCAAATAAACCAACTGAAACTTTAATGCCCAAAGTAGCGGCCGCGGCGGCATTCAACTCGCCGATCTGGCCAATCGCCTCGCCGCTAACCACCAACTTTTGCGTCCGCGACGGCGCCATAAAGCCCGGAATATTTTCCAAGGCGCCAAAATAGTAGTCATAACCCAAAGCTTGCAGTAAACTTTCCACCGCGCCTTTAACTAGATAAAACGGCGGCTGTTCGCCCGGCGCCACCATCACGCCGCTGAGTAGCTGGTGCTGCCACGGCAGTTTTTCCTCACTGCCCGGACGGCGGTTATACTCTCCGGGGCCGTTCAAAAACGCCCGTCCCAGCTCAAATATTTTAAACTCTTCATAAAACCGCAAATTATCCGCCGCGTTTTGCAGTAAACCAGGAGTTAAAACTGGCCGCAAAATGCTCTGCTCGGGCGAGAGATAATTTTTTAATTTTATAAAAAGTTTTTCTTGGGACTGCAGACCTAATTGGCCCAACAGTTCGGGTCCGACAAAAGAATAATTATAACTCTCAATAAAGCCATAGCCGGCTAAAAGATTTTTCACTTGCCGCTCCAGCTGTCGTTCCTGGTTAACTTCCGGCGCGCCCAAAATCACCTCGGGCATCAGCGGTTTGATATTATCATAGCCGTAAACCCGAGCCACTTCTTCCACTAAATCTTCAGGGAGGCTGACATCGCCCATCGCCCGCCAGTACGGCGCTTTAACTAGCAACTTATCTTTCTTTTCTTTCACGGCAAAACCCAGCCGCGTTAAAGTTTCCGCCACCGCTTTTTTCTCTATTGCAACGCCCAAACGGCGGTTCAGCCAATTTAAATCCAGCTCAATTTCCGGCGCTTTAAACTGGTAAAAATTTTCATCCGCCACCGCGCTGGCCACTTTGGCGCCGGGGATAAGCTCTAAAGTTAATTCCACTGCCCGCTTGATTGCCAATTCCGCAAGGAGCGGGCTTAAACCTTTTTCAAAGCGCGCGCTCGACTCACTGCGGAGGCCGAGTTTCATTGAAGTCCGGCGAATATTGCCGGCCTTAAAACTGGCGGCTTCAAACAAAATCGCCGTGGTGTCATTTTTAATCTCGCTATTCTGCCCGCCCATCACACCGGCAAGCGCCACCGGCTTTTTGGCGTCTTTGATCAACAGCATGGTTTCGTCCAAAACGCGGGTTTGCCCGTCCAAGGTAGTAAATTTCTCGCCTTTCTTGGCCGTCTCCACCACAATTTTGCCGCCCTCGATCTCGCGCCAGTCAAACGCGTGCAAGGGCTGGCCCAGTTCTAACATGACATAATTGGTAATATCCACGATATTATTGATAGCGCGCACGCCCACCGCTTCTAGCCGCCCCGCCACAGAAGCCGGCGACGGCCCAATTTTTATGTTATCCAGCACTACACCAAGATACCGCTGGCATTTTTCCTGGTCTTTAATTTCCACTGTCAATTTTTTGCCTTTGCCGGCCTTGATTGCCTTAACCTGGTAATCATTCAGTTTAACTTTTAGGACCGCAGCCAAGTCGCGCGCCAGGCCGTAAACGCCCCACAAGTCCGGCCGATGGGTCATTGATTTATTATCAATTTCCAAAATCGCGTCATCTAATTTCAAAGCTTCGGCAAGCGGCGCGCCAACCTCTAACTGTAAATTGGACAAATCGGCAATCTCATGTTCGCCGCATTTAATTAAATTTTCTAAACCAATTTCCTCGCTAGCGCAAATCATGCCGTTACTTTCCACGCCGCGGATTTTAGCGGGTTTAAGCTCCACCACTTCCGCCTCGCCGTGCCAGCGGACGCGCGCGCCGATTTTAGCGAGCGCCACCAGCATCCCCTCTTTTAAATTAACGCCGCCGCAAACCACTTCCAATTTTTCCCGGCCGGCGTCCACGGTTGCCAGTTTCAATTTATCGGCGTTAGGGTGCGGCTTCACCGCCAAAACTTTGCCGACCACGACATTATTTAATAATCCGCCCTGCCGCTCAATGCCCTCCACTTCCACCGTGGCCATAGTTAATTTCAAAGCTAAATCCTCAGGCGTGAAGCCCTTGGGTATTTCGACGAATTTTTTGAGCCAATTCAATGAGACTAGCATAGTAGCTTTTTAGCTTGTAGCTTCTTAGGCTTTTAAGATGGTAGTCATTTTATTTAACATTCTCATAACTTCGTCCAATAAACCATCGACTTTACTAAAATTTAATCCCTGACTAAACGGCAACCTTTTAGCAATCTCAACCTGCGTTTCCAATTCAGCGCCGGAAGCGTAAGCAATTATTAAAAATTGGCGATAATCCTTCTGAGTGCCCCTTCTTCGTCCTTCAGCAATATTTGAAGGAACTGATACGGCCGATCTTTTAGTTTGCGAGGTTAATCCGTACAATTCGGTTTTTGGATATTTTTCCGTTAATTCATAAATAGCCACCACTAAATCCATGGCTTTCTGCCAAACAATTAAGTCCTTATATGTTTGTATGGTTTTATCTGTCATATAGCCCTACAAGCTAAAAAGCTACAACCTACAAGCTAAAACTGCTCCAAAAACCTTAAATCCCCGCCGTGCAACAGCCGGATATCATCAATGCCGTATTTCAGCATCACCAAGCGGTCCAAGCCGAAACCGAAAGCAAAGCCGGAATAGACGGCCGGATCAATGCCGCCGGCGAGCAAAACTTTGGGGTGGACCAGGCCGGCGCCGAAAATTTCCAGCCAACCGCTCTGTTTGCAGAGGCGACAGCCTTGGCCCTGGCACATAAAACAGCTGACTTCGCCATTAAAACCCGGCTCGACAAAAGGATAAAATTTCGGCCGCAAGCGCACTTTGGTGCCCGGGCCATACAGCTCTTGCGCCATCGCTTCTAAAACCGCTTTGAGATGGGCAACCGAAATATCTTTGTCCACCATCAGGCCTTCCAGCTGAAAAAAAGTGTGTTCGTGCCGCACATCAGTCGCTTCATAGCGAAAACAACGGCCCGGCACTACCACCCGGAGCGGCGCGCCGTATTTTTTCATGGCGCGAATCTGCACCGGCGAAGTCTGAGTCCGCAGGAGCAGGCGGTTCTTCGGGTCGCCTTTTTGCTTTTCCTCAATATAAAAAGTGTCCTGCATGTCGCGCGCCGGGTGATCAGCCGGAATATTCAGCGCTTCAAAATTATAGTACTCGCTCTCCAATTCCGGCCCGTCTTCAATGATAAACCCAAGGGAAGTAAAAAAGTTTTCCAATTGTTCTTGCACTTGCGACACCGGGTGCAGGTGGCCCCGTTCCGGTTTTTTGCCCGGCAAAGTTAAGTCTAAAGCCGGCAAATCCGCGCTCACCGCGGCGCCACGCCGTTCGTTAAGGCTCGCTTCAATATCCAGTTTAATTTCATTGGCGAGCGCGCCAATTTTCGCCCGTTCCTCCGGCAAAATGTCTTTCAGCCCGCGGAGAATATTAGTCAGCTCCCCTTTCCGGCCGAGATATTTCAATTCTAAATCACGCAACTCCTGTGAGTCCTTGATTTCCCCCAGTTTCGCCTTAACTTCCTCGGCAATTTTTTTGAGTTCGTCTAGCATAACCAATATAACTATCTGGTAAATACAAAAGTATTTAGCACTCCGGCGGTTTCTAAATTGCCTTGAGTGCTAACAATATAAAAGTTATCGACATGTTTGACTATAATGAGCCGGCCGCCGAATTCTGTCGTATAAATTTCCTTTCCATTCTCGCCACCTAATTGAAAATCAACGACTTTAGATATAACTTTCTGGTCTAGGGCCGCCACATAATCGGCCACACTTTTACCGCCAGCCGGAATAACATTAATCCCTTCGTGGCTTTCCGAACCAAAACTTTCCGGACGGAAAAGCACTAACTCGCCGGTTTCCGCCGGCGACTCAACTATGGGCCAACTACTTGGATATTTAACACTAAAACCATAAGTTTCGTTATTGTAAGTTTTCCAACCGGCAGTTGAGTCTTGCTCGGCCACAACATTGTTATTGATATTGGTGTTTTCCGCTACGACAGGTAAATTAGCATTTTCATTTTCTTGAATCTCTTTTTGCCCGACAGAACAACCATTTAAAACTACCACCGCTAAAACCGCCGCCCCAATTAAACCAATTTTTTTCATAGTTTAAATTAATAATATTTAAATTTTAAACTTTACATTATATTTTACCCAAAAATCTTCCTAAATAACCCGCCTCCCCATTTTACCACATCGCGGTAGGTGACAAAAACCATCAGGAGCATGAGGAGCAGAAAGCCCAGATTATGAACAAAATTCTCAATTTGTTGGTTGACCGGCCGGCGGCGGAGCTTTTCGATCAGGAGAAAAAGAAGGCGGCCGCCATCTAGGGCCGGCAGCGGTAAAAAGTTGATAATCGCGAGATTAATGGAGAGAAGGGCGATGAACTGCAACATATAGATAATGCCCATCCGCGCCACTTCACCGGTCATCACCGCGATGCCGACCGGACCGGTCACTTCCATGCCGACCGGTTGGCCGATAATCAGATTTTTGATAATCGTGTAAAAAGCCACCAAGATATTTACCGCCAAATTGCCCGCGGCCCCGGCGCCGTAATACAACGACCAATACCAAGGGTAAGACACAATACCGGTCCGCGCCAGGGCGATGCCGATCCCGCCACGGCCGATTTCATCTCGGTATACCGGCGTCACGCTGATCGCCAGTTCTTGCCCGTCACGGCGGACAGTTAAGTTAACGGCTTTGTCAATTTCCCCAGCTAAATAATCTTGCACCGCGGTCACGCTCGCTGGCGTTTGTCCGGCAAGAGTTAGAATCACATCACCGGATTTCAGGCCAGCTTTCTCGGCTGGCGAGTCTTTGGCAACTAAATATATCTGCGTTTCGGTGTTAGCGATTCTCGCTTGCGGTCCCAAATCAGCCAAATTGGTCGGCAAAGCCGTCGGAATACCAAAACCAAAACCGACCGTCAGTAAAACCACCGCCAAGACAAAATTCATGGTCACGCCGGCAATCAGAATAATCGCCCTTTGCCAAGCCTTTTTATGGCCAAAGCTGTCCGGCTCGTCGCGATTTTCGCCGTCTTCGCCTTTGATTTTGACAAAGCCGCCCAAGGGAATCCAGTTGAGGGAATACAATATGCCGGTTTTCTTGCTCCGCCGGCCAAAAATCCGCGGCGGAAAGCCAAAGCCAAACTCTTCCACTTGGCAGCCGAACCGCCGCGCGGTAAAAAAATGCCCGGCCTCGTGGGCAAGGACCAAAACGGCGAGTACGGCGATGAAGACGACGATGGTGAATAGCATAAAAACATTAAAACATTAAAACATTAAAACAAAACTCGGCCGTCGGCTTGTTTTTATGTTTTAATGTTTTCATGTTTTTATTATTAATTTTCTGACGGGACCTCAACTAACTCCACCTCCCCGCCCAGCCACCTCTTAGTTATCTCCCTCACCTGCGGCGTTAAGTCGCTGAAATAAAACTTATTCTTCTCCGCCGACTTTATAACTTTATAACTTTCAACTTTCAACTCTTTAACCACTTCTTCCGCCGAATCAACGAGGCGAACTCTTTTTCCTATTTTAGCGGAAATTATGTCTTTCAGCAAGGGATAATGAGTGCAACCGAGGATCAGAGTATCAATCCCTTTTGACCGCAGGCCGCTTAAATAACGGCGGACAATCATTTTGGTTTCCGGCCGGTCAAGGTAATTTTCTTCAGCGAGCGCCACCAGGAGCGGGCAGGCAACGGAAAAAACTTCAATTGCCGGATCCAGCTCTTTAATTTTCTTGGCATAAATGCCCGAGCCGATGGTCCCGCGCGTGCCGATTATGCCGATTTTCTTATTTTTGGTCAGGGCGACCGCCTGCCGGACTGCCGGGCTAATCACTTCAAAAATCGGGGTTCCCGGGTATTTTTTCTTTAAATAATCCGCCGCCAGGGCCGAAGCCGTGTTGCAACCGATAACAATCGCCGTGGCGCCTTGCTTAAGCAAAAAATCAGTATTCTCAGCTGAATACCGCTCAATCACCGCTTGGCTTTTATTGCCATAAGGCGTCCGCGCCGTGTCGCCAAAATAAATCAGCGGGCAGTCTGGTAACTGGCGCCGCATTTCTTTAGCCACCGTCAGCCCGCCGACGCCCGAATCGAAAATACCGATCATAAATTAGCCGTTAGCCGTCAGCGGTTAGCTGATAGCTTTTAAATTAGATGAATAACTATAATTTCTTTTTAATTTCCTCCCAAGTTATACCGCTATAATTTTCTATTTCCTTTAGAAGATAATATAAAACATCTTTTCTTAAGTCGCCGGGAATAGTGACTGACTTTTGGGTTTTAGGCCAAGTCGCCTTGTAATGGCTACCATCTCCACCTTTTTCATCAATAATAAAACCAAGGTGCGACAATGCCTTGGTAAATTTTGCTCTCTTAATTTTTCCGGGTAATTCACTAAGCGGGGGCATACTCTTCGCACTTTTCGCCAATTTTATGAATTTTTGCTTCTTGGGCGTAAGAGGAAGGAACCTCAAAAGAAGTTAAAATAGCATCCTTAATGTTTTCATCCAGTTCTTTTGAATTTTTCCCGGAAGTAACAATAGAACCATACCTAAAATTCGTGCTAATGGCAATCAAATTAGTACCTTCTTTTTTATATTGAAAATTAATTGGATCGTATAATCTAAAGTATTTTTGAAGTTCCACCAAACCACTAGGTGACACGCTATTGCCCCAAAAAGCTTTGATTAACTGATCTTTGGCTCTTTTAATTAAAGACATAATAATCAATTATAACATAATTTTATACTGTGTCAATAATAGCACTAAGGGTATACCTACCCAATTGGAACAGGTTTTAGAGTTTTAGCTAAGTAATCATTGGGTGAAATGAATATTTCGGGTGAGGAAAATCTAGCGCAGAATTCACTCACATATTCCGGCAGGTATTC